>OKRU01001979.1_pt1 | contig 19351 bp, 15 predicted proteins | sample 1601131 | NCBI WGS metagenome assembly OKRU01 (sample SAMEA3541558, study PRJEB24748) | human gut metagenome | biome: human gut; feature: human-associated habitat; material: faeces | place: China | collected 2012
TACCGTAAATTCACGATTCTCCGCACCGGAAAAAGTGATTACTACATCGACCGCGTGACAACCGCCCAGATGATGGGACTTGGTATCCCGATGGCTTTGAACTACTCTCTGATAGCTGTTGGTTCCATGATTCTTCAGTCTGCAGTAAATGTATTTGGTTCCAGTGCTGTTGCAGCCTTTACTGCTGCATCCAAGGTAGAACAGATTTCTACCCAGCCAATGCCGGCTCTTGGAACCACAATGTCTACTTACTGCGGTCAGAACTTAGGTGCCGGAAAATATGACCGCATCTTCGATGGCATGAAGAAGGCCTTTGGAATCGCCCTTGGAACTGTTGCTATTGCTGCATTCATCTGTACTGTATTTGGACGTTCCATTGTTTCCCTTTTCTTAAGCGAACCGACGGAAGCCATTTACAGTTATGCCACACAGTACTTAAATACCATCAGCTGCTTTTTCTTCTTTCTTGCCCTTATTTACCTTTACCGTACTTCTTTGCAGGGACTTGGAAAAGGTATCATGCCTATGGTCAGCGGTATCTTTGAAATGATTTGCCGTGTCGGTGTCGTATGGCTCCTTTTAAATCCATATGGATACTGGTCAGTCCGTCTGGCAAGCCCGGTAGCATGGATTGGTGCCGGTGTACCGCTTATGATTTCCTATCTTGTTTGGAAGAACCGGAAAAAGAAACAGCTCCGCAGTCAGGCTGTATAAAATCCTGAGTCTGCAATGCTGCAGCACGCAGAAAAGAAGCCCCATCCTCTGAATAATCAGACGATGGGGCTTCTACTTTACTTATTACTTATTTCATATTCCAGTTTATGCAACCGGATTTCCGCACTTGGTACAAAACTTATTTCCAGCTACAAGCGGAGCACCACATTTACTGCATACCGGCTGTACTGGCTGCTGTGGCTGTACTGGCTGGCTCTGGAACTGTCCCTGCTGCTGTGGCGGCATTGGCTGTCCCTGGAACTGTCCCTGCTGTGGTGGCACATTTCCATACATATTCTGCTGTGGCATTCCCTGATATCCGTTCATCATTTTCTGTCTGATTAATGGTTTCTCAGCCTGAAGTACGTTGATAATAATCAACAGATCCAACACTACAATTGCCAGAATAAACAATATATTAAATATAAATCCGGCTGTAACTTTCGCTGTACAGTAATTATCTGTTGCCTCCTTATTTACTCCGACGCAAAGTGCAATCCAGAAAATAAAGTCAACAACAGCACAGCTTCCGGATGCGATTGCAGCAATTTTATCTTTTAATACGCTCTTTAAGCACCAGAGAGCCAGCATAGCGATTGGAAGCAGCAGCATTATGATGCAGATTATTTTCGGGTCTGTTACACTTTCACCCTCTATCTTAATACCTGTCATAGCTTTAAAAGCGCTGATTTTAATATTTCCATATCCTGCACAGGATACCATAAATGATGGCACAAAGAAAAATACCATTAACAAAATAGATAACAGACGAATGATATTTTTCACATGAATGTGCTTTGTAAAATTATTTCCAGAATTCATTTTCTTCTCCTTTAGTTTCCAAACTGAGTTAAATTATCAGTTACTTCGTAAGTATAATCAACCTTCTGAGTTACAACCAAATCATTAAACATCTGTGCCCCATCTGTATAACCCTCAACATTATCCCATCCATCATCATACTCTAAATCAGTATATCCTTCGATATCACCATATGTATTAAAGTTCTGGCTTCCATCGGATAATGCCATAATATTTGTATATTTTACCGGGAAGTATACAACAGTTGGCTCAAATGCATTTTCTGCACTGGTTACAGTTGTCGAAAATACCAGATAAAGGACGTTCGTATCACCCCATGTATCACTGTTTTTTGCAACCAGATAATAAGAACCTTCATAACTGAATCCGGAATTTCCAATATAGGAATTGTTATTTGCAAAATATGCATCTAACGCATCTGTTGCTTCATTTTTCATGGAATCCAGATTGTCTGCTGAAATATCTGCAGCAGATGTTACATAAGAATCTACTCCGGATACAGTATATTCTTTTGATGTCTGTGTGAATTTGTAACCATTTGCCAATGCATTCTCTTCTGACTCATCAACAGTTAAAGTTACGGTATCTCCGACATCAAGACTGTCATAATCTTCAAAATTGAACCACAGATAACGTAAGTAATCATCATCTGAATTATTGGTCCAGTTTGGATATACATAAGGTGGTGTTCCTGAGAAGGTTACCTCGATATCTTCAAACGGATCAACTTCTTTTACTTCTTCCAGTCCTTCTACTGTAAATTCCTGTTCTTTGGAAAGAATTTTAACTCCTGCTTTTTTCTCATAATCTTCATTCCATGAAGCAGTAACGGTTACCACATCACCATTTGACAGGTCTGAATCCGGTTTCACATCAAAAGTAATACTGTCAATCAAATCCCAGTTACTGCTTCCCATCAAATCTGTGAGGTCACTCCAGTCAAGGTCATCAAGAGATTTTACATTTTTAAGTTTCTTTCCCTGTGCCTTGATAACAGCTTCACTGAATCCGGTCTCGTCGAAATCAACATATGCTGTTCCTGCTGTTTCATATCCGTTATACTCTACAGAAATATAATCGTTGATATTTACTTTCTTTTTCTGATTCTTCACTACCACAAGTGCAACAATTGCAACTACTACAACTGCAATGACTGCAATAAGCAATGCCCATAACTGTTTCGTCATCTTAAATGGTTTCTTAGGCGGGCGTGCCTGCTGTGGCTGTCCCTGGAACTGTCCCTGCTGCGGCTGTCCCTGGAACTGTCCCTGCTGTGGTCTTCCCTGGAACTGTCCCTGCTGTGGTCTTCCCTGGAACTGTCCCTGCTGCGGCTGTCCCTGGAACTGTCCCTGCTGCGGCTGACTCTGGAACTGTCCCTGCTGCAGCTGTCCCTGGAACTGTCCCTGCTGCGGCTGTTCCTGTACCGGTGCTGCCTGCTCTGCCGGCTGTTCCTGTACCGGCGCTTCCTGCTCTGCCGGCTGTTCCTGTACCGGTGCTGCCTGCTCTGCCGGCTGTTCCTGTACCGGTGCTGCCTGCTCTGCCGGCTGTTCCATCTCCCCTTTTAATTTCTGGCCACAATTCGGGCAAAAATCTGCATCATCACCCACTTGTGTGCCACAATTACCACAAAATGCCATTTTCATTTTCCTCCTTGGTTTTACCATGATATGTTACTTGCTTTTATGCATTAACAAGTTAAACTATTTCAATTTTACACAATATTTTGTGGTTGGTCAATCAATTTTACCGAGAATTTACACTTTAAATCTTATAATTTTCTTGCACAGGCAAGTGCTAATGCTCCCGGTCCGATATGGCAGGATACATTTAAAGAAAGCGGATCCATCATAATGTCTGTAATCCCAAATTCTGCTTCCACTTCTTTGCGGAATTCCATCGCTGCACTTATATCTCCCGTATATGCAATACAAAGCTGCATCTCGTCCTGATACTCCTTAAAGCGGGATGCATAGTCATCTTTTACTGCTTTTATCATAATGCTTTTTGCCTGCTTTACCGTTCTTGCTTTTGCAAAAGCATCCAGCTTTTCACCCTGAATCTGTAATACCGGTTTTAATTTCAACAATGTTCCCAGTGCTGCTGCTGCCGGTGTAATTCTTCCACCTTTTTTCAGATAGTAAAGGGTATCTACCATGATATAAATGCTGGACTGGAATTTTGCATCCTCTAAAATATCTTTAATCTCTTTTCCGCTCTTGCCACTCTCTGCCAGCCTGATTGCATCAAATACGGACTGCTTCTGTGTTACGGAAATTCTCTGATTGTTTACTACAAAAACCCTGCCCTCATACTCTTCATCTGAAGATAATGCTGTTGCCGTCTCACAGGAACTGCTCAATCCACTGGATAAAGGAATGTATACTATTTCATCATATTCTTTTAAAAGCTCATCCCAACGGTCTGTAAGGTCTCCTACTGCCGGCATGGATGTTGAAATCTCTGCTCCATCTGTCAGATGCTCATAAAATGTATCCTGTGTCAGATTGATATCCTCAAACAGTGTTTCACCATTTATAAAAAAAGGCATTGGTAATACGCTAATCCCTAACTGCTGCGCTTCTGCCTGACGAATTCCACTGGAACTGTCTGTAAGAATAACTACCTTTCCCATTTTTCTTCCTCCTTGCTATTCAGACTTCATGTTACACAATGAAATAATTGTAACATATTTTGCAAATCAAAACAACTGCCCCCCAAAAACTAACATCAGGAAAAAACTGCATAGCAAAACTCCTGACTGCATTATCCGCAGCCAGGAGCTCTCTATCCTTACTTTTCAGTAATATATTTTATTTTCTTATTACATCATTCCCATACCTGGGTTTCCTGCCGGCATTGCAGGAGCATCTTCTTTGATATTTGCTACAACAGATTCCGTTGTAAGTAATGTAGATGCTACAGATGTTGCATTCTGCAAAGCACTTCTTGTAACCTTAACCGGGTCAAGGATACCAGCTTCTACCATATCTACATATTCTTCTGTTGCTGCATTAAATCCGATACCAGGAGCGGACTCTTTTACTTTATTAATAATAACTGCACCTTCGAGACCTGCATTTGCGGAAATGTAATACAATGGAGCCTCCAATGCCTTTAAGATAACCTTTGCACCGGTCTTCTCATCACCTTCCAATGTCTCAGCAAGCTTTGCAACCTCTTTGGATGCATGGATGTATGCAGAACCGCCACCTGCGATGATTCCTTCTTCGACTGCTGCTCTTGTTGCATTCAAAGCATCTTCCATACGAAGTTTTGCTTCTTTCATTTCTGTCTCTGTTGCAGCACCAACACGGATAACTGCTACGCCACCTGCCAGTTTTGCAAGTCTTTCCTGTAATTTTTCTTTATCAAATTCAGATGTTGTCTCTTCAAGCTGTGCACGAATCTGGCCGATTCTTGCCTGAATTTCTTCTTTATTTCCTTCACCATCAACGATAACGGTGTTCTCTTTCTTAACCTTAACAGATTTTGCACGGCCAAGCTGTGCCATAGTAACATCTTTTAATTCCAGGCCAACTTCTTCTGAAATCACCTGACCACCGGTAAGGATAGCGATATCTTTTAACATTTCTTTTCTTCTGTCGCCATATCCTGGAGCTTTTACTGCTACTACGTTAAATGTTCCACGCAGTTTATTTACAATCAATGTGGTTAAAGCTTCGCCCTCGATATCCTCAGCAATGATAAGAAGTTTGGAACCGGACTGAACAATCTGCTCTAACAGTGAAAGGATTTCCTGAATGTTGCTGATTTTCTTATCGGTAATTAAGATGTACGGTTCATCTAAAACTGCTTCCATCTTATCCATATCTGTGCACATATATGCGGAAATGTATCCACGGTCAAACTGCATACCTTCTACCAGGTCAAGCTCTGTCTGCATGGTCTTGCTCTCTTCAATGGTGATAACACCATCATTGGAAACTTTTTCCATTGCGTCTGCTACCATGTTGCCAACGCTTTCATCACCTGCGGAAATAGATGCAACTTTTGCAATCTGGTCTTTTCCGGTTACTTTAGAAGACATTGCTGCGATTGTTTCAACTGCTTTTTCAGTTGCTTTCTTCATACCACGTCTTAAAACGATTGGGTTTGCACCAGCCTCTAAGTTCTTCATTCCTTCCTGAATCATTGCTTGTGCAAGAACAGTTGCTGTTGTAGTACCATCACCGGCGACGTCATTGGTCTTGGTTGCTACTTCTTTTACAAGCTGTGCGCCCATATTTTCGAATGCATCTTCCAATTCGATTTCTTTTGCAATGGTAACACCATCGTTTGTGATTAATGGAGCTCCATATGATTTATCCAGTACAACGTTTCTTCCTTTTGGTCCGATTGTTACTCTGACTGTATTTGCCAGTTTATCAACTCCAGCCTCTAATGCTGTTCTGGCTTCTGTGCCATATTTGATTTCCTTTGCCATAATTTCTTACCTCTTTCTTCTATTTTCCTATTTTATTATTTGTTTTATTTACCAATTATCAATTCGATTATTCTACTACTGCAAGAATATCATTCTGCTTTACGATGATATATTCTTCGCCATCCAGTTTTACTTCTGTTCCGGCATATTTAGAATAAATAACCTTCTGTCCTTCTTTTACCTGCATGGTAACTTCTTTGCCATCTACCACTCCGCCAGGACCAACTGCGATTACTTCTGCTTCCTGTGGTTTCTCCTGTGCAGCACTTGCTAAGATAATTCCGGATTTGGTTTTTTCCTCTGCTTTTAACTGTTTTAATACAACTCTGTCTGATAATGGTACTAATTTCATGATTCATTGCCTCCTTGATTCGGTCTCTTTGTTTTCTTTCTTTTTTATTAGCACTCATTCAAGCCGAGTGCTAACCGATAGTCATATAATAGTTTCTGCGTCTCTTTTTCGCAAGCCTGACCATTTTTTATTTTTCTCTTGTTTCCTTATATTTACTCTTAATATCTCGTTTTTTCTCTCGTTTTCTCACTTTCTGCAATTTGTAATGATTTAATACTTTTTTTAGATTTGTTTATGAAATCAGTCCAAAATGCTCCAATCCCTTATAAATGCCGTCTTCGTGCAATGGTGCTGTGATATAATCCGCTGCTTCTTTTGCTGCTTTGGTACCATTTCCCATGGCAATTCCATGCTGCACATGCTTTAACATTTCCACATCATTGATACTGTCTCCAAATGCATAGGTATCTTCTTTCTCAATACCAAGAAGCTCACAGGTTTTTTCGATGCCGGACGCTTTGGAAAATCCTTTTGGAACAAACTCTGCGCATGCCGCATCATGCACCAGCGGTGTGAAATTCTCTTCCAGATGGGAAAGTACCTTAAGATAAGCATCATCCGGTGTGGAGCAGGAAAACTTACTGATTTCCATAATTGCTTCATTTCCCGTTACCGGCAGCAAATCCTCTCCCAATGTCTCTTTTAGTCTCAAGCCATAAGGGTCTTCTTCAAATTCTTCCAGATCCATATACAAATTCTGGCTTCCCTCATATACCGTAGGAATTCCATACTCTTTTAATATATGTATGGTATCCTCTATCAATTCCTGTTCTAATTTTTTATAAAAAAGTGTTTTTCCATCCATCTCTATCCAGGTACCGCAGCCTGCCACAATTCCGTCGAATCCCAGTGCCAGCAGTCTTTCATCCTGAATAAATGCTCTGGTTCTTCCGCTGCAGAGAAATGCCAGATGTCCATTTTCCCGCAGCTTCCGGATTGCTTCCTTTGTGCTCTCCGGTATCAAAAAATGTTCGTCCCACAATGTTCCGTCAATATCAAAAAATACTGCTTTCCTGCTCATTCTCTTTATGTCCTTTCGCTGTTTCTTCTTCTCGTTCTTTTTGTCACAAGGATTATTTTATGCCCCGGATACAAGATATGTCAACTACGGGAAACACTCTTTGTGATTTTCTCTCGCTGCTAACGTAAATTCAAAAAAGCCGCCTGCCACAGCTCACCTTCCGGCGTCACCATAGTCAGACGACTTTCTTCTATCATTATATTGTAATTTTCATTACTGTACGGAAAGATAAGAATATCCCATCAGACTTTCGTCTACTTCACGGGCTGCTTCTCTTCCTTCACGGATTGCCCATACAACCAGGGACTGTCCACGATGCATATCTCCTGCTGTAAAGACATTTTCCACGTTGGTCTTGTAATGACCGGCTTCTGTTGCCACATTGGTTCTGGCATTTAAGTCTACGCCGAATGCTTTGGCAATGTAATCTTCTGTTCCAAGGAAGCCTGCTGCAATCAGAACCAGATCACAATCTAACTTGCTTTCAGAGCCTGGTACTTCCACCATCTGCATCCGTCCGGTCTTTTCATCCTTTTTGCCCTCTAATTTTACGGTTTTTAATCCGCAGAGCTTACCGTTCTTGTCTTTTAAGAACTCTTTTACGGTTGTCTGGTAAATACGAGGGTCGGAGCCGAACATGGCAATTGCTTCTTCCTGACCGTAGTCTGTCTTGCAGACTCTCGGCCACTCCGGCCATGGATTGTTCTCAGCACGTTCATCCGGTGCCTTTGGCATCATTTCAAGCTGGATGACACTGGCTGCGCCGTGACGGATAGAAGTTCCGACACAGTCATTTCCGGTATCTCCACCACCGATGATAACTACTTTCTTTCCCTTGGCAGAAATATATTTGTTATCTTTAAGCTCGGAATCTAAAAGGCTCTTGGTAGTTGCCTTTAAGAAATCTACTGCAAAGTAAATGCCTTCTGCATCTCTGCCCGGAGCTTTGATGTCTCTTGGATTCTTTGCTCCACAGGCTAAGATGACACGGTCATATTCTTTTAAGAATTTTGCCGGCTTGATGTCTTTTCCAACATTGGCATTGGTAATAAACTCGACACCCTCTTCTTTCATTATATTAATCTTACGGTCAATAACCCATTTTTCCAGCTTCATATTCGGGATTCCATACATCAAAAGTCCACCGACACGGTCATCTCTTTCAAATACGGTAACGGAATGTCCTCTTTTATTCAACTGGTCTGCTGCTGCAAGTCCGGCAGGACCGGAACCGATGATTGCAACCTTCTTTCCGGTACGGACTCTTGGCGGTTTTGCTGCAGCATATCCTTTTTCATAGGCATTTTCAATGATTCCATGCTCATTTGCCTTACAGGTTACCGGGTCTTCCCAGTGTCCACAGGTACAGGCTGCTTCACAAAGTGCCGGACATACTCTTGAGGTAAATTCCGGGAAGTTGTTGGTCTTAGTCAGACGGTTATATGCCTGCTCCCAGTTGTTGGTATACAAAAGGTCATTCCACTCCGGTACCAGATTATGCAGCGGACATCCGCTGGTCATTCCCATGATATTCATACCAGCCTGGCAGAACGGCACGCCGCAGTTCATACAACGTGCTGCCTGTACTCTTTGTTTCTCTTTTGAGAGAGGGGTATGGAACTCGTTAAAGTTCTTGATACGCTCCTTTGGTGCAACCGCTGCTGCATTCTCTCTGTCATATTCCATAAATCCTGTTGGTTTTCCCATTTTGCGTCCCCTCCTTAATTTCTTGTATTCGCATAAAATGCTTCAATCTGTGCCTGTTCGGAAGACAATCCTTTTTCTTCCATCTGAACAATTGCCATTAACATACGGTTATAATCGTATGGAATTACTTTCTTGAACTTCGGCAGATACTCACTGAAGTTATCTAAGATTTCTTTTCCCTTTTCAGAATTGGTCAATGCTACGTGTTCTTTAATCATATCTTTTAATTCCATAACATCATATTTGTTTCCGACTTCTTCTGAGAATACCATTTCCTTATTGATTCTGGTATAAAGGTCGTTGTCCTCATCTAATACATAAGCGATACCACCGCTCATTCCGGCTGCAAAGTTTTTACCAGTCTTACCAAGGATAACCACACGGCCACCGGTCATGTATTCACATCCATGGTCACCGACACCTTCTACTACTGCAGAAGCTCCGGAATTTCGTACGCAGAAACGTTCTCCTGCCACACCACTGATAAATGCTTTACCACTGGTTGCACCGTAAAGTGCTACGTTACCGATGATAATATTTTCATCCTTCTTATATTTCACACCTGCCGGAGCGTAGACAACCAGTTTTCCACCAGAAAGTCCTTTTCCGAAGTAATCGTTGGAATCTCCTACCAGCTCTAAGGTAAGTCCCTTTGGAATGAATGCGCCAAAGCTCTGTCCGCCGGCACCGGTACATTTTACGATAAAGGTATCTTCCTCTAAAGTATCGTCATATTTCTTTGTAATCTCGGAACCAAAGATGGTACCAAAGGAACGGTCTGTATTGCTTACTTCTACATCAATGCTTCTCTTCTGTTTCTTATCCAGTGCAGAAGAAAGCTGTTTTAACAGTACAGTTTCGTCCTTGGTCTTCTCCAGTTCGAAATCGTATACATGTTTTGGATCAAATGTAACTTTCTCCTTTGGTCCTGCAAACGGGTTATTCAAAATCTTGGAAAGGTCGATTTCTTTTTCCCGGTCTGTCAAATCCTCTCTTACCCGGAGAAGGTCACTTCTTCCTACCATTTCATCAATGGTACGGCAGCCTAACTTCGCCATGATTTCTCTTAATTCTTCTGCAATAAACCGCATGAAGTTCTCTACATATTCCGGTTTTCCCGCGAAACGTTTCCGAAGCTCCGGATTCTGTGTTGCGATTCCGGCAGGGCAGGTATCCAGATTACATACACGCATCATCACGCATCCCATGGTTACCAGCGGTGCAGTTGCAAATCCGTACTCTTCTGCTCCAAGCAATGCAGCAATTGCTACATCACGGCCGCTCATCAGCTTACCATCTGTCTCGATTCTTACCTTATTACGAAGTCCGTTCATAATCAGAGTCTGGTGTGTCTCTGCAAGTCCAAGTTCCCAAGGAAGTCCTGCATTATGGATAGAACTGCTTGGTGCTGCACCGGTACCACCGTCATATCCGGAAATCAATACCACCTGTGCACCCGCTTTGGCAACACCGGCTGCGACTGTACCCACACCTGCTTCTGATACCAGTTTTACGGAAATTCTTGCATCACGGTTGGCATTCTTCAAATCGTAAATTAACTGCTCCAAATCCTCGATGGAGTAGATATCATGATGAGGTGGCGGTGAAATCAAGGATACACCCGGTGTGGAAAGTCTTGTCTTTGCAATCCAAGGATATACTTTCTTGCCCGGAAGGTGTCCACCTTCACCAGGTTTTGCACCCTGTGCCATCTTAATCTGAATCTCTTCTGCACTGACTAAGTAACGGCTGGTTACACCAAACCGGCCGGACGCTACCTGCTTGATTGCAGAACATCTGTCCAGACTTGTATGCTTGCTTGCGATACGGTCCGGATCTTCTCCACCCTCACCGGTATTGGATTTACCATGTAAATGGTTCATGGCAATTGCCAGTGTTTCATGGGCTTCCTTGGAAATAGAACCATAGGACATCGCACCTGTTTTAAATCTTGTTACAATAGAATCTACGCTTTCTACTTCTTCAATCGGAACACCTTTTTTCGGGAAATTGAAATCCATCAGTCCACGAATATTAGCATCACGCTCTTCGCTGTTTACAAGGTCTGTGTACTGTTTGAAAAGGTTGTAATCTCCACGTTTGGTTGATTCCTGTAAAAGGTGGATGGTTGCCGGATTATAAAGGTGAACATCTGCGCCACTTCTCATCTTGTGACGTCCCTTGCTGTCTAAAGTAAGGTCTGTCTCTAATCCCAATGGATCATAGGCTGCAGAATGCAGAGTATCTACATCTTTTGCAATGTCTTCCAGTGTAATTCCACCGATACGGCTTACGGTATTTGTGAAATATTTATCAATTACTGCGGAGTCAATACCAATTGCCTCAAAAATCTTAGAACCCTGATAAGACTGAATGGTTGAAATACCCATTTTGGAAGCAATTTTTACGATACCACTGATAATTGCCTGATTGTAATCATGGATTGCTGCATAGTAATCCTTGTCTAACATATGCTCGTCTACTAACTGCTTTACGGTATCCTGTGCCAGATATGGGTTGATTGCACAGGCACCATAACCAAGCAATGTTGCAAAATGATGTACTTCTCTTGGTTCACCAGATTCCAGAATCATGGCAACTGCAGTTCTCTTCTTGGTCTTTACCAGATGCTGCTGCAAACCGGATACTGCCAGAAGAGATGGGATTGCCACATGGTTCTCATCAATGCCACGGTCGGAAAGAATCAGGATATTTGCACCGTCACGGTATGCACGGTCTGCTTCTACAAACAGATGATCCAATGCTTTTTCCAGGCTTGTATTCTTATAATATGTAGTAGGAAGAACCACAACCTTGAATCCTTCTACTTTCATATTTTTAATTTTCATCAGATCTGTGTTGGTAAGAATCGGGTTATCTACCTTTAATACCTGACAGTTAATCGCCTTTTCTTCCAGCAGGTTACCATCTTCTCCGATATATACGGTAGTGGATGTAACCACTTTCTCACGAATGGAATCAATTGGCGGGTTTGTTACCTGTGCAAATAACTGTTTGAAATAATTAAACAGTGGCTGATGGTCTCCTGCCAGTGCTGCCAGCGGAGTATCAATACCCATTGCAGAAGTTCCTTCTCCTCCGTTTAATGCCATCGGAAGGATTGCTTCACGCAGTGATTCGTAAGTATAACCGAATGCTTTCTGCATTCTCTGACGCTCTTCTTTGGTATATTCCGGAACACGCTGATTTGGAATCTTTAAATCCTCCAGTTTAATCAGGTTACGGTCAAGCCATTCACCATAAGGCTGTTTGCTTGCGTAATACTCTTTTAATTCATCATCATCGATGACTCTTCCCTGGATGGTATCTACTAAGAGCATTTTACCCGGACGAAGTCTTTCTTTTACAACAATCTTGGTCGGATCAATATCAAGTACTCCGACCTCGGAAGAAAGAATCAGCTGGTCATCATCGGTAATATAATATCTGGAAGGTCTTAATCCATTACGGTCAAGAACAGCTCCCATGACATCTCCATCTGAGAAAAGAATGGAGGCTGGTCCATCCCACGGCTCCATCATGGTTGCATAGTACTGATAGAAGTCTTTCTTCTTCTGGGACATGGTATTGTTATTTGCCCATGGCTCCGGAATCATAATCATAACTGCCAGTGGTAAATCCATTCCACTCATTACTAAGAACTCTAAGGTATTATCTAACATTGCTGAGTCAGAACCTTCGGAATTAATAACCGGAAGGACTTTCTGCAGTTCCCCTTTCAGTTCTTCGGACTCCATGGTTTCTTCACGGGCAAGCATCTTATCTGCATTACCTTTGATGGTATTAATCTCTCCGTTATGTACAATGAAACGGTTCGGATGTGCTCTCTCCCAGCTTGGATTGGTGTTGGTTGAGAATCTGGAGTGTACGGTTGCGATTGCAGATTCATAATCTTTATCCTGAAGGTCTGCAAAGAACTGACGCAACTGGTCTACTAAAAACATTCCCTTATATACGATGGTTCGGCTGGAAAGGGATACTACATAAGTGTCATCATTGGACTGCTCGAATACCCGTCTTGCCACATACAGCCGGCGGTCAAAATCAAGTCCCTTGGCTACTTCAGCTGGGCGTCTTACAAATCCCTGCATGATATATGGCATACAGTCTACTGCTTTCTGTCCCAGTTTATCCGGGTCAGTCGGAACTTTTCTCCATCCTAAGAATTTCATTCCTTCCTTTTCCACGATAACCTCAAACATTTTCTTTGCCTGATTCCGTTTCAGCTCATCCTGTGGGAAGAAAAACATTCCGACACCGTAATCTCTTTCTCCACCAAGTTCAATTCCTGATTCCTTTGCTACCTTGGAGAAAAATTTGTGTGATACCTGAAGCAGAATACCAACACCGTCACCGGTTTTTCCTTCTGCATCTTTACCAGCTCTGTGCTTTAAGTTCTCTACGATTTTTAAAGCATTTTCTACCGTCGCATGGGATTTGATACCTTTGATGTTTACCACAGCTCCGATACCGCAGTTATCATGTTCAAAATTTGGATTATACATACCCTGTGCTACTGCTGTACTTTCATTCCACTGTTCTGTCATAATCGTTCCCTTTCTGCTTTCTCTTTATTTTCTGTCTTACTTTGTTACCTGCACTCTGCTGCTTTAAAGTGCTTTTATTTTCTGAACTAAGTTTACACCCGGCATAATATACTTTGCAATAGTTTTTTTCTTGCTATTGTCTGATTATTAGACAATTTATTTTATATTCTTTTATTGTATTTATATTTATCAGTTTTTTACATATAAAAAAGGCTTATCAAAACAATTCAACGTGTTCTTTGTTGAAAATATTTTTTCATAAGCCTTTTGAATTTGCCTGCCATTTTAAATTGTGTCTGAATTGTTTCTCAGTTGTACTGGGATTTTTTGGGAAGGTTTACCATGTTTTTAATATCATCTGCGGTAGCTGCATTCCCCTTAAAGGCATCAGAATCATCACTACAGCCAGGAACGCTTTTAATCTCTGTTTTACTTTAAATCTCTTCATACTTTCCGTTTTCCTCCTTCCATTTGCTAAAAGAAAGCATATCCTTGTGAAAATACTTTTCACAAGATGTTACGGTATTCTTCAAAGTCCTGTACAAGTACAGACTTTTCCTCATTACACGCACAAAAAAAGAACCGATAGCATTATCAGTTCCCAGTTACCTTGTATTTTGTTTTCTATCCTCCCTTCCACTAAGCTATATGTACCGGATTTCGGTACAAGTATCTATAAAAAAAGGACTCAAAGTAAAATTACCTTGAATCCCTCTCTTACCATCTTTATATAAAATCTATTTCATTAATTAATGGATATGCCGGAACCTACCGGTCCGATTTCTCCACATCCACTGCACTGTGCATAAGGTGCCACATCCTGTACCCATACCTGCTTTGTTTCTGCATCATGATGGACAGTTCCTGTTTGAACCTGTACATAATCTATCCTATAGCTTCTTCCACAAGTATAACCGCTTTCCTGTGCATGTTGGTCAATTATTCCCGTTATATCAGCACCACACTGATTACAAATTGTTTTTGCTTGTGTTTCATATACCGGCTCATCCCAGGCTTCTTTAACAACCTGTGTCTCATAATGACCGCTGCCCTCATGCAGCACCCAGGTATGAACATGTGCCGGAGCTGCACTATTGTCAGAAGTATTGGTGTTATTACTGCTTCCAGTTGTTCCACCGGCATTACTGGTCGTTGTTCCGGCTGATGCAGTGCCGCCTGCACTGCTCTTAGTGTCACTACTGCCTGCCTTGCTTCCAGAATTACTACTCTTGTTAGACTTGTTTGTATTATTATCAGAAGTCTGTGCAGTTGTTGCAGTCGTACTGGCTGTGTTGTTCTCCAGTTTTCCGGTTGTCTCCTGCTCTGCTGCTTCCTCTGTTACCGGCTCTTCTGTCTCTGTAACTTCTTCTACTTCTTCTGTTTCTGCCACTTCTTCAGCAGCTTCTGTATTTATAATAGTTTCTTTATCTGCGGTCGTATCTTTTTTCCCGCCACAGGCTGCCATACTTACTGTTATTATCAACATTGTTACAATCATCGCTAATCTTTTCTTCATAATGATTTCCTCCCATCAGCTTTTCTTTTTTTGCCAATTATAATATAACAAACACTACGGCTTAACCATATTGTCGATTGCCTCTTCCACCGCAGCATTTAAACTTTTTCCATGCTCCATAGCATAGATTGCAATAGTTCTATGCAATTCCGGACTAATTCTTACATTAAAAGTCCCCTTATAAGGTTGCTCTGGCTCAATATTTCTCTCCTTACAATCCTCAAGATATTCATCCACTGCATTATGGAAATCCTGCTCTAATTCCTTTACGGATGCCCCTTCATAGGAAATCAGCGATTTAATACCGATTACTTTACCAAATAAGCAATTATCTTCTTTCGAAAACTCTACTGTACCATTATAATTTTTGTATGATAGTAAGTCACTCATAATACGCCATCCTTTCTTAGTTTTTCAATCACCTGGTCTAAAATATAGCGTTTTAATGTCCCATTAGGATGAGGTCTATGAAAATTTATCACTTCATTAGAACCATCCTTTATAAATTTTACCCCTGAACCAGTGCCTCCCTGTTTTAATTCATATCCCAAATAGGAAAGTAATGATACCATTTCATCAAAGGTAAAATTTTTTGGCTTCTGCAAAAGTTTCTCGAATAATTTATCCTTTTTGCTCATAAATTTTTTCTCCTTTTATATTATACTCCCTGCTCACAGCAGATGCAACTAAAATTAGTTGCACTCACATATATGCCTTTTATACCTTGCCATTAAAAACATTCTGTTCTTACATCATCCACAAATTTTTCTATTCTATTGGACCTCTGCAACATCTTTCCCCGGTTCTTCATACTTAGAAAGTCTCTCCTCCAGCTCCTTTACTCTTTTCTCAAGATGAAGTATATAACTCATCATTTCCGGAATATATGGAGCTGGCGTATTTTCTTTCTGTTCCCATTTTTGATACGTTCTTGTTGGTATTCCAAAGTATGCTGCAAACCGGCTCTGACTTAATCCTGTTTCCTTTCTCATCTTTGTTATCTCCACCAGTATTGTATCTTCTTTCATAATATAGTGTACCTTCCAGTCCTATTATTTTTTCTATCTAGACTATGCCCTATTAGGGTACAGTCGTCAACAAGCAATCCAGGATTGTTATCATATCCATCAACAAATATCTTCTACCTTTTTAGCTTCTCATATTTCCAGTTTCTCTCCATTTTTTCAAAAAAATTCCCCTTAAGTAGACTAAGAGCATTTACCTTATCTACCAAAGGGGAATTTTATCAAAATTAGATTCCTTTTATTTTTACAATTATCCAATTAACCAGAACTTACTTCTTGCGTTCACTACGGAAAGCCAGCACCAGTAACACCACAATCAGCCCGCTCTCCACCACGGTGCATATGACGCTTCCCGTCATGGATGCATCCATGAAATGAAACAGCTTTGTCTCGCTTCGAAGTACCGATACCAGATTCGTTACCATATGGGCTGCCATGGCTGCGCCAAGCCCTTCCTGTTCCATGATGACTGCCAGCAAGAGTCCTACCGCTGTGGCATATAGGAACTGCACCAGATTAAAATGCATGGCTCCAAATATTACTGCCGATAATACAACTGCCGCCTTCACTCCCAAGAATGTTTTCAACCGCTGGTATACAATGCCGCGGTAAAGAAGTTCCTCTAAGAACGGAATTATGATACAGGTTCCAAATATTTCCAATGCCAGGCTGCTGCCGTAAAATGCAGCACTTACTTCCTGATAGCTCTGCGATGTTTCTTTTAAGCCGGTATATCCGATAAGATTATTTAACACTACGCCAAATAAGCCTGCGGCTGCTGCAAATAAAATGGTTCGTGGCAGATTTGCCATTTTCCCGCCATCCTCTTTCCGATAGAAAGCATAGATAAAGGGAAATGCTATCACCGTTGCAATAATCTGATAAATCATATAATTTTCATTGGTCATTGTATGCATGAGATTTAACACAAACATCACAACATTTGTTACTACAAAATAAATACCGATGGGATAAATCACTTCCCAGATGCGAAGTAGCTTATAATCTTTCAATATATTCTGCCGCCTCCTCAATACTGTCACAGATTGCTTTTGCACCAGCCTCCTGCAACTCTTCTTTCGTTCCGAATCCATAAGTGATACCGATGCAGTCCATATGTGCTTCTTTGGCTCCTGACACATCAAATCTGGTATCTCCAATCAATACTGCTTCGGTGGTATCATAAATATGCATCCGCTTTATCGTTTCCTGCAGCACCTCATATTTGCTGTCTATTCTGCCATCCATTGTGGCTCCCACCACTTCATCAAAATAGGAGAGGATGTGGAAATGCTCCAAAATACGCCGGCAGGATTCTTCCGGCTTGCTGGATGCCAGTCCGATACGATAGCCTTTTCGCTTGAGAGATTTCAAAGCATCCTCAACGCCATCAAAAAGGCTGCATTCAAAGATACCGGTTGGATGATAGCGTTCCCGGTACTTGGCTACTGCCGCTACTGCGGTCTCTTCATCCATGCCATAATGTTCCATAAAAGTATTTTTAAGTGGCGGTCCGATAAAGAATTCAAGCTTATCTGCATCCGGTTCGTCAATACCATATGCCTTTAGGGCATACTGGGCACACTTTGTTATTCCTTCCTTGGAATTGGTAATGGTTCCATCCAAATCAAATAAAACAATGTCTTTTCTGCCCTTCAGTTCCTGTTTCATCTGAAGCACCGTCTTTTTTAACACCGGATGCCAGAGATATGGTGCGATTTCACACAGCGGTTCTAACACAAACAGGCGGTTTGCCATATCAATATGCGGAATCGTAAGTTCCGGGGTAGATATCACTTCATCATCATAAAATAAAATATCAAGGTCTATCGTTCTTGAGCCCCAGCGCATCTTACGCTCCCGGTTGCCATGAGCTTCTATGGCATGAAGCTTCTCCAATAATTCTTCCGGTGTATACAAGGTATGAAGTTCCAGACATCCATTAAAAAATGCGCCTTCTGCCACGCCGCCATAAGGTTCTGTCTCGAGGATATCAGATACCTTTCCTACCTTGCAGTCTTCTAAGTTCCGCAGTTCTTCAATGGCATCTTCAATATATTTTCTCCGGTCGCCCATATTGGAACCAAAGGCAAGATATACCTTATGCCAGCCCCGTTCTATTTCCACTGCCACATCTGATAAAGGCAGTCCCACCGGTGCCCATGGTTTATGTATGGAAAATTTTAATTTCTGAATCAATGGAAAATGCAATAACACTGCCCGTGCTGTCTGCTCTGCTGCAGCTTCAATCAGCTTATAGGTATGTGTCGTCAGAAATTCTGTTACAAAATGGCTGACTTCTCCATAATTTACCGATTCTGTCAAATCATCCGAATATCCGGCTTTTCTGGTTGGTAAATAAAGTTCCATATTGATTAGAAACTTCTGTCCAAGCTTTGTCTCCTCCGGAAACACTCCATGATTTGCAAATAGTTCAAGATTTTCTATGATAATCTTATCCATGTAATCCTCCATCCCTGATTGCTTCTGCCATCTTAATTGCCTCTGCATTGGCACGCACATTGTGTACGCGGACAAATCCGCAATGTGCCCATACGGCATAAGCACTGGTTACTGCTGTGGCTGTATCGCGTTCCTTTGCCGGAACATCCAGCGTCAGACCGATTACCGACTTCCGGGATGTGCCAAGCAGCACCGGATAGCCCAGTTCATTCAGTTCTCCCACGCATCGGATAGCTTCTAAATTATTCTCATAAGTCTTGCCAAATCCTACACCCGGGTCTGTCATAATACCATCTTCACGAATCCCCGCTTCCTTTGCAAGACGTAATGTTTCCCGTAAATCATTTTTCATATCTTCCATAAAGTTCTTATAATCTGCTTCGTTGCGGTTGTGCATCAGACAGCATGCGGCATCATATTTTGCAATCACGCCAGCCATTTTATCATCTGCTTTCAGTCCCCAGATGTCATTTAAAAGATGTGCTCCTGCCGCAAGGTTAGCCTCTGCCACCTTACTTTTATAGGTATCTACGGAAACCGGCACATCAAAACGGCTTACAATTGCTTCTACCACCGGAACAGTACGCTCAATTTCTTCTTCATCAGAAATCTTTGTATAACCCGGTCTTGTGGATTCTCCACCCACATCGATAATATCTGCTCCCTGTTCCATCATTTCTTCTACATGCTTTAATGCAAGGTCTAACTGGTTATAACTT
>OKRU01001982.1_pt1 | contig 19335 bp, 9 predicted proteins | sample 1601131 | NCBI WGS metagenome assembly OKRU01 (sample SAMEA3541558, study PRJEB24748) | human gut metagenome | biome: human gut; feature: human-associated habitat; material: faeces | place: China | collected 2012
AACGAACAAAAACTATTATAGTGTTTTAATTTGCGTTTGTCAACACTTTTTTTCAAAAAAAACAAATAAATATTTTCAAAATCCAAAAATTCAAACTTCCCACGCCTCAATATCTCACACGATCGCATATTGCTTATTATGTCGATGGGCTAATTATATTTTGCAGCCGCTATATATATGAGTCCTGCCATCAAGAAACTATAGCAATTGCTTTGCCGCAATTAGTTTTGTGACATAATAAGCAATATGTGGTTCTTATAGTAACTTTCGGTATGGGAAGTTTTAGTAAAATAATTATTTGCCTATGTAAAATAAATATGGTTACAAGAATGCGAAATGGGTCCAAAAATGAGAAGAGACATAATTTAAACAGATTTTCATGTTATAATAGAAGTAATAAGGGATAGTTTTCGTGTTTGCATGATATAATGAGCACGCAGTGCTCATTATATCATGCGCAATTATTATGAAATTACGTATGTGATCAGAATGGAAGGAAGGTGGCATATGAAAAAGAAACAAAGAATTGCGGTGTTAGTAGCAATTGCGCTTGCTGTGCCTGGGGTGGGGAATTGGGATCGCCGGGCGGCAGATGCGATGACAGCTGACACCGCACAGAGCTCTGTAGCAGATATAACCGAATCGGCCAATCAAGCAGAGCTATATCATAAAGTATACAAGGAAAATACGGCGGGCCATATTTCCTATTCGCTGCAGGATGATACAGGCAATACGTTATCTAGGTATACATCGTCTGCTGCGGCTAAGAATAAACGCTCCAGGGCACTTCCAGTGAGCTATGATCCGCGTGGAACAGAGCAGGAAACGCCAATACGCAATCAGCAGGATACAGGTGCCTGTTGGGCGTTTGGAGCATTAAAAGCGTTGGAATCTGATTGTCTGATGAAGGGGATCTTAACCAAAGATACTGCGGATCTGTCCGAAAATCACTTGGCATGGTACGCCTATCATGCCCTGGATGATACGACCAGTCCATTGTATGGTGATCATATGTCGCGTGACTATGTTTCTGATAGAGCAAGTTATAATAAAGGTGGAAATGCAGATGTTGCACAGGCTGTCTTAGCAAACAAATGGGGGGCTGTGGCAGAGAGTGAGGCTCCCTTTGATACGGCTTCTAATATGGCATCTGTCATGAAAAATGCGGCATCCTCGCTGCGTACACAGTCGTTGATCCAGTTGACAGACTCCGAATGTTATGATCCATATCTGGCAAGCGATATCACATCAAGAAATGAGATCAAGGAAGCAATATTGACGCATGGGGCAATGGATGTGGCGTTGTATTATAATCCGTCCAATCGATATTACAAAGAGACGAATGGTGTGTACGCCAGTTATGCTTACATGGTGGGACCTGATCAGGCGAATCATTGTGTCACAATTGTCGGTTGGGATGATGATTTTAATGATTTTCGTGAGGACGCTCCGGAATCTGGGGCGTGGCTGATTGCAAATAGCTACGGTACCAATTACTCCAAAGATGAAAATGGGTATTTCTGGGTATCCTATTATGATCCATCACTTTGTGAATATTACACATTTGAAGGTGTTTCGGCAGATACCTACCAGACCATCTTTCAATATGATGGCAATGGTTGGAACAATTCGCTTCGTTCACCAGAAGAAGTGAAGACGGCCAATGTGTTTACAGCAGATGGATCACAGCAGTTACAGGCAGTTGCTTTTTATACGGTACAGGAGGATCAGCCATATACAGTAGATATTTATCGTTCTGTATCAGGGAAAGATCCAACCAACGGAACGCAGATCAAAGAAGCGAGTGTGAGTGGCAACTTTGCCAAAACAGGCTATCATACGGTACAGCTTCCGAAAGAGGTTCGCGTTGCAGATGGCGAGAAGTTTTCGGTGGTGATTACATATGCGACCGTAGATGATTCTGCCTGCGTTCCGCTGGAGGGACAAAATGATCCGCAGAATGGACACTGTTATAGTGCCTCAGCGGGACAGAGTTATACTTATTTCGCGGAAGATGCTAAGTGGTATGACAATACGGCGATATCTGTAGATGGTGTGCAATATGATCTGAATAATGCCTGCATCAAAGTATTTGGCAACCCTGCTGACGAACCGGTGGCAACACTAACGCCTACAGCAACACCTACGGTAGCACCTGCGGTGCTGCCGACAACAAAACCATCGACATCAAGCACACCGACAGCAAAACCATCGACGTCAAGCACACCGACATCGACAGCAGCACCTTCGGATGCGACAGAACAGCCGAAATGGACGGTTTCACCAAATGCCGGTGGCCGTTATCAGACCAAGATTAAGGCGAAAGCCAAATATACGATCGGAAAAGGTGAGAAGATCACTCTTCCGGTGACTGTTACCGGCGGTTCGGTGCAGGCAGCAGTTAAGTGGACCAGCTCAAATACGAAAGTTGCCAAGGTAACGAATAATGGCGTGGTTAAAGGGTGTAAAAGAGGGACGGCCAAAATCGTTATTCAGACGGTAGACGGCAAGAAAAAGACCATACGTGTCACAGTAAAAAAGGCGCCTAAGAAAATAAAGATTACCGCTCAAAAGGCAAAAATAAAAAAAGGAAAAGCATTACAGACAAGGACAATATTAAGCAAGGGGAGTGCGAGTTATAAACTGCGTTTTGTGTCATCCAATAAGAGGATAGCAACGGTAAATAGTGCCGGAAAAATCAAGGCAAAAAGACGAGGGACAGTGCGTATTTATGTATACACGTATAATAATAAAAAGTCTCAAATAAAGATCAAAATTGTTTGAGAAAATCCCTTGACATCGCCCTCATAATGTTAGACAATGGGCATGGTGAATTTAAGGAGTTATGAGAAATTCTCCCATTATAATATTATTAAGTGAAACGAAAGAATGGAGATGATGATGTGTTCGGTTTTGGACAGTTAATAGGAATCTTAAAGAAGAATCCTAAGAAGATCGTATTTACAGAGGGTGAAGATCCACGTATTTTGGAGGCATCTTCACGATTACTTGCAAGCTATTTCCTGCACCCTATTTTGATCGGTGATGAGAAACGTATCGCGGACGCTGCAGAGGAAAGTGGATTTAATATTCGCGGTGCAGAGATCATTGATCCGGAGAAGTTTGACAAGATAGATGAAATGGTGGAGTTATATTGTGAGCTTCGTAAGAAGAAAGGTGTCACACCGGATCAGGCAAGAGAAGTACTGAAGCAGGCTAACTATTTTGGAACAATGTTGGTAAAGATGGGATTTGCAGATGCACTGCTTGGTGGTGCAACATATTCAACAGCAGATACTGTTCGTCCTGCTTTGCAGTTGATCAAGACAAAACCTGGAAATAATCTGGTTTCTTCCTGTTTTATTCTTGTTCGTCCAAGTGCTACCGGTGATAATGAAGTGCTTGCTATGGGCGATTGTGCGATCAATATTAATCCTACTGAAGACGATCTGGTCGAGATCGCAGGAGAAACAGCGAAATGTGCCCGTATCTTTGATGTAGATCCTAAGATAGCATTCCTTAGCTATTCCACACACGGATCCGGTAAGGGCGAGGCAGTAGATAAGATGCGAAATGCAGCACAGAAGACCAAGGAGAAGTATCCGGATCTCCCAATCGATGGAGAGCTTCAGTTTGATGCAGCAGTATCTCCTCGTGTGGCACGCACGAAGTGTCCGGAGTCTACAGTAGCCGGTCATGCGAATACCTTTATTTTCCCAGATATCAGTGCCGGAAATATCGGTTATAAGATTGCACAGCGTATGGGTAATTTTGATGCGTATGGTCCGATTTTGCTTGGACTGAATGCACCGGTTAATGATCTGTCACGTGGTTGCAATGCATCAGAGGTATATTCGATGGCAATTATCACAGCTGCGCTGGCTGACAGCGATCATGGTGAGGAAGCATAATTTAAACAAGCTTTTATGTGTATTATATGATCCATGGATTTTGCTGAAACGTCGTATTACAAAATGCAATACATCACAAATTAAAATAAAAAATCCTATATTCCTTTTTTCGTTCTTATTAGAATGGAGGCATACAATTGCCTAGCAAAAAGGAAGATAGGATTTTTTTGTCGGTGCAAATATATACTTATTCATGTATAATAATGATAACTCTCAGAGAAAAATAAATGACAATGAAAGCAGATGAATAGGAGAGGAGAAGGTTATTATGTTTCAGGCGAATTACCCGGTTATTGGAATACAGGAATGTTATCCGGTTTATTTGACCGGAATAGGGATATCAGATCCGGAATTTCACACGCATCGAGAGGAAGGATTAATATCTCATCAAATATTATTTACAATGTCGGGCAAAGGAAAAATAATTGTTGATGATAAGGAATACACAGCCGGTAAAGGCAGTATTTTTTATGTGGCTTCCGGTGAGCCGCATACATATTATCCAATTGATGGTGACTGGAGGACATACTGGGTGGTTTTTCGTGGAGATTCTTTGGATGCTATGATGGCACGCTTAGGGTTTGGACGTTATGTTGTAAAAACGATCAATGATATTACAGAAGTCAAAAAGCTTTATGAGCAGATTGCGGCTGCTGCAAGAGAACCGGGAGATGGTGCAGGACACTGCTCAATGTTAGTTTATCAATACATTTTGCTTATGCATAAATTATTGATCGTACAACAGGAAAATCGCACAGGAACAGTGGTTGATAATGCCATAATGTATATGGAAAAGAATTATAGAGATGATATTAGTTTGCAGACGTTGGCATCTGTTTGTGGGATATCTACCCAGCATTTTTGTCGGGTATTCCATGACAAAATTGGCATGAGACCGATGGAGTATTTGGCGATGAAACGTATTAGCAGTGCAAAAGTTGCATTACTGGACACAAATGCACCAATCGCACAAATTGGAAAGAGGGTCGGGTATAAGGATGCTAATTATTTTGGAATTGTGTTCAAAAAATATGAGGGAATCTCTCCGAGAGAATATAGAAATAGTCATAATCACATAGGATAAAAAGGTATGTTTGAACGATACAAGAGAGAATAACAAAGGATAAAAAGAATGTAGTAAGCACAACCTATGTACTAATATTTTAAGGGTTTGCAAAATATTTCAGATTGTAAAGAATTAAGGATGACAATTATAATACCTTGTGAGTAGTAAGTATAACATTTTATACGGAAGGAGCAAGGTATGAGAAAAAAATGGGGAAACCGAATAGGTGCCATTGTTTTGGCATGCGCACTTACGATGAATGGATTGCCAGTGCAGTCAATCAGTGCATCGACGCAGAAAGCTTATGCGGCTGCGAAGTCTGAAACGGGGAAACAGGATGTTTCACAGCCCGAAACGAAAATGGGCAATGTTGTTTTGGATGGAAATGATATCGCCGTAAATAATGTGAATGGTCTTACCTATAAAGGCTTTGGTATGCTTAGCGGTAATTCTACCAGTGATCTGCTTATGGATTATAAGGCAGAGCAGCCAAAGGCATATGCGGAGCTTATGCAGTATTTGTTTGGTGGCAATTATCCGATCATGAATCATGTAAAATTGGAAATGGGAAATGATCGTAACACATCAACAGGACCGGAATCTTGCACGAAGAGAACAGAAAAAGAGAAGGCAAATGTGTTGCGCAATCCGGGATGGCAGTTAGCTGCTGATGCTAGGAAGATCAATCCTAAAATCAAAGTGAGTATATTGCGCTGGGAAGCTCCGGTGTGGGCAGGAACGGATGAAAAGATTTATCAATGGTATAAAGAGACAATTTTAGACGCGTACGAAAAGTACGGTTATATGGTCGATTATATTAATCCAAATATCAATGAAAAATGGGATGTGGACAGTGATGTAGCGTTTACCAAAAAATTTGCAAAATGGATCGCGGCAGAAACCAAAGAAACGATTCCGGATGAGAAAGCACTTGCGTTGTATCATAAGATTAAATTAGTTGTTTCGGATGAAGCCGGAACAGCGTCTGATAGCGTTGTGGAGTCCATGAAATCGGACAGTGATTTTTATAATTCGGTAGACGTTGTTGGATACCATTACAGTCCTTGGGATGATTCCAATGGCGGAATGAAATGGCTTGCACAGACCAAAGATAAAGAGGTTTGGAATAGTGAGGCACAGGCTACATTTTCTAATTCAGCATTTCGCCCTGCTAATAATGTAAAAGATCCAACGACAGAAGGAACAGGTCTTGGAGGAACCGGCAGTGCGCTGGAAATGGCAAATACATTTATCAAAGGTTTTGTACAGTCCAGAAGATCACATGTAATCTATCAGCCGGCAATTGGATCATTTTATGAGGGCGCACAGTTTTCTTTCAAGGAATTAGTGAGTGCGCGTGATCCGTGGTCAGGCTGGATCCACTATGATGCCGGATTACTCATGCTTGCACATATAAGCAAATTCGCGGTAACCGGATGGGAAAATGAGGATAATACAGCGGGAATCTGGCGTGCTGTACCGCAGGCAAGTAAATGTACTGCGGATGGAACGAATCCGGTAAATGGACGTAACGGTGGAGAGAATTATATGACACTGGCATCTCCTGCCAAGGATAATTTCTCGACAATGATCGTTAATGATAGTGAATATCCAATGGAATATAAGATTCAAACCAAGGATATGAAGCTTGCTGACGATCAGAATTTGGAAATATGGGAAACACGTGCGGCAGATGACGGTGCTTTTAATGAAAATTATATGAAATGCATCGGGACAACGAAGGCAGATGATAATGGAGTCTATACGGTAAAGGTTAATCCTTATTCTGCCGTGACAGTTACTACGCTGCAAGTTGCAGGAGATGAAGAGCATACAAAGGCTCTTCCTGTCGAAGGTGAAAGAACGGTATTGGATACGGATCGTACCGGAAGTAAACAGGATGTCGACAGCGATTATCTGTATGCAGATGATTTTGAGTATGCTGGGAAGACGGTTCCGGTGCTTGATGGCAAAGGTGGTTTTACCGGTGAGACGGAGGACTATATCCAGTCTCGCGGTGGTGATACCGGTGCAATGGCACGTTATACGCATACCATGAATGGTGCCTTTGAAGTATATAAGACACAGTCTGGTGACCATGTACTGCGTCAGCAGACAGATTTTATAGAGACCGGTGTGGGTGGCAGCTGGAATTCCGGTGCTCCGGTAACCTTGATTGGAGATCTCCGCTGGACAAATTACAAAGCCTCTGTGGATGTCTTATTTGAACGGGAAGATGTTAAAAATTATGCGGCTGTAGCAATACGAGAAATGGGTGGTTCTCATAATATTACATCTGCAAGCGGTTACACATTCAAATTATATCCGGATGGTAAATGGGAATTGTATCGTAAAGCCAAAAAAGTTGTGACCGGTACCTGTGATGCCAAAACACAGTTTGATGCAGGAGCAAATCAGTGGAATACGATCACGCTGGAAGGAAAAGGCAATACGATTAACGCATATGTCAATTATACGCTGGTTGGCAGTTATATAGATGAACAGCCTATCACTGCAGGACGAATAGCGTTAGGAAGTTCCAATGCATATACACAGTTTGATAATTTGGAGGTCAAAAAGCTGGACGGTTATGTACCATATTATACAGAATTGTTAGATAATATGGAACAATATGATCTGTCCGCACAGAAAAACACAAAACTTGAATACAATGACAAATGGTTGCACACGAACGGTCAGGGAATGTATGTATATCAGCGAAGTGTGTCCAAAAATACGGACAATGGAGCAACTCTTACGTATACCTTTACCGGAACAGGATTAGAAATCTTAGGAGAGATGAAAAAGACCTGTACTGTGCAGATGACCGTCGATGGAAATCAGCATGCGAAACAAGAAACACAAAAATCAGCTAATATGAATATGACAGTTGCAGTAACAGATCTTGTTTATGGAAAGCATGTAGTAACTGTAGAGGTATTAGATAGAACAATGGCGGTAGATATGGTTGGCATCTTAGGCGCTAAACATGCACAAAAAGAATCGGATGTTCAGCCAACGAAACGTCCAAACGTTAAACCGACACAGACACCGTCTGTGCAGCCAACCGTAAAACCTACAGCAGCTCCGCAGCAAACGCCGAAGGCGGATCGTCCGAACAGCCCGAAAAAGGGAACGAAGGTCAATAAGAATATTGGAGTTTATCAAGTGACTAAGGCGGCAACAATGAAAAAAGCCGGAACTGTTAAGTTGTCCGGTTTGAACAAAAAGTACAAAAAAGCGGCTGCTTTGGTTATACCGGACAAGATCATGATTGGAGCATATCAATATCGTGTTACGGCAATTGGAACGAAGGCGTGTCAGGGCATTAAGGCTTCCAAAGTTACTCTTGGAAAAAATGTGAAAGAGATAGGAAAGTATGCATTCCAAAAAGCGAAAAAGCTCAAGACATTTGTTGTAAAAGGAAAATTAACAAAGGTGTCCCAGAATGCGTACAAAGGATGTAAACACAAAATTAAATTAAAAGGTTCGACTGCAGCAGTGCGAAGAGCGAACCTGAAAAAATTAAAGAAAAGCGGTTATAAAAAATTCAGCCGCTAAAAGGAGGAAAAAATATGAGATTACAAAAAACACACAAAATGATTTTGGCAGGTCTGCTTGCTGTAGCACTGACGATACCGGCAGCTACTGTGGTAAAGACTGTGCATGCGTCAGAAACACAGCTTCCGTTTGCACAGAGTGAGGATGGAACAGTTCACGAAACCAGTTTTGATCTGGCGAGGGTATCTGACGAAGAGGAGTTAAGCAGCTATGAAAAAGACAATGGAAAGCATTGGGTTAAATTATTTTCAAAATTTGATGGAGAAAAAAATATTTTGGACGATGCACAGTTACCGGATGATACTGCGAAAGTAAAAGTAGTGTTTGACATTACAAATTATGATCTGGATAAAGCATATCCGCTTACTTGGGCAACAGGTATCGGAGGATGGGCATCTGGTAAGCCAACAGGGGTAACCATTGACCAGAGTGGTACTTATGAAGCAATACTTGATTTTGCTAGTGAGACCGATGGAATTGGAAAGACGATTTCAAGTGCTGATATTAGTGCGGCGTCTATCCAGCTTGTATTCCAACTGGGAGAGGCAAAGCAGGAAGACATCGCAAATGTAAAGAAGATTCATGTAAACTTTAAGGCATGCTATGCATATAGCGCATCCGATGAGGTGAAGGCAGCTCCGGTAGTACCAATTGTTGATGTTACACCGACTCCGGTTCCGACAACACCACAAGAAACAACTGCACCGACACCTGGTAATACAGCAACACCTGACACCAACAGCAAAAAGGTTATTCCAATTTCTAAAAAAACAAATAAAGCAAATGTTGTAAAGAAGATCAAAGCAACGAAAAAAACAGTTGTGATCAAAAAAGGAAAAACCAAGAAAGTAACATTTAAGCTGACAACAGCACTCAAAAATACGAAAACAACAGATAAGATCAAAAGTGTAAAATTATCTGGAAAAAACAAGGCTAAAGTACTGAAGAAAACCTTAGGGAAAAAGACTTGTACGATTAAAGTAAAAGGTGTTAAGAAAGGCAAAAGTGTTCTGAAAATTAAGATTGGAAAGAAACAAGCGAAGGTAACGATCAAGGTAGTATAGTGTAACACGAAAATAGAAATAAATTGCAAACAAGCCCGGCTATTTAGTCGGGCGTTTGCAGATATATAAGATGATGTATGTCAGAATGGAGGATTAGGATGAAAAAAATATGGGGAAAGCGAATAGGCACTGGTGTACTTGCAATATCGCTGATGCTTAGCAGTTTACCGACACAATTGTCGATTGCATTACCACATAAGGCAAAGGCGGCGGATATAGAGTTTAAGAGTGAGGCATTTGATTACGGAAAGTTGCCGGATTCTAAGGCGGCTAAGATTACGCGTAAATCCCTTACCGGCAGAGAATGGACAGGAGAGGATAACAATTTAGATATTACTTCGGTGAATACATTGCCGGATAGTTCTAATTTGGTTCCGTATGCAGATATTGCATCTGCATATGCCGGTGCCAAAGATTATGCAAGAGACAAGTCGTCGTATTACCAGTTACTTACCGGAGAGGGACAGGACTGGGATCTGACCGTATTTGATAATCCGGCAAAAGCAGAAGAAGCCGGTGCATTTCAAAATACGAACTATAAGATGGATGCGAAAGACGGCTGGAAAAAGGTAACTCTTCCGGCTAGCTGGACAAGTTACGGATTCGATCACTCGATCTATACGAATTCAGCGATGCCATTTGAAGAAAATACAGAGTTCCCATTGGCACCAACGAAGAAAAATCCCGTGGGTCTTTATCGTAAAACTTTCACGGTGAAAGATTCTATGCTGCAAAAGAATGGAAAGGTTTATATTACTTTAGGTGGAGTAGAGTCGGCATATTATCTATATATTAATGGAAAGGAAATCGGTTATAGTGAGGATAGTTATGATCCACACACATTTGATATTACAGATGCATTGAATGATCCGGGTAAGGAGAATGTACTTGCCGTAAAGGTATATAAGTTCTGCGATGGAACATGGATGGAAGATCAAGACATGATCTATGATGGCGGAATCTTCCGCGATGTATATTTGACAAGTACACCTACAGTGCATGTACAGGACTATACATTAGCGACAGATTTGTCAGACGATTATTCTACAGCTGATCTTAAAGTAAAAATGCAGACGATCAATGATTCTGCAACAGAATCATCGAACATGGCCGCGCAGCTTAATTTGTATGATGATCAGGGAAATTTATGTGCTACAACGCAGGAAGATATTGCAGCAATCGCATCCGGTAAACAGACGGAGACGTCACTGCAGATGCAGATTACAGATCCAAAACTTTGGGACAGTGATCATCCAAACCTGTATACAATGGTATTATCTTTGTATGATAAAAGCTCCAAACTTCATTACGAAAGTGTGAGTCAAAATGTAGGATTTCGTAAGTTGACTTTTACATCGACAAAAGTGACAAATGATGGAAAGTATAACAATGCAACCGACCATTATGATACCGTTAAATTAAATGGGAAACGACTTCTTATTAAAGGCGTGAATCGACATGACACCGATCCGGAAACCGGCAAATATATTTCCAAAAAGGTGTATGAAAAAGATATTATGTTGATGAAACAGAATAATATCAATGCAATCCGTACATCGCATTATCCAAATGATGATTATATGTATTATCTATGCGATAAATATGGACTGTATCTAATGTGCGAATCGAATAATGAATCGCATGCATTGATCACAGATGAGGATGCAATAGCAACACTTGAAAAGGCTGCAATGACAAGACAGACTGCTTCGTACGAAAGATTTAAGAATACGACAAGCAACTTGTTTTGGTCTATTGGTAACGAAAGCTCTCAAGGATGGACACAAAGAGATGGTAATTATGCTAACGGCGCATTTGCACATATGGTGCAGTATTTTAAGGATCGCGACGATAGCAGAATGCTTCACTATGAAGGTATGAGTGGTGGAGACAAAGGCTCTACGGCAATTGATATGATAAGTCATATGTATTATACACCGGACAGCATTATCGGTTATGGTACAAGTAAGAGTCAAATGCCGTTCTTGCTGAATGAGTATGATCATGCAATGGGTAATGCGGTCGGCAATTTAAGCGATTATTGGGATGTTATCCGCAAATATGATAGTATGCTTGGAGGCTTTATTTGGGATTGGGTAGATCAGTCCAGAAAAGTCAAGATCGGAGAAAAAGATTGGAATTATTATAGCAGTAAAGATGCTCATCAGAGCGGTTTGAATCAGTTAGATGGATACTTCCTGGGATACGGTGGTGACTGGGGCGACACCGGTGGAGACGAAAACTTCTGCCAAAATGGTCTTGTGTCTGCAGATCGCGACCCACAGCCAGAGTTGAAGGAAGTGAAATATCAATACCAGAGCTTTTGGTTTAAATCCGATCAGGATAAGTTGACAAATAATGAATTAACGGTAAGCAACGAAAGTATTTCTGCAAAATTGTCCGAGTATGATGTGACATGGGAATTGCAGGAAAATGACCGGATCATTTCACAGGGAACACTGAATGATGAAGTTCTTCCGAAAGAGGAGAAAAAGATCACGGTTCCTTATGTGATGCCGGAACAGCTTAAGTCTGGTGCAGATTATTATCTTAATATTCATGTAAAGACAAAAGAAGATTCAGACTGGGCGAAGGCAGGTTACGAAGTTGCATATGCGCAATTCACCATTGATGCTAAAAGTACAAAAGTGGCACATACTTTGAATGGAAAGAATGTGCAGATCAAGAAGCAGAGCCATTATTTTATAGTATCCGGCAAAGACTTTCGGTTCAAATTGAATTTGGATACGGGATTACTGGAGTACTATTATTACAAAGACCAATTGCTCATGAAGGAAGGCCCGAAGCCTAATATTTCCAGAGCAAAGCTTGACAATGATTCTTCTCATTTCAAGGATATAATAAGTTATCTGACATTAGATGGGGAACCAACGGTGGGAAAGAGTGCAGATGGTAATTATATGCTCACCACGAAATGGAATTCTTCCTATCTGTTGGACAGCAAAACAAAGACTCCGGGAACGATAGAAATGAGTTATTTGATCGAAGATACTGGGGCGGTAACGGTACGTATGAAACTCGACTTTACGAAAACAAAAGTCAAGAAGTTTATTAAAGTTGGAACACGATTGTCGCTTGCGAAAGGGACAGAAAATGTCTCTTGGTATGGAAATGGTGATGATGAAAGTTACTGTGACAGACAGACTTATACGAGGGTAGGGGCATATACTTCTACGGTTAATAAGATGTTCTATCCATTTGCAAGGCCTCAGGATTGTGGCAATCTGACAGGTGTGAAATGGATCCGTCTTGACAATGAAACAAATGGAACCGGAATGTTGATCTGTGGCAATGAGGATGTCAATGCATCTGCTTTGCATTTTATGACGGAGCAGCTCGACAAAGCAAAACATGTTAACGAGTTAAAGCCACTTACCAAAACGTTTGTCACTGTCGATGCTGCAGTTAGCGGAACGGGTAATGCGTCTTGTGGATTTGATACGTTGGATCCATACCTGGTGAAAAACAATAAAGTGTATGACTATCGTTACACATTGGTACCTGTCAGCAATACGGATGACAGCATGACTGTTGGTAAGGAGTACAGGGATCAGTCATTTGATATGGATCAGGTTTCTTATGAAAAAGTTGATCCGGTGGTGACAGACGGAGAGCCTGCAGCTGATCCGGTCGATGAGGATGAAGCAATTTTGAATCCGCCGAAAGAAGATGATAACAACGGTGGCAATAATGGTGGCAGTAATACTGGAAACAATACCGGTAATAACAGTGGAAATATCGGAAGCAATAATACCGGTAATAACGGTGGCAGTATAAATAATACCGGGAAAAATCCGGGCACAAAACAGACTGCTAAAGCTCCGAAGAAGGTTACGAAGATCAAGGTGAAGAAGCTGAAAAAGGCATTATCACTTCGCTGGAAGAGTCAGAAAAATGTGACCTATCGTATTGCGTACAGTACAAGTAAAAAGAAACTGTCAAAGATAAAGAACGGAAAACTCAAAGCTGTAAAGGGAACGAAGGTTATCAAGGTGACAAGCGCCAAAAAGACCATTAAGAAATTGAAAAAATCTAAGAGATATTATCTTAAGATTTGCGCTGTCAGTAAAAAAGGAAAAAATATTGGTAAGTGGTCCGGTGTTATTTCAGCAAAGACGAAATAATGTTGTGAATTTCGTATCATGATACGGTAAAATTTGAGAAGATACCTTAGAAACAGATGATTTTTAGGAGTCCTTCTGTTATAATGAGTCAGGCGCAGTGAGCGTTACTCTTTATAACAGAAAGGACTCATTTTGTTATGAATGAAACATTTATGAAAGAAAAACCGGTATTTTCATTGTTAGTATCGATGGCATTTCCCATGGTGATATCGATGCTTGTCAATTCTTTATATAATATTGTGGATAGTTATTTTGTCGCTAAGATCAGTGAAGATGCAATGACGGCATTATCACTCGTATTTCCGGTACAGAATTTTATCAATGCTGCCGGTATTGGTTTTGGCGTTGGAATGAATGCGGTTATCAGTTTTTATTTGGGTGCAAAGGATTATGAAAAAGCAGATATGGCAACGACGCAGGGACTGCTTTTATCGGCAGTGCACGGTGTGCTTTTGACCATAGTTAGTATTGAGATCATGCCGTTTTTTCTGCGTTTATTTACCGGATCAGAAGCGGTTGCAGCTTTAGGAATACAGTATTCCGATATTGCATTTTCTTTTGCTTTGGTTGTCTCGCTCAGCATGGCATTTGAGAAGATCTTTCAGGCAGTGGGGCGTATGAAAGTGACGATGATCAGTTTGCTGATCGGCTGCTGCACCAATATTGCATTAGATCCTGTCCTGATTTTTGGACTGGGAATTTTTCCGAAAATGGGGATCAGAGGTGCTGCGCTTGCTACCGGGATCGGACAGGTATTAACACTGTGCGTTTATTTCGTAATCTGTAAAATACGGCCATTGTCGGTACATGTGAGAAGAAGTTATTTACGGCCGGATAAACATATGGTTGGAAAGTTGTACGCGATCGGCATTCCTGCGACCTTAAATATGGCGTTGTCTTCCGTGTTGATCTCTGCACTGAATGCAATTTTGGCAGTGTATTCCGAAGCCTATATTTTAGTACTTGGGATCTATTATAAGCTGCAGACATTTTTATATCTGCCGGCGAATGGCATTATCCAAGGGATGCGTCCGCTGATCGGTTATAATTACGGTGCGGGAGAACACAAGCGTGTGAAAAAGATCTTTGAACTTGTTCTTGTAATGAATGGTTTGATCATGTTAGGTGGAACGGTGATCTGCATGACGATCCCGGCAACTTTAATGGGACTGTTTACGCATACTCCGGAGACGATCCGTGTTGGAGAAACGGCACTTCGATTGATCAGTGCAGGATTTCTAACATCTGCGATCTCTGTGACAGCCTCCGGGGCATTAGAAGGATTAGGGAAAGGAATGCAATCGTTAGTAATCTCGTTGTGCCGTTATATTGTGATCATTATTCCGGCAGCGATGTTGTTGAGTTACGCAATAGGAGCGACGGGAGTATGGCATGCGTTTTGGATCGCAGAAGGATTGACGGCGATCATTTCTATGTTAGTATTTCGGCATTGCAAAGCATATTAACCCAAGGTATAATATTTTCAAAATGACACCAAGGCGGACAAAATGCGAATATGATTCGCAATGCACAGATATGCCTAATGATTGGAAGTATAAGATTGTATAGGCGTGGAGGATAGTTATGATTCAGATTAGCGAGATTTTGGAACTGTCCCTATTTAAGGACTTTAAGATAATATGTGGGGAAAAATACCTTAATAATTTAGTGAATGCGACGGTTATTTTGGAGTATGAGAGCAGCCGGATCGATTATGAAGGATATGGTTATGGATATTTTGTACTGTTATCCTATTTCTTTGCTGATTCTGATCCGGAATTGGTCAATGGGACACTCCGTACCTTGATCCAAAAGCAGGTATCCGGTATTGCAATCAAGATTCCGCCGGATCGGGAACTGCCGGAAGATATTATCAAGTTAGCGAAATTGTATCATGTACCGTTGTTTTCTTTTTATGAGCAATTTATGGAAGATCTGATCATATGTATCAATGAGTCGATGAAGACGCGTGCGCAGTATGTTATTGCAGAGGAAAAATTAAATTCTATTGTGAACGAAAAACATAAACCGTCTACCGTAGAAAAAATTGCATTGGAGATCAATCCGCACTTTCATCCGAGTATTATTACGGCCAATATTACATCGAGGGATATGACGAACAACTTGAAGATTCATACATATTTTGACAAGTTAATGTACCGTCAGTATCGCGACACAAAAGTACACGATTATTCTTTTGTGAAGATGGGGCATGGCATTATGCTGATCTGTTCTTATCAGGAAGATAATATACCGGAGGACTATCAGAGTATGCTGCATCACATTAATGATATATTGGTAGAGGCAGGGTTTTTGCCTGAGTCGTATCATATTGGTATTTGTGATGAAATTTTGCCATTAGATTGTTTGAATGAAGCTATCATTAAATCAAAAAATGCAAATATCGTCGGACAGTTTTTCGAGCAGACGGATACAGCGTATTCCCAGATCGGAATTTACAAATATGTTATGTCGCTTGTAAATAATCCGTTGCTATACCATGAGGTCGAGGAAAGCGTATCCATTTTGCAAAAGTATGATGCATCTCATGATGTCAATTTGTTGGAAACCGTTATTTCTTATGTCAAAAATAACGGTGATTTTGCAAAGACGTCGGAGGAGTTGTTTCAGCATAGTAATACAGTGCGCTATCGCATTCGCAAAGCAGAACAGTTACTGGGACTGCCGGATTTTGCTACGGCAGAAGAGATGGCATTGATCATTCGCTGTTATTTACTGCATAATGTAATGACGTTGAACGATTGACTTAGCTGAACGGTGTGATTATATAACCATCAAAGATAAGCTGAACGGCAAAGCTTCTTTTACGAAAGATTTAAAAGCAGCTGGCAAGATATAAAATCATATCTTGCCAGCTGCTTTTATAATGTCAATTGTTTTTAAGTTTTATTTGAGAATTTCTTTCATGATTTTTAAGAATTTTTCGTTCATTTCCGGTTTACCAAGGCTGACACGGTTCATGCCTACGTGAACACCGATCAACACATCCTGCTCTTCCAATTTGGTATAAACTTCCATTGTATCGATTGGAGCCTTAAACAGTATGAAATTAGCCTGTGAATCATAAACGCGGCAGCCCAGATCGCAGAGAGTCTTAGCGACTTTCTCACGCTCCTTTGCATTGATGTCGTGTACCATAGAGACATGCTCCTGGTCCTTCGTAGCTGCAGCAGCAGTTTTCTGACCGAGGAAGCTTACATTCCAGGCATTGCTGGATTTACCGAAATGATCTGTCATATCCGGACTTGTGATCACATAGCCGACGCGAAGTCCTGCCATACCGTAGATCTTAGAAAATGTTCTCATGATAATGAGTGGTTGATCGATTTCTTCTTTGATCAGCTTCATCATACTGTAACTATTTGGGTCATCGACAAATTCCATATATGCTTCATCAATTACAGTAATGACATGCTTTGGAACCTTACGGATGAATGCCTCCAGCTTAGCAGAGTCGATGAAAGTTCCGGTTGGATTGTTAGGATTTACGACAACTAAGATCTTCGTTTTGTCAGTAATAGCTGCCAACATAGCGTCTAAGTCATAGTTCATATCATCATCCAAAGGAACAGCGACCGGAACGGCACCATAATCATTGGCAACATCACGAAATGCCTCATAACTTGGATCACCAAATACGAATTCATCACCTGGATTAATGAAAAGTTCTCCAAGCATATTGATCATTGCACTGGATCCGGGACCAACGGCGATATTTTCAAATTTAAGGCCATACAATTCGGCAAGATTCGTTTTAAGTTCTACAGAGAACCAATCCGGATACACATAAGGAGTTTTTATTGCTTCCTCTAATGCGGCCTGTGATGCCGGTCCCAAACCATAAGGACTTTCGTTATAATTGAGACGATACACATGAGGTGGTGTAGAGCTGCTCTTCTGGCGGGCTGCTCGTAAACTTTCCGGTTTTACCTGCATTGGCTCTCTAAGTAATTCTAAATATTTCTGCATAATCAACACTCCTTTTTAGTCAAAAATTCTGGGTCAACGTGTTCTGTGTGAGGTCATGCTTTGATTTGCTTATGACTGCTATGCCCTGCATTCTAATACGATTAAGATAGAAAAGCAATGTAAAAATTACAAAAAAAATCCATTTTTTTTTCAATATTTACATTTTTTTGGCATTTTTTCCAAAACATTTGACTTTTTATGAGTGCCTACTTACAATTAGCAATTATCAGAACACAAGATATATGTAGTTTCGGAATCGTTTTATAAAAATGCAGCCGAAATAACTCGTTTTGAGAAGACTCCGAGAGTACATTTCTTAAGAATGGAGGAATGAATATGCAAGAGACGACAGCACGAGTTCAGTTTGACAAAAAATATCTGATTGCATTAGTTTTGCCATTAGTTATTGAACAAGTTTTAGCAGTTACTGTAGGCATGGCTGACATGATCATGGTGTCGGGTGCCGGGGATACCGCAGTATCCGGTGTATCCCTTGTCAATACGATCAGCAATTTGTTGATCTACATATTTAATGCACTAGCAACCGGTGGCGCAGTAGTAGCGGCACAGGCGTTAGGTGCCAAGAAGAAAAAGACTGGTCAGATTGTTGCTAATCAGCTTGTACTGATCTGCCTGATTGTATCCGTTGTCATATCGGCAGTGTGTATCGTATTTGACCGTGCGATCTTAACATTAATTTATGGAAAGGTTGAGCAGGCCGTTATGGATCAGGCCGTTACTTATTTCTTTATTACGGGTTTCTCTTTTCCTTTTATTGCGGTATATGACGGTGCATCTTCTTTGCTTCGATCAATGGGAAAGGCATCAATATCCTTGTTTGTATCTGCGATTATGAATGGTTTGAATATTTTATTTAATGCAATCTTCGTATTTGGTTATAATATGGGGATCGCAGGTGTTGGATACGGTACTCTGATCTCGCGCGTGGTAGCAGGTATCGTTGTTGTATTTATTCTGCGCAATGAAAAATACGATCTTCATATCGACAAGTATTTTCGGTTTGGCTGGGACGGTCAGATTATAGGCAAAATACTAAGGATTGGTATTCCGAGTGGTATTGATAATGGTATGTTCCAGATCGGCAAACTGTTTACACAGAGCTTGATCACCAGTTACGGGACGGCGGCGATCGCAGCTAATGCGACCGGAAGTACGATCGAGCTGTTAGCCACAATTCCGGCTGCGGCAATGGGATTAGCGCTTACAACTGTTGTAGGCCAGTGTGTTGGGGCAGGCGACTATCAGTCGGTGAAAGAGTATTCTTGGAAGTTAATGAAATGGGCATATGTGATGTTATGGGGATTGAATATCGTCATCATCTTTATGACGCCTACGATTGCAAGCTGGTACAATCTGTCTGCGGAGGCAGATCGCTTAGCTCGTATTTTGATCTGGTATCATAGTGCCTGCTGTATGGTGATGTGGCCGGCAGCGTGGACATTACCATCAATTTTGCGTGCGGCAGGTGATGTCAAGTTTGTCATGGTCAGCTCCATTATCATTATGTGGGTATTTAGAATTGGTTTGGCCTATGTGATCGGTGGCTTGATGCAGCCGATGGGACTTGGTGTCTGGGG
>OKRU01001988.1_pt1 | contig 19298 bp, 14 predicted proteins | sample 1601131 | NCBI WGS metagenome assembly OKRU01 (sample SAMEA3541558, study PRJEB24748) | human gut metagenome | biome: human gut; feature: human-associated habitat; material: faeces | place: China | collected 2012
ATGACCGACGCCGCCCCCGCCGTGCCCCTGACCGTTGCCTCCGTCTCCGCCCTGCCCACCGACACCACTGAGCCCTCTCCCGAGACAGCACTGTTCTCCGGCCTGCTGGGCGCAGCGGCGCTGACGGCCCATCCCGGCGGCGAGACCGCCGAGGATGCCCTGCTCAACAACGAGGACTCCGCCAAGGCTGCTGCCGCACAGGCCGCCGAGGAAGAACCGCCCCAGGAGACGCCCGAGGCCGACGAGGCGCCCGTCTCCACCGCCGTTCAGGCACTGGGCGTGATCTCCGGCACCGGCGTCCGTATGCGCAGCGGCGCAGGCACCGGCTATGACATCCTCAAGACCCTGGACAAGGGCGCCGTTATCGAGCTCACCGCCCAGGAGGGTGACTGGTACCGTATCTCCTTCGACGGCAAGCGCGGCTATGTGGCTGCCCAGTATGTCACCCGCTACGACACCGCCTCCGGCCTTAACGGCGCCGGACGTGTCACCGCGGACGTGCTGAACATCCGTACCGCCGCCAAAAGCGGCAGCACCTCTCTGGGCACCGTGTCCCAGGGCACGGTCATTGCCGTCACTGGCATTGAGTCCGGCGGCTGGTTCGCCGTTACCTACAACGGCATCAGCGGCTATGTGGCCTCTCAGTATGTGCTGATCTGCCCCACCTCCGCCCTGACCGGCACGGCGGACAAGCCCGCCGAGAATACAACGACCGAAGGGTCTCCCGCCGAAGCACCTGCCGAGACCCCGACAACGCCGGCCGCCTCCGCCTCCGGCAGCAGCATCGTCTCCATCGCCCAGCAGTATCTGGGCGTGCCCTACGTCTACGGCGGTTCCTCTGCCAGCGGCTTCGACTGCTCCGGCTTCACCATGTATGTCTTCGCCCAAGTGGGCATCAAGCTGCCCCACGGCGCCACCAGCCAGCTCAGCTACGGCACCGAGGTCTCCCGCAGCGATCTGCAGCCCGGCGATCTGGTATTCTTCCAGGACTACGGCTATACCGCCTCCCATGTGGGCATCTATATCGGCGGCGACCAGTTCATCCACGCCTCGTCCTCCTACTACAACGGGCACTGCGTGGTGATCACCTCCCTGTCCGAGACGTACTACAACAACCACTACCTCCCCGCGCGGCGGCACTGATGCAGACAAAACACCCACGGCTTCAGCCGTGGGTGTTCTTTTTTACAGCGCCGCCCGTTCCGAAAGCAGGCTGCATATGGTGTTCTGCAATGGACCTGTACACCGCGCCGAAGCCGCATCGCGTCACTCCGCGCTGCCGTCCGCGCTTTCGCCCTCTGCCGCCTTCTGCGCCGCGGCGATATTCACATACAGCTCCTCCGGCTTGTGGGGATGCAGCTTGATGTTGTACAGCAGCATAAACGCCGACACCAGCACCATCACCAGGCTCAGCGCCTGGCTGACGCGGATGGGCTCGCCGCCGATGGTCCAGTTGAACAGGTACAGGCTGTCGGTCCGCAGCCCCTCGACCCAGAACCGTCCGATACCGTACCACAGGAAGTAGAACCAGGTGTTCTCACCGTCAAAGCGGCGTCCCTTCGCCACGATAAAGACGATCAGCAGCAGCCCCACTACGTTCCACAGGCTCTCGTACAGGAACGTAGGATGCACCTCCACCAGCGTCCCCGCGGTGGTGGTCAGCTGCATCCGCCACGGCAGCGTCGTCTCCGCGCCGAAGGCCTCCCGGTTCATGAAGTTGCCCCAGCGGCCCACCGCCTGCCCGATCAAGAAACCCATCACGATCAGGTCGGTCAGCGCCCCCAGCTTGAAGCCCCGCTTTTTGCTGAGCACGAAGCACACCAGCACCGCCGCGATCACGCCGCCGTAGATAGCCAGCCCGCCGTCCCATATAGCCACGGACTCCGCCCAGTCAAAGGAACCATCCGCTTTTTTGAACCGGTCCAGATAAAACAGCACATAGTACAGCCGCGCCCCCACGATAGCCAGGGGAATGCCCCACAGCACGCCGTCCATCAAGTTATCCTCGGTGATTCCGTACTTCTCCTTCTGCTTCATGCAGAACCACAGCGCCAGCAGCACGCCCAGCGCGATGATGATTCCGTACCAATAAATGGCCTTTCCTCCGATATGGAAGGCTACGGACGAGCCGGTAAAGGCCCAGTCCCCGAAAAGCCCCGGAAACCGGATGGGGCTGTCCGCCATGATCCTCACGTTCATGTTATCCCTCCTTGGGCGCGATCACCGACAGCGCCATGTGCGCCCGCGTGAAGTTCTCCCGCAGGAACGCGCGCACATCCTCCGCGGTGATGTCATCGTATATCTCCGGGAAGCGGTACGGGTCATACCCCTGGAACCGCCCCTCCGCCATGGACACGGCGATGGACTCGAAGGAGTTCAGGGCCTTCAGGGCCGCGCCGAAGTTGGCGTTGACGATCCGCTTGTAATAGTCGCCGTCCACACCCTCCGCCGCCAGCCGTTGCGCCTCGTCCAGAATGGCCTCCGCCACGGCCTTCGGGTCCTTGCTGTCGCCGCCGGCATAGGCATAGGCCGCGCCGGGCAGCAGGTCGAACGCCGCGCCGAAGGAGCCGTTGATCAGTCCCTGGCTGTACAGCCGCGCATACAGCGGGCTGGACTCGCCCATGAGCACATCACAAGCCAGCTCGCCGATGGCGGCGAACCGGTGCTGCGCCTCCCCTCCGTGCTGGGGCGGGCACTTGAAGCCTACCAGGAACGTGGGCATGGCCACCTCCATCTGTGCCTCGGCATAGCCGCAGGCGGCGTCGGTGCTCTCCTCCGCGCCATAGTCGCGCCGGATGATCGCCCCGCTCTCCGCCGGCAGCACCCGCTTTGCCGTGGCCAGCACCGTCTCGGGGTCCACATCGCCTACCACCACCAGGCACATATTTGCCGGGGTGTAGAACGCCTTGTGGCAGTCATACAGCGTCTGCGCCGTGATATGGCTGATGCTCTCCACGCTGCCGGCCACCGGCGTCCGCGCGGGACTGCTGCGGTACAGCGCCTGCATCATCTGCTTGTACACCTGCCACTCGGGGTTGTCCTCGATCATGCCGATCTCCTGGCCGATGATGCCCTGTTCCTTCTCCACGCTCTCATCGGTGAAATAGGGCACAGACACGAAGGACAGCAGTATCTCCAGATTTTCGTAAAACTTCTCCGTAGAGTCAAAATAGTAGCACGTAATGGCGTTGGAGGTGAAAGCGTTGGGCTCCGCGCCGTTTTTCGCCAACTCCTGCAGGGCGTTGCCGTCCTTCGTGTCGAACATCTTGTGCTCCAGATAGTGGGCGATGCCCGCCGGAGTGTCCAGCCACTGTCCGTTCAGCTCAAAGCGCATATCCATGCCGCCGTAACGGGTGGCAAACAGCGCGTACTTTCGGGAAAAGCCCTGCTTCGGCACGATGCACACCGGCAGTCCGTTGTCCAGCGTCTCCCATATCACTTCCTCGCCGATGCGGGGATACAGCTTCTTGTCCATGTTACGCCTCCTCCTTTCCCCGCAGGAAGTACACCATATCCGGCTTCACCGTCTGTGCCGCCGCCACGATGCGCTCCTTTGTCACCTGCTCCAGCGCCGCGGCCAGCTCCTCCGGTGTCTCCTCGGCCCCGGCCGCGATCTGGCCCAGATAGAAATTCTCCAGCGCACCCTGAGAGTCCGACAGTGACAGCAGCGACGCACGGATGGCCTGCAGAGCACCCTCCTGCTCCCAGTCCTCCCAATCGCCCTGCTGCACTGCCTGCAGCTGGCGGCCGATCTCCGCCTCCGCCCGTTCAAAGTCCGCGGTCTCCACGCCGCTGGACACGGTCAGAATGTTCTTGCTGCGGGCATAGCTGCTGGAGGCGTAGTAGCACAGGCTCAGCCTCTCCCGCACGTTCAAAAACAGCTTGGAGTTGCTGGTGCCGCCGAAAATCAGATTTGCCAGCACCATGGCCGGATAGTCGTCGCTGCTGCAGCGGTAGCCCATGGCCAGCTTGCCCTGGGTCACGTCCATCGTCTCCACGATCCGCCGGGGCGTATCCGGTGCCTGTATGCGCTGCACCTCCGGCAGCGCCGTCTGGGCGCCGCGGGGCAGCGCCGCCAGCGCCGTGAGCACTGCGTCCTCCACACGCTGCGCCTCCGCGCTGCCGCAGTAGATGACCTCCACCCGGCTGGACGCCATCAGCGCCTGCCCATGGACATACAGTGACTGGTTGGTGATACGCCCGGCCGTCTCCTCGTCTCCCAGGCGCAGCACGCTGTACGGCTCGCCGGCGCACATCTCCTGCATGAGCCGGATATCCGCCCAGTCACGCTTGTCGTTCTTCAGGCCCCGAATGGCGTCGATCAGGTTGGCCTTTTCGCTGGTCGAGGCGTAGAGCGTGGCGTTCGAGAGGGTGATCGGGCGGGTCATGCGCGTTACGCCGCCCCGCATGCCGGCGATGCCGAGCAGAATGGCGATCACCAGCAGTCCTGTATTGACCGAGTGATAAACCCAGCCCTCGCGCAGGGGCGATCGGGGTGTGATCTTGCGTCCGTAACCCCAAACGAGCAGCCAGATGAGGACTGCGCCGACGAGGAGCAGGTACCAGTTTTCGGCGGCGAATTTCAGCACGAGCTGCACCGAATTGGAGTTGTCGGCGAAGAAGATTTCGTCGGCGGTGAAACGCTTCTGCGTATAGCGGAAATAGACGCAATCGGCCAGGTTTACGGCCACGATCAGCAGCGAATTGATCACCGCATAGTACCAGAAGAGAATACGCCGATACCAGCTCCGCTCCCGGAAATGGAACGGCAGCAGCGAGAGGACGATGAAAAGCAGATTGGCGTAGAGAACCGATACGGTGTCGAACTTCAGACCCCCCCCCGCCAATGTCAGGACCTCCTGCCAACCCAGGGGGCCGATCAGGGCGTAGTTGTAGCAGTAAAAGACGATTCGGCAGAGCAGCAGGACGATGTAGAGCAGGACGATGCGCCGCAGGAGCATGCCCGGATTACTATGTAGCCAGCGTTCCACCTTAGCAGGCTTTTAACGACATGTCGAGCGATTTGATCTGGTGCGTCAGGGCGCCGACCGATATGAAGTCCACGCCTGTTTCGGCGTATTCGCGCAGCGTGTCGAGCGTGATGCCGCCGCTCGACTCCGTTTCGCAGCGTCCGGCGACCTTCGCGACGGCCTGCCGCGTCAGCTCCGGGGTGAAATTGTCGAACATGATGCGGTCCACGCCTCCTGCGGCGAACACTTCGTCGATGTCTTCGAGCGAACGCACTTCGCATTCGATCGGAATGTTCTTGCCTTTTGCCTTGAGATAGGTTTTGGCTCCTTCGATGGCCGGGCGGATGCCGCCTGCAAAGTCTATGTGGTTGTCCTTCAGCAGAATCATGTCGAACAGTCCCATGCGGTGATTCTCACCGCCGCCGATCTTGACGGCCATCTTGTCCAATACGCGCATGCCCGGGGTGGTTTTGCGCGTGTCGAGAACTTTGGTATGCAGGTCTTTGATCTTGTCGGCATAGACGGCTGTCTGGGTCGCCACGCCGCTCATGCGCTGCATGATGTTCAGCAGGATGCGTTCGGCTTGCAGCAGGGACTGGAGCCGTCCCGAAACGTAGAAGGCCACGTCGCCCGGCTTCACGCGGTCGCCGTCGCGGAGGATCTGTTCGAATTGCATGTCGGGGTCCAGGCGTCGAAGCACCAGTTGTGCGATTTCGATGCCCGCGAGAATACCCTCCTGTTTGCAGAGCAAGCGCATGCGGCCTTTTTCCGTCGCGGGGATGCAGCAGAGCGAAGTGTGGTCGCCGTCGCCGATGTCTTCGCGGATGGCCAGTTCGATGAGCGCATCGACGAAAGGTTTGTATTCGGGTTTCATATTTTTTCGGTTTTTATGGGTGAAACGAATCGTTTCGTTCGGCAGGGCCGGACGAATGTCTGAAGAGAGAACGGTAACCGTGCGTTTGGCCCGCAAAGATTACCGCTCCGCTCCGGCACCCACAAAAATACGAAAAATAATTGCCATTTTTCAGGAAAAATATTAATTATATGTCGGTTTTGTGATCCGGACAAATGGTAATTCTTGTATTTATAAGTGTTTTTTCAAAAAAATACACCATTATTCGACGTTCGTAATATCAAATCCACGGCTTCCAATGCTTTGTTGACGGTGCGCTTCAGATTTCGATCGGTATGCGGATTGGCATAAATTCGTCGAGAATCTGATTTCTTCCGATGGAGGGGGACTCCTTGCCGTATATGTCGGTGATGAAGAATTTTCAACGACATGTACTCCGGGTACGGAATACGTGATTTATGGATTTGCGTATGATGATCTGGAGGTTCGGTCGGATATATCGTTTTTCCGTGCTTCTTCGTTGTCCTTCTCGTCCGTGTCGTCGCCTTCCCAGTCGAACGGCGGGAAATCGCGTCGTTCACCCAGCGAGAAGCGGGTGTAGGTGATCGGCAGCTTCCGTTCGAGGAACATCTGTTCGTAGGCGGTCTTGACCGAGAGTATTTCGTCCGCGAACCCCGAGCCGTAGATGTCGTTGTTGGCCACGTCGCAGGGCAGACCGAACCGTTCGATCACGGCTTGCGTGTAGGCGTAGAGGTGTTGCGAGTCGGTCTTGAGGTTGATTCGTCCGCCGGGAACCTGCATCTGTGCGTACTGGCCCAGGAAGAGGGGTGAGGTGAGCCGTTTCTTGGCCCGGCGCGATTTGAGCTGCGGATCGGGGAAGGTGATCCAGATCTCATCGACCTCTCCTTCGGCGAAGAAGGAGGCGATCATTTCGATGCGGGTACGCAGAAAACCGACGTTGCGCATTTGCCGTTCCGTGGCGGTTTTGGCTCCGCGCCACATGCGGGCACCCTTGATGTCGATACCGATGAAGTTGCGGTTGGGGTCGCGCTCCGCGAGTGCGACGGTGTATTCGCCCTTGCCGCAGCCCAGTTCGAGTACGATCGGACGGTCGTTATGGAAAAAGTCGCTGTGCCAATGTCCTTTGAGCGGATGGTCGCGGCGGAAGGCCTCCTCGAAGGCGGGTTGTACGAAACATTCGAACGTGAGGTTCTCCGCAAAGCGTCTGAGTTTGTCTTTGCCCATCTGTTTTTATTCGCTTTTTTGCTGGTTGATGCCGATGGCTTCCACGCCCCGGACCGGCATCGCCGGGGTGAAAGCCATCCTGTAAATGCCGCTGTCGGGAAAAATTACGTGCCGACGATAGGGAACCGACGCTTCCTCCGCGAGGGCTGCCGGGTGCCTGCGGGGAGGAAGGCCCAGCGTGTAGGATTCCTCGAAAACCAGGGAGTCGGGCGAAATGGTCCGTATCGTCAGCCGCAGCGTGTCGTCCCGAAAGGAGTCGTTGTAACGCACGACGATGTATAGGTCGCGCGGGGTCACGGTATCCGCGTTCGGAATTTCGATTTCGGCACTTTCGCTCCACGTGCCGCCCCCGGTATCGGTTACGACCGTCTGATGCGGCGAAAGGCAGCTCGTAACGAGCATTCCGGCGATCGCTATGATACTCCGCAGGTACATTACGAGTCGTTATTGCTCTTTTTTCGGCGGTTCGGGTTGTGCTGTCTCTCCGTTTCCGCCTTCCCGACGGTTGCCTTCACGACGGTTGCGTCCTCCGCGTCCCCGAGGACGGCGGCGGGCACCGTTCTGTCCCTCTTCGCCCGGAGATTGGGAGTGTGTCGGAGTCGGATCGGTTTCGGAGCCGTTTTGTCCCGGACGGTTTTCGGAACGAGAACGCTCCGAACGACGTTCCCCGCGCTGTTCGCTGCGAGAGCCCTGACCGTTGCCGCGTTCACCGTTCTGTTCGCCGGAGGTGTTCCCGCGTTCGGTGCGCTGTTCGTTTTTCTGGGTGCTCTGTCCGTTGCGCGACCCGTTCCGGTCGCTGTTGCGTGGGTTGCGCGGTTCGCCCTGACCGTTATTCCTTTCTCCGCGCGATTCGCGGCTTTCGCCTTGTCCGTTTCGATTATTCCGTTCACGGCGGTCGCGTTTTTCGCGGCGTTCACTCCGGTTGGCAGCGGGTTCCTGTTTTTCGTCCTTGCGGGATTCCGAAACGGCGGCCGCTTCTGCGGCGCTTCCGCTGCGGGCACCGTTGTTCCGGTTCTCGCGTTCCTCTGCCCGGTCGCTGCGGCGTCGGTTGCGGCCCTTGCGTTTGGAGCCGTTGCCGTCGAAGCGTGTGATGCTGTCCTCCTCCGAGCGATAGGTCGGTTCTTCGAACTTCTCCCGTTGTGGTTGCTCCGCCGACAGCTGATCGACCTTCTTGCCGGCGCGGTTCAGCGCTATGATCTCCTTGACGCGGGCGACGGGAAGCGTCACCACGTTGGTCATCGTATCCTTGCTGCTGCTGAAGGACATGGTACCGGCCAGGATGTCGGTTTTGACCAGGTAATATTCGCCGTCGAGAGCCTGGAGCGGTTCCCGCAGACGGGGGAACTCCTTGCGGGCGTCCACGTAGGTGTCGTATTCGTAGGCGAGGCAGCACTTGAGTTTCGAGCACTGTCCGGCCAGTTTTTGGGGGTTGAGGGAGATCTCCTGCATACGGGCCGAGTTGGTCGTCACACTCGAGAAATTCGAGATCCACGATGCGCAACACAGTTCGCGGCCGCAGGCTCCGATGCCGCCGATGCGTCCCGCTTCCTGGCGGGCGCCGATCTGTTTCATTTCGATGCGGATGTGAAACCGTTCGGCGAAGACCTTGATTAGCTCGCGGAAATCCACGCGCTCGTCGGCGATGTAGTAGAAGATCGCCTTGATCTTGTCGCCTTGGTACTCCACGTCGCCGATTTTCATATTGAGTCCCATTTCGGCGGCGATCTGGCGTGCGGTGATCATCGTTTCGTGCTCCAGAGCGATGGCCTCCTGCCAGCGTTCGATGTCGTAGGGTTTGGCCTTGCGGTAAATCTTCTTGAATTCGCCGTTGTAGGGGTTGAAACCCACGCGGCGCATTTGGCGGGCTACCATGTCGCCCGTCAGGGAGACGATGCCGATGTCGTGTCCCGGCGAAGCTTCCACAGCGACGATGTCGCCCCGTTCCAGCGGCAGATTATTGACGTTTTGGTAGTAGGAGCGCCGGGTGTTCTTGAAGCGCACTTCGAAAATATCGGTCGGCGTGTGTTGCGGGTATTGCTCCAGCCAGGCTGTTTCGTGCAGTTTGTAGCAACCCTCGCAAGGCTTGGCTGCGACCCCTTCGGGGGCGTAGTAGAACGTGCAGCCGCGACCGATTTCGGGCTTGGGCGCTTTCGTATATGGTTTGGTGTTATCCATTGGAGTCATAAATTTCGGTAAAGATAGTGAAATCCGGGAGCAATGCCAAATTTATTCGGCTGAGACTCCGGCATATTCCCGCCGGGCGGATGTGCGTCGCTGCCGGGAAGCGGAGATCCCGGATTATCGGATGCCGGCCTTCCAGCGCCGGATATCGCGGCGGTAGCGGACGATCAGCAGTACGGCGGCCGTCGTAAGACCGACGGTGAAGCCCAGAATCAGCCCCTGTGCGCCCATTCCCAATGTAAAGCCCAACAGGTAACCCACCGGCAGGTTGAAGACGATGTACGAGAGGAAAGCGATCGGCATGATGATCTTCACGTCCTGAATACCCCGCAGAATGCCTACCGAAACGTTCTGGATGCCGTCCGCCAACTGGTAAACGGCGATCAGCAGGATCAGCTTCGAGGCCAGGTCGATCACTTCGGCGTTGGTGGTGAAGAAAGTCGGGATGACGTTGCAGAGCGAGATGAACGTGATGGCGGCGAAGAGGTTCCAGGCGATGACCAGGTGGTAGGAGGCCTTTGCCGCCAGAGTCAGCTCCTTCAAGCTGCGGGCGCCGTAGCAGTGGGAGATGCGGATGGTCGTGGCGGCACCGATCGAAGTCACGATCATGAAGGCGCAGTTGCCCAAGGTCATGGCGATCTGGTTGGCGCTGATGGCCGTTTTGCTCAGCCAGCCCATCATGATACTGGTGCCGACGAAGGCCGAGGCTTCGAGAAACATCTGCAGGGAGATCGGAAGGCCCATACGCAGCAATGTGCGGATCGTTTTGACCGAATAGTTGCGGGGCGAGAATCCCTGAAGATAGGCGCGGTATTTCTGTTTTTTGTAGAAATAGCCGATAATCATGATCGGCATGGCGATGCGCGATCCGAGGGTGCCGAGCCCCGCACCTGTGGCGCCCAGTTCTTCGAATCCGAGGTGGCCGTAGATGAAAATCCAGTTCAAGCCGACGTTCATCAGGTTGCAGAGAATCACCACGACCATTTCGACCCGGGTGTTTCCGACGCCTTCGAGGAATTGCTTGAAGGTGAAGAAGAGCATGATGAACGGCATGCTGTAAGCCAGCAACTTGTAATACGGTATGGCCATATCGACCACTTCGACGGGCTGTCCCATGTGGTACATCAAAGGGATGACGGCCAGTTGGAGCCCGCAGACCAGAAATCCCAACAGAGTATAGAACATCAGGCCGTTTTGCAGGTATTGCGACGATTTGCAACGGTCGCCCTGGGCGTAGAGTTCGCCGATCAGGGGCGTGAGGCCCAGTGCGATGCCGACGCCGGCGATGAAGAGGATGAAGAAGACCGAGCCGCCGAACGAAGTGGCGGCCAGCGGCGTGGGGTCGTCGCCTCCGTAACGGCCGACCATGACGTTGTCGGCGACCTGTACGAGGATCTGCCCCAACTGGGTCATCACGACGGGCAGGGCCAGTTTCAGATTGGCTTTGTATTGTCGTTTGTAGGTTGAAAAACGGTACATATATTTCTTGAATCAGACGACAAAGGTACGAAAATAATCGATTATCCCTCTTTCGCATCCGTTTCGAAGGGGGAACGGAGTCTGATGTCCGGACCTTTCGACCGGGTGTCGGGGCCGATTTTGCAGGCAGATGTCGAAAGCATGCGGGACGGACATATATGGAGCTGTTCCCGGTTTCGATGCAAATGCCTCGTTGCCGGGAGGACTGTTCGGGGTTATTCCGTATGTCGGGCCGGGGTTGTTGTCGGTTCTGGAAAACCGCTTAGTCGAAGGAGTGGGTGAGGCGTGAAAATCCCGGCCGATACTTGCTTCGGCCGGGATTCGAAAACCGTCCGCCACTGGTTCTGATTTATGTTAGGCGACCCGGAGAATCACCTCCTTTTCGCCGTCGGGTTCCACGATCACCCGCTCCCCGCTGTGCAGTTTGCCGTCGATAATCAGTCCCGAGAGAGGTTCCTCGATGCGTTCGAGCAGCGTGCGGCGCAGGGCGCGGACGCCGTATTTGCGCTGGTAGCCGATGGCGGCAAGGGTCCGCTTCGCCTCGTCGGTGATTTCGACCTTGTAGCCGAGTCGGTCGGTACGGGAGAGCAGCCCCTTGAGTTCCAGGTCGATGATCCGCTCCACGTCCGAGAGGTCGAGCGTGCGGAAGATGACGATGTCGTCGATGCGGTTCAGGAACTCCGGTGCGAAGGTTTCTTCCAGCGCCCGGCGGTATTCCGACTGCGGGGCTTTCTGCTGGGTGTCCGATTTCGAACAGGTGCTGTACCCGACCTGCGTGGAGCGTATTGCCGCGGCCCGCGATCCGACGTTGGAGGTGAGAATGATTACCGTATTTCGGAAATCGACCTTGCGCCCCGAACCGTCGGTGAGGTGTCCCTCGTCGAAGATCTGCAACAGGGTGTTGAAGACTTCGGGGTGGGCTTTCTCGATTTCGTCGAACAGGACGACCGAATAGGGATGGCGGCGTACCGCTTCGGTGAGCTGTCCGCCTTCGCCGTAGCCGACATATCCCGGCGGGGAGCCGATCAACCGTGCGACGTTGTGTTTTTCGCTGTATTCGCTCATGTCGATACGGATGAGTCCCTTGTTCTCGTCGAAGAGCCATTTGGAGAGCTCTTTCGCCAGCAGGGTTTTGCCCACGCCCGTCGGTCCGACGAACATGAAGACGCCGATCGGACGCCCTTCGTCCTTGAGTCCCGCCCGGGAGCGTTGGATCGACCGCGAAATCTTTTCGACGGCTTCGCATTGGCCGATGACGCGGGCCGAAAGATAGTCCGCAAGGCCGCGCAGACGTTCGCTTTCGCTGCCCGAGAGCCGTTCGGCTGGGATTCCCGTCATGGAGGTAATAACCTGCTCGATATGCTCGGCCCGGATTTCGGGCGGGCCGGGATCGGACGGAAGAGTCCATACGGCGCCACCGACAGTCGTCGTGTCCGCTGCCGCCGTTTTGCGGGAGCGGTTTTTGGGCGTTTTGGCTCCTGCTGCGGCGCCGACCGGTTCGCGGGATGCGGTTTTTCGGGACGGTTTTTCGGTTTTGCCTTTGTCCTGCAGGTGAATACGTGCCCCGGCTTCGTCCAGCACGTCGATCGCCTTGTCCGGAAAGTTGCGGTCGGTAATGTAGCGCCCGGTCAGGGCGACGCAGGCCCGCAATGCTTCGTCCGAGTAGCGCACTCCGTGGTGCCGTTCGTAATGGGGTGCGATGTTGTGCAGGATTTGCAGGGTTTCCTCTTCCGAAGCGGGTTCGACGAGGATTTTCTGAAAGCGGCGTTCCAGCGCGGGATCGCTCTCGATATCTTCGCGATATTCGTCCAGCGTCGTGGCTCCGATGACCTGCAATTCGCCCCGCGCCAGGGCGGGTTTGAGAATGTTGGCCGTGTCGAGGCTTCCCTGGGTCGAACCTGCGCCCGCGATGGTGTGTATTTCGTCGATGAAGAGGATCGAGTCCTGCTTCCTGCGCAATTCTTCGAGAAGTCGCTGCATCCGTTCTTCGAACTCACCTCTGTATTTGGTCCCGGCCAGGAGCGACGATACGTCGAGCGAATAGAGCCGTTTGCCGCGGATGGTGGCGGGAACTTCGTCCGCTGCCATCCGCAGCGCCAGCCCCTCGACGATGGCGCTCTTGCCCACGCCGGCTTCGCCGATCAGGATCGGGTTGTTCTTCTTGCGGCGCGAGAGGATCTGCACGATGCGTTCCATCTCCCGCTCGCGTCCTACGACGGGATCGATGCGGCCTCTGCGAGCTTCGTACGTAAGGTCGGTGCCGAATTTGTCCAACAAGGCAGGTTCCGCAGGAGGAGTGTCCCGGACAGGTTCGCGCAGGCCGATGAACCGTAGTTCGGGTGTCGGCCGAAAATTGGTATCCGGAGGCGTCGTTTGATCGGCCTCCAGGGTCATCTTTTGCAGTTCGGTCGCTATCGCCTGTGCATCGAAATGGTACATGGCCAGCACCTGCGAAGTGATCGTGTGCGGGTCGCTCACGATGTGCAGCAGTGCGTGTGCCGTCGAAACATGGTGCATCGGGGCGAACAATCGTTGTAATTCTCTGGTGTATAAAGGGAAAAATTCTTCGGGATTCTGCCTCGATGAATCGGGTGCCGATACCGACCGAATCTCGCTTTCGATGCGAAGGCATATTTGGTGAATCTCCCAGTCCTTGAGGCGGGAGGTGAGTATCTGATGCGCTAAGGACCCTTCTTCCCGCAGAATCTCAAGGGTGAGAAAATCCTTGAGTGAGTGGGTAATAGCGCGTTTCGAGGTTTCGAATGCCGTACGGGCGATGATGGCCTCGAGCGTTTTTGAGATTTTAGCTTGCATCTTGGATTCCTTTTTTAGTTTTCCGTGTTCGGAAAAGCGAACGCGGTCGCTCTCTCCTCGCTTGTCGAAAATGTACGTTTTGTCCTGTTGAAATTACAGACTTATAACGAAGAAATCCCAGGTAATATTATGTTAAATAAAAATATTGCATATTGAACGATTTCGTCCCTTTATCAAGCGCCGGGACGAGGCCATTCGCCGATTTCCATGTCGCGGATGTCGGTGCCGTCGATGGTGAAGCGCAGGGCGCTGCGCACCTTGTGGAAACCGTAGCAGCCGGCAGCGCCGGGGTTGAGGTGAAGCAGGTCGTAAACGGGGTCGTAGATGACCTTGAGAATGTGGGAGTGCCCCGCGATGAAGATTTTCGGGCGCAGCGATTGGATCCGCGCTACGGCCTGCGGGGTGTAGTGGCGGGGATAGCCGCCGATGTGGGTCATCAGGACGCTCACCCCTTCGCACTCGAAGGAGAGAAATTCGCGGTAGGTGCGTCGCATGATACCTCCGTCGATATTGCCATAGACGGCCCGCAGGGGTTTGAACGCCGCGATCTGGTCGGCGACCTCCGGAGAGCCGATGTCCCCGGCGTGCCAGATTTCGTCCACGTCCTTGAGGAATGTTTTGAGCGTTTGGTCGAACGTACCGTGGGTGTCGGATATGAGTCCTATGCGTTTCATGGGAGGTCTGTGTTTGTTTTATGATACCGGTAAGTTTCGGGAACAGTTTTGCTTCGTTATGCTATGCGGTTTGTCTTCTTTCTCTCTCTCTCTTGCCGGGTAGGAGATATATCTTTTATCGTCAGACTGTTCCTCGCTGCGATTTGTTTTCTTCCGTGCTTTTAGTACGTTGGAAACTAAATAGGCCCTAATTGTACAATCCAGTCTTTATTTCCACAAAAATAATCAATGAAACGAATACCATGTACTCGAGGTTGCGGTGGAAGCTGTACATCTTTGGGTGTATTTGACAGTGCCCAACACTCACGTGCATTTTTATTCCAATTTTCTAACAGAATTGCCTCCTCATAATTGTAAACATTGAGGTCTGCCCACCAATTATGAACATATAATGTATCATTATGTGACAATTTATTATCTATTTTTCCATCGATACCCGCACTCAAAAAGAGAAAAGAAACAGGACGTTTTGTACGATAGTCATAAAGAGGAAAATATTGTAATTCTTCCTTGTTTTTTGCAAGAGGATCGGTCAATAGTTGTTGTGCTCTTAAATCCTCTTCTTTCATATCTGGCCAATAGGTTTTTTGGACGAAAGCAACCGCGTCATCCATTGATTCGGGGAAATAACCGACTGTATCATAGTACACCATAGGAAGTTGTTGGTATGTTGCCGTCAATTGATTGTCTGATATTATTCGGCTCATCAACTTATCATATTTACAAGTCAAATAACATTTAAAGACTATAAATCCCACCAACAATATAGTTAATACCAATATTATTGTGATTTTACCACTCTGTTTCATTTTCATTCGGAATCAAAGTATTGTGTCGCTGCCGTTCGCCGGGACGAAGTACGGGATGTTGTCCGATCGTATTTCCGGGGCTGTCCGGCAGTCGGCTTCAGGAATGCCGGAAGGCGTTGTGTCTCCGGCTGTTATTTATATTTGTCCTTCCACAGATCCCGGATGCATGCGGCGATCTTCGCCTCGGCGGCGTTGCGGGTGTTCGGCTCGTAGAATTTCTTGCCTTTGAGCGTTTCGGGCATGAACTCCAGCTCGGCGAATCCGCCGTAGTCGTGGGCGTATTTATAGCCTTTGCCGTATCCTGCCTGATCCATCAGCTTGGTCGGAGCGTTGCGCAGGTGCAGGGGTACCGGGCGGTTGGTCGTATCGTGTTCGACGAAGGAGAGCGCCTGGTTGATGGCCATGTAGGCCGAATTGCTCTTGGGCGAGGTGGCCAGGTAGATCGTGGTTTCGGCCAGCGTGATGCGGGCTTCGGGCATGCCGATCTTGTGTACCGTGTCGAAACAGGCGTTGGCCAGCAGCAGGGCGTTGGGATTGGCCAGGCCGATGTCTTCCGAGGCCAGGATCACCAGCCGGCGGGCGATGAAGCGCGGCTCCTCGCCTCCGGCCAGCATGCGGGCCAGGTAGTAGATCGCTGCGTTGGGATCGCTGCCCCGCACCGATTTGATGAAGGCCGAGATCACGTCGTAGTGCTGTTCGCCGTTCTTGTCGTAGAGGGCGATGTTCTGTTGCAGACAGTCGGTGACGTATTGGTTAGTGATCGTTACTTTGCCGTCTGCGGCACCCGTAATGATGTCCAGAATGTTGAGCAGCTTGCGGGCGTCGCCGCCCGAGAAACGGAACAGCGCTTCGGTTTCCTGCACCTCGATCTCCCGGGTCTTGAGTTCCGGATCGGTGGCCAGGGCCCGGTCTAAAAGGGTTTGCAGTTCCCCGTCGGTCATCGGCTGGAGGATATAGACTTGGCAGCGGCTCAACAGCGGTGAGATCACCTCGAACGAGGGATTTTCGGTCGTAGCTCCGATCAGCGTCACCACGCCCTGCTCGACAGCACCCAGCAGCGAGTCCTGCTGCGACTTGTTGAAGCGGTGGATTTCGTCGATGAACAGGATTGGCGGTTTGGAGTCGAAGAATTTCTGCTTGCGGGCCGATTCCAACACCTCGCGCACCTCCTTGACGCCCGACGTGACGGCCGACAGGGTGTAGAACGGGCGTTTGAGAGTCGTGGCAACGATCTTGGCCAGCGTAGTCTTTCCCACGCCCGGCGGACCCCAGAGGATGAACGAGGGGACATTGCCCGTTTCGAGGAACTTGCGGAATACGCCGTTCTGCCCGACCAAGTGGGCCTGTCCGATATATTCATCGAGCGTACGGGGACGCAGTCGTTCGGCGAGGGGAATGGACATGGAAAGCATTTTTTTGTCGCTCAAATGTACTGAAAATTTTTGTTTTCGGCAACGGCCGGACTGAATGCGGTCCGAAAGAGCGGATGCGTAGAACCGCTGCCGTCCGGTTCGGGGATTCGCAGCGGGGAGATCGTGTCCTGGCCGGATTTCGTTTCTACGTCGTGCTTCACGCTTGTTCTGCGGTCGCAGTTCCCGACGCGATGCGCTATTGTATATTTCGAAAAGGATCGCTATATTTGCCGTACATATTGATACACACGGAAAAGTGTAAGTCTGTTCCCGAATCGTGAACGTAGGAAATTCATTTTGGCGGAGAATAGGCAGACATCTTCTCGCGTCGTATCCGTATTCTGCGGATATAGGCGTGGGGCTGTCGCTTATTTCACGCCAAAAGGTACTCCTACGACCTGTGATTCTGAAATGGGCTTCGGTGCCACGCTTTTCTTTTTATTACCAGTCGTCGGGGGACGGACGATACAATCTTAAATTTTATGGATAATATTACGAAGCAGAATGGAAATGAAGTCGGCAGACATCAGGTCGAAGGGCAGACGATCATTATCAATCAGCAGGAGCGGAGAAGCACGAACGGACTGGGAACCGCCGGTTTTATTCTGGCCTTGTTGGGTTTGATTTTCAACTGGGTTCCGGGGCTCGGCTGGGTATTGTGGGCCTTGGGTTTGATTTTTTCATTCGTGGGAATTTTCAGAACTCCCCGCGGCTTGGCGATCGCCGGGCTTGTCATATCGTGTATCGCGTTGATCGTTTTGATTATCTTGGTGAGTGCGATCGCTTCCCTGGTGTAATCATTTCAGTTGGTATGAAGAAAGAGTATCCTTCTGTTCAGGATACTCTTTCTTGTATTGGCGATACTTGAAGCTTTAATATCTCCGGTTTTTCAATTCCGGATACAGTTTGTCGAACGGCGAAAGATCGCTCTAATCCGGTGCATCGAGCATTATGTTGCAGCCATCGTTGTTCTTCGGAGAAGCCTTGAATTCCGTGTAACTGTCTGGCTAAAGGAGCTATTTGCGCAGTTTGTCCTGCCGTTCGCGCTCCTTGCGGCGCATCGAGCGATAGCTGTTTCCCATCAGCGCCAGAAGCAGCAGCACCGTGACCCAGGCGCGGACTTTGTCGCCCGTGGCCGCAGTACCGCATGTATAGACGGTGATGAGCATTGCCAAACTGCATGCTAAAAGGATCATGCAGAACCTGAGCAGCCGCCGAAGCGATCTTACAGAGGCCATACGAGATCTTGTTTTGGTTTATTCTTCCGGTTTTACCAATTGAATGTGTAACTCGTCGAGCTGCGCCTGGTCGATATAGCCCGGTGCGTCGAGCATCATGTCGCGGCCGTTGTTGTTTTTCGGGAAGGCGATGTAGTCGCGGATCGACTCCGAACCGCCGAAGAGCGAGCAGAGCCGGTCGAAACCGAAGGCCAGTCCGCCGTGAGGGGGTGCGCCGTACTTGAAGGCGTTCATCAGGAAGCCGAAACGCTCCTGCGCTTGTTCCGCCGTGAAGCCCAGCAACTCGAACATCTTGGCCTGCAGTTTCGAGTCGTGGATACGGATCGAACCGCCGCCGATCTCGGTGCCGTTGCAGACGAAGTCGTAGGCGTTGGCGCGTACGCGGCCGGGGTCGCTGTCTATATACTGTACGTCCTCCAGCTTGGGCGAGGTGAAGGGATGGTGGCAGTCCACGTAGCGCTTTTCTTCCTCGCTGTATTCGAACAGCGGGAATTCCGTCACCCACAGGAAGTTGAAGGTGTTCTCGGGGATCAGGCCCAGCTGGTTGCCCAGGTGCACGCGCAGGTTGCCCAGGGCGGCGTTGACCATGGCGGGCTCGCCGGCCTGGAAGAAGACGATGTCGCCCACCTGGAGGTCCAGGGCCTCACGGATGCCGGCGCGTTCTTCTTCGGACAGGAACTTGGCGATGGGCGACTGCCACTCGTTTTCCTTGATCTTGATCCAGGCCAGGCCCATGGCGCCGTAGATCTTGACGAACTCGGTGTAGGCGTCGATCTCCTTGCGGGTCATGGATTCGCCGCCGGGCACCTTCATGGCCTTGACCAGCTTGGCCTGGGCAAAGAGCTTGAAGCCGGAACCGCGCACGATGTCGGTGATGTCCACCAGCTCCAGCCCGAAGCGGGTATCGGGCTTGTCCACACCGTAGCGGCGCAGGCTGTTCACCGCCGCCTGGCCGATGGCGTGGGCGGGCAGCTTGGTGACGAAGGCGGCGTCCATGCCGTAGTTGGCCAGCGACACGGCTACATTGGCCTCGCCGCCGCCGAAGGTGGCCTGCAGCTGATCGTCCTGAAAGAAGCGATAGTAGCCGTTGGGAGCCAGCCGCAGCATGATCTCACCGAAAGTGACGATACGTTTGCTCATAGTGATTCCTCCTTATCTGCGAACCAGATGAATGGCGAAGCCGCCGAATTCACCGTCGATATAAATGGCCTTGGTATTGCCCTTGGCATCCGTCTTGCAGGTCTCCGGCAGGCAGCGGACGCCGCACAGGCCCAGATGATACACCGCCCGGTCCACGTTGCTGGTGGCGATGGCGATGTGTCCGTGAGCGCCACGGCCGGGGGTCTTGGTACACTCCACGGCGTGGAGGGCCTGCACGGAGGAGTTGCCCATCTGATAGGCGAAGCCGAACATAGCGTCTACGCTGGCGTAGTCCCGCTGCCGGAACAGGCCCTTGCCGCAGTCCGTCTCCGTCACCAGACGGATGTTGTCCTCGTGGACCTGCTTGCTGAGCACCGCCCGCTGGTGGGACAGACCCAGCACGCCACACAGGCGGCGGAAGTTCTCCTGCACATTGGCCAGATCATCGCCCCGGCCCACGCCCAGATTCAGGCTGTCCCACGG
>OKRU01001995.1_pt1 | contig 19270 bp, 13 predicted proteins | sample 1601131 | NCBI WGS metagenome assembly OKRU01 (sample SAMEA3541558, study PRJEB24748) | human gut metagenome | biome: human gut; feature: human-associated habitat; material: faeces | place: China | collected 2012
ATCGGCAGCAGCCTCTTTTGAACCACTCGCCCAGCGAGTGGTTTTCGGGATGCAAGAAAACCCCGGAAAATGCGGATTTTCCGGGGTTTTTGAGCTTTTGAGCTGTGAATTTGCGTCCGATCAGCGCTTGGAGAACTGAGGTGCGCGACGAGCGGCCTTCAGACCGTACTTCTTACGCTCACTTGGCAGAAACCCTTGTATTTGCAACGACTTGCGGGTTTGACGAATGAAATTTGTCGTCGATTTTGTCTTTTAAGGTGTGCGTATGGTGCCTGCGGGGGATAGTTATGTGGTAGGATCGGACGGGAAAACCTCATTGATCTGCTTTGCAGACTCTGTCCGTTTTTCTGCGCTCTTGGCCTGTGCGTAGATTTTGAGGGTAACATCGGGATTCTTGTGCCCGGCATAATCCATTACCGTGCGAACATCGACCCCACTATAAATCAGGTTTGTGATATAGGTCTTTCGAAGCATGTGTGTTTTAACCGGGAAGTCAATGATATAGCGTACATTGGGATTGTGGGCAGCAGTCCGGCCTGCTTCCCGATTGACGGAATGAGACTTCTTTCCATGCTGTTTATAGCGGATATATTCGTCCGGTCCAACGCTGCGTCGCTTTATCTTTCGCCACATATTCCGGAACTGAGTCTCACTTAAGGGAAGTCCACTGCTATTACAAATGACGAAATCAGAGGCAACGCTCTTTTTGATTCCTTTCAAATGATTGAAAAGGGGCACTGGAATAGGTATATTACGGTGGCCAGCTGCGGTCTTGGTCACATTGGAAATCTCCGGACGATTGTGGCAAAAGATACATGTACGCGTAACCTCGATCTGCGGAGTGTCCGCATTGAGATCAACGCAGTCCCATTGGAGTGCCAGAGACTCCTCGCGCCGCAGTCCTGCATAAAGCCCCAATTTGACAAACGTTTCCAGAGGATAAATTCCTTTGATCGCGGCAAGTAGCGTGGCAACCTGCGCATCCGTCAAGTATTCCTCCCCTGTATCCTCTTTTTCGCGCCTCACGCGTTTAAAGGTATACTTTGTCGTTGGGTCAACCTGGATCAAATCACAGGTGAGGGCATCGGCAAAAATCTGTTTGATTAGCATAGAAGCCTTGCGATAAACGGACGCGGACTGCGCCTCTGCTACAGCCATAGCCTTCTTTATATCTTCGCCGGTGATGTCGATCAATCGCTTGTCACCAAGCACAGGGATGAAGTGTGTGCGGATGATCTGTTCATAATTGTTATAGGTGTTCCGCTTTAGGTCAGCGGACTTATCCGACAGCCACTCCGTTGCGCGTTCGCTGAAAGTTGGGAATTCCTTAATTTTGCGGCGAAGACGAATCTCGGCCTCCCGCTTTTTTACCTTCTCGTCGCGCTCTGCAATTGTTCTACCATAGACAGTGATATACTTTCCGCGTTCATCGCGAATGCTTTTATAATAGTACTCGATTCCATTTCGAACTACTGTCTTTTCTTTTCTCCGGGGCATCAATTACGCCCCCCTCTTTCCATTACCACCGCGAAAGCTGGGGCAAAAATCCGCTCTGCCGCGAGCCACGCCATCAAGCCGCTGTTCGATAAATTTCCTCAAATCCTCTTCGCGATAGCGGACGTTTCCCTTGCGCCGGTATTGGACAGCAGGAAGTTCCCCCGCTGCGCGAAGGCGGTCAAGATTTGAAACTGAGATCCCTAAGTATTTCGCCGAGTCCCGGCGATCGAGTAAAATGGGATTCATGGCGTCTCCTTTTCTAATTGATTTTTCCGAGACGCCATGATAAAATAACCTTGCACTGGTACTTGATGGCTTCTCGCTGTCTTGTATCCTGCACCTCCCGCCGGCAAGCGGGAGGTGCTTTTTTATTGGCCGAGGCTTTTCGTTCAGCCTTCCTGCTTCGTCAATGATAGCATTTCCACAGGCGTAAATTCCGAGACGGCCTTCCCGTACTCTTGCTTAAGGCTCTGATGGCTATCAGCCACTTCCTGTTTCGTAGATAGATGTATCTCCGCAGGCGTTGATTCCGGGCGAGCCGGCCCGTATTTTGTCGTTATTTCAGAGAAATAACTTGAAGACTATCTGTCTTCTCCTCTAAAATAACACAGGTGGCGATAAAAGTCAATATATAGATGTAAAAAAATAAATCATAACACTCAAAATGTTAATACAATCATTTCTGCCAAACGCCATTTCGCTTATCTTACGTTGACTTTTTTTCGTTCTTGTGGTACTATTAATCAAACAAATTGGGAGGTTTGTATATGGGTGAAGATGCAAAGATGCCAAAAGAATTGGAAAAATTTGAAGACTACTATATGCGAACGATGGAAATTACAGGAAGTAGAGATAATTTCCCCAAAGATCCTCAACTGGTAAAAGATGTAATCAACTTGTTCCTACAGCAAAATCCAAGAGTTTCGCAGGTGGATATTGCAACCAAATATGAACTCGCCCCAAGCCTGTTTTCTCGATTTCTAAGGACAGATAATGTAAAATCAAAAGCAGAATGGAATCGGGTAGCATATAGACTGGGGTTGGATATTGATTTAGCAAGGTATATAAGAAACGCACGAGAACTAATTGAGTTAATTTGGTCTTGGCAACAAATCTACTATGGTGAGCGTCTGACTCGCTTTATAGAAGGAACATTTGAAACGGCTGGCCTTATTCCTTATCCACCAAAGCACTTGGAAGATACGGAAGATTCAGAAAAAAGCTATGAGAATATGCGCTATTTTCTGATTAATAGCACAAATGAAGAAGCATGGTTCTTCTATTACTTCAAAGGCCGTGACACACTTGCCTCAGATGTTGTCTTCAACTTGCTATCCAACGAGAATATTTCGACGGTTCATATGATTATCATTCTTAATAGCGAAAACGCCTTTGAGGATGTAAAGCAAACCTTTCGCAGAAAGGATTGGAGAAATAATCTGCGCTATGCTTCTTTGACTGTTCTTCGGGTTGACGATGAAATTTCTACCATCATTAATGAGTATTCAGATGGAGATTTGGGGCTCAAAAAGCGGTCTGAGCAAGGAAGTGGCACGAGCACCGTGCCTTCCGCAACTCCGCAGTGACCCCAGCGGCCTAGACAGTCACGCTCAGGCGGGGAAATGTAACTTCGTACCCCCGCACCTGCCCCCTAATCCCAGCGTAGCATAATCGAGTATATTGTCAATACGTTCGGAAGGACAAATTCCAAGGAAATCACTCTCTATCTAAGGGAAGGCTACCTGCTGTTTTCGGCAAGTGGTCTTCCTTCATTTATTCAACCGATGCGGCCTATTCTCGACAACTGGCTCAATGCTTAACTGGCATCCCTGCTCTGACACATCAAATGCGTATTTACGTTTCGTGAGTCGCGCGGCGTATAGCAATTGCTTTCGCAGTCGCACTCAGCCCCTTCAGAGCCCCATAGTGTCATGCCGTGGGGGTAGGCGGGGTTCAGGCACACGGGGAGGCCAACGCCCATCACGCCCGTGCCTGAGTCATTACAGAGAAAGAGCAGCCATTCCTAGGAATGGCTGCTCTTTTGTTCGTTTTGCGATTGGTATTTCAGGGTGTCTGTGGGGTCGGGAGCCATCTACTTACCAATACTTGGGATACTTGCTGGTGCTCTGCTGCTTTTCGGCATACTGCCACCAGGGAACTTGGGTGGCGAAATCAGTCAGCTTATCCCAAAACTGATCGGCCAGCGTCCCCTTGTCCACGTAGACCGTGACAGTATAGGTCTTGCTGCTGCCATCCTCCATGGCGACGGTGTAGGTCACGGCATTGGTGAAGTTCACCGTCTCGCCGTTACCGGGCGTTAGGGACTTGACACCGTTTGTGGCGATAACTGGGGTCAGCTTCGTCACATCTGTGCCGCGGGGCATGGTGATGGTAATGGTATTGGTGCTGTTGTTCACCGCACCGGCCACGCCATTGATGGAGAAGCTGGTGATGCCCTTGGCGGTCGTTGTGGCAGTCTCCCACTTGCAGGTGATAGACACATCGCCCGCAGGCATGGTAAAGCGGTTGTTAGTGATGGTTTTGGTTTCGCCGCCCTCTTTTGCCAGCGTATAGGTCAGAGAACCAGACACCATCTGATAGCCGTTGTCGGGCGTTACGGTAACGATGATCTCGTCGCCCTTATCCGCCTTGGTGCGGTTAGTGGTGATCGTACCACCCTTGGGTGCGCTTATCGAGATCTTATACGCGCCGGTATCCGGCGTATCGGTGCCACTGCCATAGGCGGGGATCTCCACCTTCAGGGGTGCGCTCTCGCCACCGGCTGCGCTTACGACCACGATGTAGATGTCGCGTGCATCCTCAGTCAGATTGCTGAGGGTGAAGGTTATCTCGCCCGTGCTGGCCGTACCCTTAGTGGTGGATTTCATGATTTCATCCGCAGTGGGAGCTGTCGCGCCGTGATCCACCACCTTGTAGAAGTAGTTGCCTGCTTCGCTGGAGGTGAACTTCACGGTTGCACCGGTCTTGCTGGTGCGGGTAGCGGAGCCGTTGGACAGGGTGGGGGTACCAGGAGACGCAGCTTTCTGAATGGTAATGGTGTACTCCCGGGTAGGGCCTTCGTTGTCTTCCGTAAGATCCTTCTGCGAACGCACGACGAACTTTATTACTGTGCCCAGCGTCATATTGCAGGCTTGTCCGTTCGCATTCCACGCCGCTGTATCTCCATCTCTAAAGACCTTGGCATTCTTGGAATACGTCAGCTTAAGAACCATATTGGCCAGATTGGTTGTATCCATATCAGCAGGCAGCGTGATAGTAAATACCTTACCAACCTGATTGCAGGTGCCGACCGGACTGCCATTGGCATCAAGCAGGGCAACCTCCTCCAAATCACATTCTTCACTCAGATAGTTGGGATCTTCCGTAAAGGTAGCAACCACCTTGACGGGCTGACGATTGGTTGCCGGCATAACGAAGGTTGTCTGAGCTGCAGTGCTATTCGCAATAACAACCTGAGTGTTATCGGAACCATAAGTCGCACTCCAACCCTGGAAGACATATCCGAGATTGGGCTGCGCCTGCAGCTTGACTTCCGTTCCTTCAACTACGTCGTTAATACTTGTAGCCGCCTCTCCTGCACCAATCTGAGCAGTGGCAGTACCCATGCTCTCATCATTTACCGTGACATTCACATTACCATGGTCCTTCGCTTTAAAGATGGCTTTGATCTCATAGTCTGAGGTTCCGTCAACGGTAAAATAAGGTATCATGTAGGAACTTCCGTCTGCAGGATGATTCGATGCTACATATTCAGGAACTACTATCTCATTCTTTGTTACGTTTTTGATCTCCCAACTGTCCAGTTTAAAGCCAGCATTAGCTGTAGGGGCCGTATCAATATACGCAGAGACTTTCGCACCAGCAATCACTGTCCGAGTAACGGAGTTGTACTTGTGCTGTCCAGAGGTGGAATCGTATGTCGATGCAACCGTTTGCCAGTCTCCAATCTTTAATGCCACATCACCCGCATCAAAATTGTTTGCGGTCAAAGTGACTTGTGATCCGACTGCCACAAACACAGCTTTAAGTGAGACAGTCTCTGCCGGCATGTTGAACTCTAGATCCGCTTTCTTCAATTCAGGGTCGGACAATAAACCTGTCGGCCCTGCCACCACTTCCCAATGGTCGAACTTGGCATCGAATAAGTCATCAATATTAGCGAATCTGTACTTTTGAGGAATGGCCTTGACCACAACGGGATCGCCTTCTTTTGCTTCGCTGGCAGACGTACCGTTTACTGTGATCTCAGTTTTTCCCATCGGTGAAGTCTTGTTCCCGACACTGATTATATACGATCCTTCGACCGTGGCGGTAATTGCATAGGTTACTTCGCTCACCGCTGTGGCAGTCAGGGTCACAGTATACGTCGGACTGTCGGCCTTGCCGTCGTTGGCGGTGAACACCAGCGTGGTCGTCTCACCGGCTTTGGTGGGCTTGTAGCTGTAATTGGCATCCGCGTCAACAGGAGCGGCGCCGTTCACACTCACCTTGTAGGTCAGGGGGTCGTTGTCCGCATCCTCGAAGATGTCAGCCAGATTCAGCGTCCATGCCGTATCCACCGTGGTCGTAGCGGTCGCACTACTATCCACACCGGCCTTGAGAGCAGGCGCGGTGTTCGTATCGCCGCTTCCCGCGTCAACTGTCATAAGTAGGCTGTAGTAAACAATCTTACTATCACCGTAGTTAATCGTAACTTCCGTCTTATAAGCGCTACTCTTATAAGTCCCCGCAACATCCTGAACCATTTTCAGATTGTTTGCAGCGATAGTTCCTTCCTTCGTTACAACTCCGGAAAAATCAGTTTTTGCCACCCATATTTCAGTGGGTATCGTTGTGGCAGCCGTGCTTGTTACCGTGCCATCTTCTACAGTGACAGGAGGCTTAACTGTGATCTGAATCTCTCCCGCATAGGGACGATCACCACGGTCTGTTCTTGTGACGAGTTCAGAGTAATTATCAATGTATATACTCTTGATCTCCCACGCAGTATTGCGGTTTTTCGCCGTGTAGTCGTTGTAGACATAGGACTCATCTGCCAACTTGAAACTCGTTAATTGTGCCCACGTTACTTCTGCCGCTGTGGCATCGTCTGCCGCATACGCTTTGGGTGCGGTAACCGTAAGGAAGCTCATCGCCATGAGCAGGCAAAGGAGCAGTGATACTGCCCTTTGCCATTTTGTTGCTTTCATGGCTCTCTCCTTTCTGCTTAATTAAATCTGTGTCCGTAGCTGGTCTGGTGATCCGCTACGTCGCTGTTCTCTGCCACCTTATCCCAGAGCTGCTGGGAAATGCTGCGCTCAAAGATAACGGTGACGGTATAGTTTCTGCTTTCCGTACCCAGCGTTACGGTGTATATCGACTGGTTGCTGAGATTCACGACCTCACCGGATACCGGACTGACCACGGCTCCCGCAGGAACGGTAACGACCGGCGCGACCGCCGTGACATTCGTTCCCACCGGCAGCTTGACCGTGATGGTTCCGGCACTCTGGTCGATCTCACCCTCCACACCCAGGACGGAGAAGCCTGTGATCTTCGCTGTGCTGGTGATGGGCGTATCATCATCGCCTCCGCTGCTCTTGGCGGAGATCTGCTGACCGCTCTTATTCAGCACAGTGACGGTGTAGGTGCGGCTTGCCAAATCATTGTCGCCGCCCAACGTAAACGTGACCGCATTGGCAAAGTCCACAGCGATACCGGAGGTCGGCGAACAAGTCTTTCCGGTGAATTCGATGTCCGTGACCAGCTTGGTGCTGGTCAGCTTGGAATCGTCCACACCGGTGACAGTGATGGTGCTCTTGGCATTGTCGATGACACCATTGTACCATTCACCGACCGCCTGAACACGGAAACTGGTAATCTCCGCCTGCGCCTTGGATACGACCTTAATACGGTAGGTATTCTGTACCGTCTTATCGCCGGAAGTCACGGTGAAGGTCTGCCAGTTGGAGAAGTTCATCGCATCCTTACCATCCAGAGAGGGATCAACTGTCGCTGCATAGGAGATGCTGGCGCTGAGATACATCTTTGAGGTATCCACACCGGCTCTCACCGTAAGCAGGATCTCCGTTGCTCCATCGGACGCCTTGGTGACTTTCTTCTCCAGAATGTCCATTACGTTCAGTACACCGTTTTTCAGCTTAATGCTGCTGGCATCCAACTCGGCACCGGAAGCGCCCACATCACCATGATTCACGGTGACATAATAGGTCTTGGTGGTCTTTCCGTCCTCGGCCAGCACGGTAAACGGCTGCTTAACGCCTTCCACAAAGGTCGTAGGCAGACTCGGAGCCAGCAATGTCGCACCTTCCGCCATCGTCACCTTCGGAGTCAGGTTCGTCAGGGGCATACCGTTGGGCACCGTAACAGTGATGGTATTCTCGCCGCCTTCGCCGCCCTCGGTGATAACGCCCTTCTTGCCTTCGATCTCGAAGTCGGTGATGGATGCGTCTTTGGACAGTTCACGGGCAAAGTTGAACCGCTGATAATAGAAGTAGCAGGGTGTCCCCTGACCTTTCTCCAGGAATTTGAGATACCACATGGTGGCATAGCAGCCCTGATAGGTTGCCATGGCATCGTTGGTTACGCTGGTCGTATGATGGAAATAGCCGCCATTTACGTTGGCGAAGTTGTCCATCCAGTGCTGCAGCGCACTGTGACCCTGACCATCCGAGAATCGGGGATCGGCATTCCAGTCGATGCCTATACTGCAAAGGCCCATCATGACCCATGCGGCAGACTCGCTGTTGGTCGCACCCCACGCACCAAAGGAGAAGTCGGAATTCATCTTTCTTAGGATGATCTCCAGACACAAGTCCAGCTTTTCCTTTATCTGCGCACCGTAAACTGCATCCTCTTGATAAGGGGCCAGAGAGTACATGATAGCGCCCACCATGTCAATGCCGAACTCGTCATAATTGCCATAGTCCAGAATGACATTGATCAGGTTCTCCCGCGTCCATCTGGCATTTTCCGGAATGGTGTAGATTCCCATGTCCAGAGCCAGCAACGCAAAAATGGGGCCGTTGATGGTGTACTCACCGGAATAGTTGTAGAGTGCTGCGACAAGGTTGTCGATCTCATTGCCCTTGCTGTCGATGTACGGTTTTCCATTGTTGTACTGCGAGAGTTTCGTGCAGTCAAAACCGCGGGCAGTCAGCATCATGATGGTGCGGTCAAACTCGGTCATTGCCACATTTGTGGTCGTGTCCAGCTTTGCAAGCTTTGCGGCAATGTCGAAGGGGTGATCGGAGGTATTGTAGTTTTCTGGCAGGTTTTCATAGAAGCCGAGGTCCATCCACTCCCAGTCATCATTCGCTTCACTGCGATACCGAGTGATGATATTGTCACGAACCTGCTCAAGCTTGCCTATATACTCATTGGGCGCAGCTTCAGAGGATATCGTAACCTTGACCGTATAAGTTTTAGACGCCTTGTTCTGTGCCGTGACCTTATACTTGACAGGTGAGCTGAAATCCTGCACCTCGCCGGAGGCCGGAGAAACTGTGGCAAACTCAGAAATTTCGATGGTCGGTGCAAAAACAGGAGAGATACCCTTTGGCAGCGTCATGGTGATCTCAGCCGCGCCTTCGTTGATCGTGGCTTCATATCCACCATAGCGGAAAGACTTGATCTTCCGCCCCGTCGCTACCGGAGTACGGGTGATCTTGACAGTCCACGTCCGCTCGACGCCGTTCTCAGCTGCGATCACATACTCGTTGTCACCCTCGTTCAGTCTGTCAGGCGCACTTTTCAGTGTCGCAAAATCCGAGATCACGATCTCCGGCTCTGCCGTGGTAAGGTCAGTGGCATACGGAATCGTTATGGACACACTACTGCCGGAGATCGTACCGACCGCATCACCAATCTTGTAAGAGAGAATGTCATTCTCCACAGATTTTTCCGCCGTGACGAAAACGTCATATGTGGCCTCTGTCTCGTACTCCGTGTTGTAAACGACCAGTCCGATTTTCTTAGTAAAGTCGATCTCTTCGGTTTTATCACTTCTCTGGTCGTCAACAGTGTAATAGAAGCCTTCACCGGCATAATCCACCTCAGGGGACAACGAGGTCAAATCGATTCCGACCGGCAGATTCAGCTTGATCGTCCCGTTGCTTCCGTCCTCGCCATCCGTGATGCGGGCAGAGCGAACTTTACCATCAGCTGTTTCGATGTCAAAGGTAAGTACCTTTGTGTAAGGAGTTCCCTCTTCGACGTTGATCGTCCATCTTTGGCTCAGATTCTTTTTGAATCCGTATCCAGTAGTATCACTGCCATTATAATAGGTGCCTGTTGCACGGTCACCCGGTGTTACCGCAGCGATTACTTGTCCATCGCTCAAGCTGCCAATGTTCTGGGTGAATTGACATTCATCGTTGGTTTTTACCGTAGGCGCGGGAAGCTTGTTCCAATCGGTATCTTCCGGCAACCGAAGCGTTATTGTTTTGCTGGCGGTGTCGATCAATCCCCGTGATCCACCAACTGCATAGTATGTGACAGTAGGCTCTACAATACGGTGGTTCTCCAGATAATTCAGATAATACGGCGCGACCACATCCAGAAGCATGTCCAATTGCTTTACTTGATACTGCGAGATCTTATCACCTGAATTGCAGGCAGGTTTCTCCGTACCAGGCATCTTATAGGTCGTCCAGTGCTTGATGATATCAGCGGCGGTAGCCGTTGACCAGCCAGTACCTTCGACCCAATAACTATGCGTATCAGGCCAACTGATCTGGATGTCAAAGGCGATCTGGATCATATTGGCCACAATGCAGGCCAGATTGACATCACTGGGATGGCGGCCGCCATATTGTACTGATGCGGCATTTTGGGAGTCTACCAACGCGTCGAATACCTCGTCAAACTGCTTCATGGTCGAAACCAGTTTTTCCGCCCGGGCGGTATACGCCTCCAGCTTATCAACCGTTTTTTCCTCTTCAGCGGCATTCTCAACAATTGTGATCACAGGCAATACGACACTGCGATCTGACTTAGCATCATAGAAGCGCCAGAACTGTGTCTGGGAATAGTCCGCCGTTCCTTCGTTCAGCGGCTCGATACGGTAACGAAACGTAGTATCTTCAAAGCGAATACCGGTATCCGTCCAATTCGGTGCGCCTGTTGTGTTAGTAAAATATGCAGGCGATAAATTGAGGTTGGTCGTCCCCTCCGGTAACGTCAATTGTACATACGCATTATTGACTGTACCAAAGTAAGCCCCGCTGCTCCACCCATTAAAATGGACATAACCGCCACCTGCTATATAGCGGTCCTCTGCTAACTCACTGAAAACCGGCCATCTTGTATGCTGTGACTCCAGTGCGCTTACCGGCGTGACGCAGGAAAAGAGCATGATCAGAGTCAGCAACCACATTGAGATACGCCGAAAAACTTTCATTTTAAGGTTCCCCTTTCCGATAGATAAAATGAAGAGCGGGCGGGTGGGGAACCCTCCCGCCCGCTCTTCTCTGTCGTTTAGTGCCTTCTAATAAGTTCTATCGTCAGGTTAGAACCAATTGGAATAGTTCACCGTGAAGAACCACACGATACGGGTAGAACTGGTAAACGTCATGTTGTTGGCCGCCACCATGGGAATGGAAGACTTGCCGGTTCGTGTGTTAAGGCCTTCAATGTTTGCATTGTACAAGCCGTTGGCATCATTGGTATACATATAGCCACCCATGCTGCCGCAATCGTTCCAGTTCAGGTTGTTCAGCTTGGACAGGTAGGAGCCGCCGCCGAAGTCAGAAGTGCCGGTAAAATAGCTTTCACGTGTTTCCGGATCCTCGTTCTCGGTTGCCCATTCGTCAAAATCCTGCAGAACGGCCATGACGCTGGTACCAGCATCAAAGGTGTGCGGTTCAGCAATATAGGCGTTCCAAGCGGTCACGATTTCATCGACCTTGTTTTTAATGGTCGTATCACTATAATAGGTGGAATTAATGACCTCAGTCAAATCAACATCATAGTTGCGGATACCAGTAGTAGGATCTCTCTGAACGATAACAGACTGACCCTCGACAGCAAGCTGGGCATTGTAGGTACGGCTCTCGGTGTCGTTTGCAACGGTGAGAATATTGCCTGCAGTGAAGTTGAAGGTATAGCTTGCAGCAGTAACATCTGTGGCACCAGCGCCGGAGATCTTCGCGCCGTCCTTAAGAGTATAGGTAGTAGCAACACTGTTCAACTCCGTACCCTCAGGCAGAACCTTGGAAATGAAGTAGTTAATGAAAGTCCAGTTGGTGCTTCTATTAACAAAGTAGGTATTGCCCATGAAGGGGTTCTGAACATTGGCGCCATAGACATTCATGGCCGTTCCGGCCATCGTTACAGTACCCAAGCCAAGAGGATCGTTCGAATCAATGCCAACCTGACCGCTGGGCAGACCGGCCGCCAGAACATAATCGGTCGAGCCGATGGTAAGGGGATGTGCCTTATTCATCAGGTTCGTCGTGAAGGTACGAGCTGTGCCACCATCAATGGCGGTGCCATCCAGCTTAACGGTAGTGCTACTATCCTGCAGATTGACAGTAACCGCAGCGTTCTTCAGATCATACTCGGTCTTGCCAGTCAGCTGGGCACGGATGTAAGTGGTATTGCCGGTGTTGTCATCCGTCTCGTAGTAGGCAGTCGTAGACCCAACAAGAATGGAAGATACCTCAGCCGGCTTATCTGCCTCAGAATGGGTAGTGGGAGCAGACAGGCCATCGTTGACGGTGGTATCTGCGTGAACAACGGTCATCAAGGAGAACATCATGGCAAATGCCATGCACAGCGCTACAAGGCGCTTAGAAATGGTACTTTTCATTTCTTATAATTCCTTTCATGAGTTTTTTCTTTTTTGTTAAACATAATGTTGCTCACCGTCGTTAGCCCATTGGCATCACCTCCGTAATATCAGAAAAGCAAACATAGAACTTCCTACTATTCTACAGTCAGATGGTAGCAGCGTGTCGTATCCATGGCGTCAGCCTTTAAGATAATTACCGGCACTTCTTCACTCAAATCCACAATGACATTACTGCCATCCATCTGTACTATACAATTACTATCCTCTGAAATCGACCAATCGGAGCCAAGCTCCAGCGTCAGGGCAACATTCGTTTCGTCCTGAACCTCTGATTTCGGGATGGAAATGCTGAACAGCATTCCAGTTTCCTGCCCGCCCGGATTTTTCTCAGCATCGACACGGCATGATACGCCATTGATGCTTACTGAAGAAATGGCATCCGCCGATGTACCATCAGCTCCGGCAGGATCATCCGCCTGTTTTCCACAGGCTGTCAGCATTGATAGCAGTGCGATAATAAGCACTGTAAAGACAATTGAAATCTTTTTCATTGAACTATCCCTCATTCTAATCCGACCTGAAAACTGTAAGTCTGACTTAGCTCACCACGGGTGACTACCAGATCACGCTCTGCCAACGTCAAATTCAAGATGGGCCGCCCGCCCAGATCGTTCACGATGCAGGGACTATCCATGGACAGCACCGCATCCGGGGCGAGCTCCACATTTGCGGCACAGCGGGTAAAATCCGTGTCCGTCGGCAGCGTAATGGCGATCACATAGCGCGTTTCGCCATCCTCTGTATGGGTCTGGATCTCCGCCGTGCTGTTGCCGATCACGAAGCTACGGATCAGCGGCTCCTCATTGGCGGTATTCGCTTTCCCGCAGCCCGCCAGACACGGCAGGATGCAGAGCATTGCCAGCACTACACAGCATATCTTCTTCATATCGTTACCTCACTCAGAGCGGATGGCCTCGTTGGGGCTGATGAGCGTTGCCTTTCGTGCGGGGATCCAAGCGGCGGCAATGGCCACGCAGCCGGAAAACACCACGCCGCAGACCGCCAGCCACCAGGGCAGCACGCACCGCAGCTCACGGGACGCGAAGATCACCGGTATCAGCCACTTGGCGATAAAGCTCAGCACCAAGCCCGCCGCGCCGCCTATCACGCCCACGATCAGTGCTTCCGTCAGGAACATCTTGAAGATGTCGCTGCGAACGGTGCCCAGCACCTTCAGCACGCCGATCTCCCGCGTCCGTTCCGTAATGGACATCATCATGGTGTTTGCCACGCAGATGGCGGAGATCAGGACAGCGATGCCGCCCAGCGCGCCCAACATCCCCTGGATCTGCCGGGACTGCGTCCGCACCGTCTCCAGCATATCGTTGAGCGAATAGGTGTTCAGCCCCGTGTCGCGGATCAGCTTGACAATACGCTGCACGTCGTTGACGTTCTTGACCATGACCCAAACCAAGTCGTAGGTAGGACCGTTGGCCTTCTCCTCCGCTGTTTTAGTCTGGGTAGTCGCACCCATGTAATTGGCGTTGGCCTGCGTCATCTCCTGCAAGCGGTCGAAGGACATGAACGCGGCGGTGGCGAAGTTGTTGTTCAGGGTGGAGCAGATGCCTGTCACCCGCAGGGTATACAGGTTACTGGAGGGCAGTGCCCGTCCGTCGGTGTCGGCCTTCGGCTCGCCGGTCAGGCTGGAGGAATCGAAGGTCATGCGGACAGGCACTTCCAGCAGATCGATGAGGGCGTTGCCGTTCTCATCCACCGCCAGCTCCCAGTCCTTCGCCTTGTTGGCAAGTCCGGCGGCCACATCGTCGGTAAACAGCACCTCCGGATGCAGGCGCGTGCCGTCCCCGGCCATAACGCCCCGCTCCGGCGTCAGCCTGAAACGCTCCGCCGTGGTCATGTCAATGCCGTAAACGCGCACCATGTTGACATAGTTGCCGGACACGATATAGGCGGACTGCTGATAGACCGGCGTTACCGCCTCCACACCGTCGATGCCTCGGAACGCCTCCAGTGCCTTGTCGTTCAGCAGTGCCTTGCGTCCGTAATCGCCGGTGGCAGGCGTCACATCGATCTTTGTCAGGCTGCCCAGTGCCTCGATGCTCTCGCGGTATGCCTGTTCATATCCGAGACCCACGGAGATCAGCACCACGATACACATGACGCCCACCGCCATGGACAGGGCTGTCAGCGCCGTGCGGGTCTTTCGCCGGAACAGGTTGGTGCAGCCGTAGCGAAACAGGTCTTTTGGCTTCATACATTCCCGTCCTTATTGCTTCCGTCGTAGGTCAGCGGCTTCTCCCCGATGCCCGGTGCGCCGCCGTCTGTGTCAAAGTCGTCGTCAAAATCGTCCAAGGCAGCGGTGTTTTCGGCACCGGGCCCGATCTCGCCGCGCTTATAGCGGATGATGACATAGACCACAATGCCGATCAGGATGAGCGCAAGGATCGCTATCAGCAGCCACAGCCACCAGCGGCTGTCTGTGCCGTCTTTATTTGCGTTGACGCTGTTGGCATCTGTATCCGCAGAGCTTTCCGCCACGCTCAGGGGCACGGAGATGTCCTGAGAATATGTCTCGCCGTTGGCATCCTCATACTGGAGGATCATCTTGCCCACGAACGCGCCGATCTTGGAGAAGCCTACCGTTACATCGGCGCTGGTGGAGCCGCCTGCCAGCAGGTCGCCCACATAGCAGGGCGCGGCGGCGGTCATGCCGTCGGTGGCCAGCACCCGGATATTCATGGCCTTGGCGCGGCCCATGTTGGTCAGCGGCACGGAGATGGTAGCTTCCTTATCCTTGCTGAGTGTGCCGTACACCTCCGGCGTACCGGCCAGAACATCCATCTTCTGACTGACCGGCAGCATGATGTTCTGCGCCGCCTTACCGGCTACCGCCTCGGTGGTCTCATAGGTCAGATTGATGCCCAGCATAGCGGGGCCAACCTCCGCGTCCTGCTTGGCCATGATCTTGTATTTCAGGATCGTCGTGCCGCCCGGCTTGATGGAATCGGCATAGGCGGTATCCGTGCCGCCTACGCACAGCGTCAGGCCGGGGGAATTGGTGAATACCAGGCTGGAGATGATTTTCTTGGCCGTGTCATACTTGGAGTTGTTGATCAGGGTCAGGCGCAGCTCCGTCTCCTCGCCTGCCATCAGGCCGGATACCTCAGTATCGTCCACATACAGCTTATAGCTCTGCACCATCACCGACATGGCGGAGGCGTCATAGCCGTCGATCACGGTAAACTGCGTGGAGAAGGAGCCCTCCGCAGGGGCGCTGTTCTCGAAATAGTTGGCCTTGAATTTAATGGACTTGTTGCCGGAGGTGGCAAAGGGCGACACCGTGAAGGTGTAGTCCAGATACTTCACCTCGCCGCTGGCCCAGTAGTCGAAATATTTGCCTAAATTGGTGGAGTCGATCACGAAGGGGAACTCGTCCAGCGCGGCGGACACCACGGGATAGACCGTCACGCTGGTCAGGGTACCGCCTACATTGATCACGGGGATCCGCATGGAGATAGTCTGATTGGGTGTGCCGGTAGGCACGGTATAGGAGCCGCCCGCATTGGTACCCGCCACCTGAAGGCTGCCGAAGGAGGTGGTAACGCCGGACATATTGCCGTTGTCGGTAACGGTCACATAGGCACTGACCTTGAAGGTCACGTCCTCGGTGATGGTGGTGCCGTTCACGGCGTCCTCCCGCCACACGGTGGCGTTGATCTTAAAGGGCACAGCGTAGCGTCCCTTACTGGCAAACTCGCTGACCTTGAACTCGAACCACACCTCCGCCGTGGAGTTGTAGGACATATCCTTTAAGTGCTGCACATCGCTGGCATAGATCAGCTCAAAGGGCCAGTTGGACACGCTGGCGTCGGTAGGCACATCGGGATAGATGTTGATGTTGCGCAGCATGTATTTCTCGCTGGGCAGATATTCCTTGTTCACCGCCAGCGGCAGCACGATCTTCACCACCTGACCGGGAACGCCTTTGGGGGACTGTGCGCCGGTATCCATCAGGATCAGGGCGTTGGCGTCGCTGGGTATGACCTTGATATCCGTGTTGGGCTTTTCGTCTGTAACCGAGACCCCGCTGACGCCGGCATCCTCTCCGTTTTCGTAAGACGTGTAAGCCTCAATGGTGCTGTCATCTATCACATCCTCTGTGACCTCTTCCGCCATAGCAACGGCGGGCAGCAGGGATACTGTCATCAATACGCAGATCAACAGGGCCAGTACCCGTTTTACCGCTTCTCTTTTCACTGTGCGTTCTCCTCTCCGGTGTGGTGATTTTCTGTCTCTATCTTTCCGTCACTGAAATAGACGGTACGATCTGTGTAACACTGCATCTGCGGGTCATGGGAGCTGAGGATGAAGGTGGTGTTCCGCTCCCGGAAGATCTCACACAGCAGCTCCATGACCTCCTGGCCGGTACGGCTGTCCAGGTTTCCGGTAGGCTCGTCCGCCAGCACGATGGAGGGCTCCGTAATAATGGCACGGGCGATGCTGACGCGCTGCTGCTGACCGCCTGACAGCTCCGCAGGCCGGTGATCTACGTGTCCGCGCAGTCCCACGCGGCTCAGGGCCTGCCACGCCAGCCAGTTCCGTTCATCCTCCGGCACGCCCCGGATGGCCAGTGGCAGCGCCACATTCTCCAGTGCCGTGTATTGGGGCAGGTTGTTGTAGCTTTGGAACACAAAGCCAATATAGCGGCGGCGGAACCTTGTCCGCTGCTCCTCGTCCATAGCCTCCAAATGATGCTTGCCTCGGACAATGATCTCGCCCTCCGTGGGCGGCTCAAGACCTGCCAGCATATTCAGCATGGTGGACTTACCGGAGCCGCTGCGGCCTGCGACACAGACAAATTCGCCTTGCAGCACGGACATGTCCACGCCATCCAGCGCACGGACCGTGTTGCCGCCAACGGTGTAGTGCTTCTTCAGCCCCACCGTCCTGATGATGGTTTTTCGTTCACTCATAGTTCTCTCTCGCTATCTCAAATGTGGAGGGCGGCAGCACATAGTTCCGCTCCTCCGCCGTCAGGCCGAATTTGATCTTGATGCGCTCCAGCTTCCGCACCCACGGGTCGCCCAGCGCCCACAGCACCAGAAACGTACACAGCCCGTGACAGAAGTCGAAGAAAAAGCTGGATAGATAGGCCGCGCCTATCGTCTGCCAGGTAAGGGGGCTGACGTAGCCGATGATGAAGTACAGGTTCATGATCCAGCCGTACAGAAAGCCAGACAGGAAACCATAAAGGCACAGCCGCAGGGGCGCGTGGTCGGTAAGCTGCCGCACAAAATGCAGCAAATCGCCCCGGTTGGTATTCTCCGGACACAGCCTGTCCCACCATTGCGCCGCAAAGTGACGGCGGCTTCTGCCTTTGAATACACCTGCATTTTGCAGAATACCCGCCAGGAAGCCCACCAGCCCCCATGTGAACATCTGCCACGGCGTCCACGGCCCCTGTCCGAAAATGAAGTTGCTGACAAAGGCGGTCAGCGCGCCGGTAAGAAAGCCCGCCTCCGGCCCAAAGGCCACCGCCGTGATGATAATGATGGCGGAGCAGGGCTTGAAGTTGGGCAGCGGGATGATCTCAAACACGGTGCGGCCTACCACGGCAATGGCCGCCATCACCGCAATCGGCACCAGCTCGCGAGCCTGGGGCTTCTTCTTATCAAATACCAGTATGAAGGGAATCGCGGAGGCCAGCAGGAACAGCAGACCCAGCAGGATATCGGAGTTGAGGATAACGTAATCCCAGAAGGTGCGTGACCCCACCGGATTGACCGCGGGACGGTGGCTATGGTAATAGCCAAAGGCCGCCATCAGGGCGGGCAGCACCAGCAGGATCACCCACGCGGCGGCTCTGGTGCGGCGGCTGACAAAGAGCTTCGACACGACGCGATCACCTCCTCGCAGGTAATGTCCATGGGGAAGTGCTCCGCCGCGATACGGTTGGCGTCTGTGGTATAGAACCGGTTCCCGGCAAAGAAGGCGTGGGGCTCTCCTTCAGAGAGCAGCAGCCCGTCAAACATCAGGGCGCAGCCTGTGGCATACCGGGCGGCGAATTCCACATCGTGGGTCACCACCAGAATAGACGCACCCTCACGGCACAGCGTCAGCAGCAGCTGCGCCAGCTCCGCCTTGGCATAGGCGTCCAGCCCCTTGGTGGGCTCGTCCAGCAGCAGCACCGTGGCCTCCCGCAGCAACAGCTTGCCTACGGCAAGTCGCTGGGTCTCGCCGCCGGACAGGTCGTAGGGATGCCGCGATAGCAGCGGTGTCAGCTCCAGCCTCTCCGCCATGTGCATGGCTCTGGATTTGTCCTGATCGGCACTGTCCAGCAGTTCCTTCTCCACCGTGTCGGCCACAAACAGCGACCGGGCGTTCTGGGGCAGCATACACAGCCGCTGACTCCTTGCCAGCTTTACCTTGCCCCGATAGGGCTTCCGAAAGCCGGCCAGTGCCTGCAACAGTGTGGTTTTGCCTGCGCCGTTGGGACCCATCAGCACATGGGTTTCGCCCTTGTTGATGGTAAGATCCACGCCGTGCAACAGCTGTTTGTCTTCCACGCGTGCGGCCAGACCGGTTACGTTCAAAACTTGCTCTGCCATAAAAACTGCCTCCTGCTCGCTTTATAATAAGGTGAGCGTTTGTATTTCAAAAAGCCGCAGGCAAACCCGCAGCTTGGTTCGGCGTCCGGTGCAGCCATCCGTTTGCAGCGCAAAGCAGGCAGGCGGCGGTGTGCCGGGCACCTTTGTTATTTTTATATCCTATAAAAACTCTAGGATTAACGGTGCTTATTATATTCCAACAATTTCTTTGCGTCAAGGGCAAACCGCAAAAACTGGTACAAACCCTGCAATTTTGCACCAAAAATGGACGAATCGGGCGATTTTTGGCGTTCGGTGACCACAGAAATAACGGTTAGACATAGCAAACGCGAGC
>OKRU01002003.1_pt1 | contig 19225 bp, 9 predicted proteins | sample 1601131 | NCBI WGS metagenome assembly OKRU01 (sample SAMEA3541558, study PRJEB24748) | human gut metagenome | biome: human gut; feature: human-associated habitat; material: faeces | place: China | collected 2012
GACACCATTTACGGAAAGCCCGTTTGTCGAAAAGTAGGGAACCAAGTTGGCATCAGTTCCGCTATTAGCGCCTGCCAATACCGGAGAACCGGATTTGACATGGAAATCCCATCCTTCATCATATACATATTCGGTCAAAGCGACTTCGTTAACGGCAAAGTTTTCAAACAGCGGATCCTTCAAATCATTTTCAGTAGCGATAATGCTATGCACATCCACTACTCCGGAGTTGTAATTCTTATGTTCGTAGTTATAACCGGCCCATGCATAGGCGACACCGCTTTCCTCCTCATATACAATATCACTTTTCTGGCTACCGGAAGCATAAAAATTATAATCGATCACAGACTGGTCGCTATAACCCTCTTCCGGGTCGTTCGGATTCTTGAAGCTCGGGGTCATGGCACGGAACTTGCAATTTACCATCAAGTTGTTGAAAACATTCGCCAACACATTCTTTTCAGCATATACACAACCACCCTTCTCACCGTCGCGACGCCAACCGGCATTGACGATTGTATTATTGTAGGCCTGAACCTTAGCCTGGCCGCGCGTTTCGCTCTGGCCTGAACTGGACAGTTTCAATCCGTTAGTGTTCGGGCTGAACATGATATTACCGGCGACATCCACCGTACATCCGGCTTTTACATTGACAGCTTCCGCCCCGTCATATCCGTTGGCGGCAAACGTATTGCCAGCTATGATTGCCTGTCCGCCCATCAAATAAATACCGTCAGACCAGCCATTACGAAGAACAGAATTAGTGATGACATATTTCCCCTTGATATTGTTAGTCGTGATCTGCGGATAAGCGTCGTCACCGGCCGTATATACACCGTTGGCCGCAGCCGGAGAACCTTCCACCACCTGGCCACCCGTATATTCGATAACGGTATGGTCGATCAACATTTCCTCGCAACTGTTCGAAGCGACGATACCACCCCATAAGCCGGCAAACGTATTCTCTTTCGTGCGATTTTCCTCAGCTACGGAGAAAAGGACCGGATTTTCAGCTGTTCCCTTACAGTAAAGATTGCCGTCTACCGTAAATTCAACAGGGACATGGTTGGCTCCGACACCTTTGTCATCAAAGATAACCTGCACACCTTCCTCTATTGTCAGGGATTTACCGGCCGGTACTGTGATATGGCCTGATACCAATATGATGGAATTGGCTTTCCAAGTTCCCTCGACATCCCCCTCCACAGTCTCCGTATCTTCATTTCCACCCTGATTATTATCCGGATTAACAGGATCATCGTCACCACAAGCAGCCAAAGTCATGACCATCATGGCTGCACTCACTAATAATGCATTGAATTTCATAAAATAAATGCTTAATGTAAATATTAATATAATTGCTATGTTAAAGTTTATACCGGATGCCGAGCATAAATGACTGACCGTGCCATTCTTTCCGTTCGATCACATTCCCATTATGCCGGTCTGAATCCACACTCTCCGTACGCGGTCCTTTCTGAATGTAGCGCAAGAGCGGGATATCCAACAGGTTGGAGGCCTTGCCAAAGATACTGATGCCGTTCTTGAAACTTTTTTCTATCGAAGCATCCAGCTGGGCGTAGCCGTCCTCCCATATATCATCTTCATACCAGTTCGAAATGTCGCTCAGACGTTTTCCCGTATAGCTGGCAGACACCTGGCCCTCCCAGCCGTGTCTGGTCTCTTTGAAAAGCAGGGAGAGATTTGCCACATGGGACGCCTGTCCGAATAGTGGACGGGACTGGCGCACCGACTTCACTTCCGATCCTTCCATGATACGCTTGTCTGTCGTGACCTTCGAATGTGTATAGGTATAGTTTGCCTTAATACCGAACCAGTTGAAGTATTTCATCACATCGACTTCCATCCCCAGATTCTTGGCGTCACCGAAGTTCATCGGTTTATAATAGGTATCCTGGCCTTCGTTCAACAACCCGTATTCGATCGGGTCCTGGATATTCTTATAGAACAGGCCGACCATAAACTGCTCGGAAGACTTTGGAAAAAATTCATAACGTAAATCGATATTGTCGGCAATCGTATGCTTCAAGTCCGGATTTCCCTTTTCCTTATAATCTTCATTAATGATGCTGTAAGGCACGATCTCGAAAAAGCTCGGACGATTGATGGCACGCGCATACGAGAAACGCAGGTTGGCATTTCGATGGATACCGTATTTGGCATGGAAACTCGGCAATACATCCGTATAGTCCTGGTTCCCTTCCGGATCAACATCGCGGGGAAATTTCAGTACATATCCCTGATTCGTATGCTCGACACGCACCCCGGCGATCAATTCCCATTCCTTCAAGGTATACTTCACCATTCCATATCCGGCACCGATCTTTTCCGTTGCATCGTAATTCAGAGGGTCCCCTATGTTGCCATAAGGACGGGGGACGAACTGTATCTCGTCAAAATTAAACCAGTCCTTATTGATATATTGCGGATTCTTGGAACCGGTAGCCGAGTTGAACGTATATTCATTAAAGAAACTGTCACGCTTCTTATCCCGGTACATACCTCCGGCCGAGAAATCCAGGACCGCCCCGCCATCCAATTTCAACTTATATGCCAGATCGACATATCCGGCTTTGTCCTTATCCGAGTTATGTTCCCAACGACGTTTGGCTGCATCCGTAGTAGACACGTGGGAACCCAACAGATATATTTCCGCATTATCGGGCGTTTCGCTGAATGCTTTGGACAAGACAGCCGACCAGTTCAACCGCAACGCTCCGCCAGACAGAAACAAATGTTCGCCTTTTAAGGTCGAATTGATGATATACTGGTGGTTCCAACGCATACGGACAGCCCGTTCCTTTTCATCTTCCCCATCGCGCACTTCGGCTTCGCTCATATCCATATAACCGTTATACCAAGTCAGCTTATGGTTGTCGTTCAAGGAGTAATCCAGTTTGGCATGCACACCGATACGTGTCTGTTCCGATGAATAATTACGGTATTCTATCCCGTTATGGCTCGTTCCCGGTTGATAATAGAGCCGACTTTCCTTTCCCCGGCTGGTACTCAGAAAACTCCCCGCCAACATGACGCCCAATTTATCATCAAAAAAGCGGTCGCCATACGAAAGTCCGGCAGTCAGGTCCGGCAGCGGTTTCTTCCATTTCATCCGTAGGTTCGAAGTCGTAAAGTCTTCCATCGTCACTTTGTAATCTTCCGGTTTCCCCAACGCTTCGTAAGGAGATTTCTTTACGATACCGCCCCGGTTGAACGATTGGAAGTCACGACCGAAATACATCGCGTTATAACCGGTAGACAAGTTGGCCGTAAATTGGCGTTCGGAAGGAGCATCTTTCATGATCAGATTGACAGCGCCACCAATGCCGTCTCCCTCCATATTCGCCGTCAAGGATTTGGTCACCTCCAGACGGTCCAGCATCTCGGAGGGGAAGATATCAAGCGGCACAAAGCGGTTCTTATTATCGGGACTCGGAATCTTCACACCGTTCACCAACGTATAGTTATACCGTTTGTCCATACCCCGTAAAATGGCATACTGACCTTCTCCGCTACTGTTACGCTCAACCGTCACGCCGGACATACGCTGGATCACATTGGCAACCGTAATATCCGGTGACAGCTCGATCGCTTTCGCACTCATGACGTTGACCACATTCATCGCCTGCTTCTCAATCCCGCGGGCACCGGCTTCGGTACGTCCCGGATTGGCGGCTATGATCGTGACACCTTCCAGGTTCATGGCCGAAGGCTTCATGTTAAACAGTACATCCCGGCCGGACAGCGTGTTTACGTTCTGTTCCTGTGTCTCATAGCTGATATAACTGCAAACCAACGTGATGTTTTTTCCTTCCGGCACATCTTTCAGGACGAATGTCCCGTCCAGCCCGGCTGTCGTTCCCATCGCCGGATTTTCTTTCACATACACAGCAGCACCGATCAGTTCTTCGCCGGTCTGCGCATCCTTAACCCAACCTTTAACTGTCGCAGCGGTCAGATAAGCAGCCGGAGTCAAAGTCAGAAATAAAACGAGTAGTAATTGCTTCATTATTTGTTTTTCTTTTCCGCCGCAAAAGTAGAAGGTGCGGATAACAGCAACACTTCATTCTTTTTACAATTACGTTACAGGCAGAAAACAGAAGGAACAAAAAAGCTACATATTTAAACGATATCGACCGGTTAATCTACAAAAAGTCTTATATTTGCGAGTAAGAATTACACATAATAACGCATACTAATATGAAAACAAAGATTTCACTTTTACTTCTTGCCATTCTATGCAACATCTCCGTATTTGCCCAGAGTGACTTCGACAAATATTTCGAAAAGAAAAGTCTCCGGGTGGATTTTGCCTTGAGCGGTAATCTAAAGTCACAATCGGCTGCTATCCAGGGGTTGCGTGAAGAACCGGTATGGGGAGGTCCGGTCAAGAACCTGATCGATAAGTTCAATTACGGAGGTTATTATATTAATGTCTATGACAAAGCTACGAATAAGCTGATTTACTCACGCGGCTTCAATACGTTGTTCGAAGAATGGCGCTCGACAGAACAGGCCAAGACAGAAACACAATCGTGGACAAACAGCGCTTCCGTTCCTTTCCCGAAAGTACCTGTCTATGTCGAGATCACGGCACGCGACAAGGCCGACATGCAATTCCATCCGTTGCTGAAACAAGAGGTCGATCCCAAAAGTATCTTCATCGACCGGGGAAAACTGAAAGCCAATAAAGTGCATCAGATACAGAAAAGCGGCGATTCGACAGAAAAAGTGGACCTTGTTTTCATTGCTGAAGGATACACGGCGGATGAACAGGAGAAATTCGTAGCAGATGCAAACAGGTTTACAGAAGCCTTGTTCGCGACTCCTCCTTTCACGACACGTCGAAACGACTTCAACGTATGGGCAGTCTGCCTGGTATCGGAAGAATCGGGCACGGATGTTTCGGGTAAAGGTATCTTCAAGAACACTGCCCTCAATTCCGGTTATTATACATTCGGGGTAGACCGTTATCTGACAACACCGGATATGAAATCGATCCGCGATGCCGTCTGGAACGTTCCATGTGATGCAATATTCCTGCTGATAAACACAGATATGTACGGCGGTGGCGGCATGTACAACTTCTATGCCTGCGGGACAGCCGACAACCCACGGACACCTGTCGTCTTTACACATGAGTTCGGACATAGCTTCGCCGGCCTGGCAGACGAATATTTTTCTTCGGAAGTCGCCTACCAGGATTTCTATAACCTGAAATACGAACCGTGGGAACCGAATATCACAACTTTAGTCGATTTCGGCAGCAAATGGAAAGACTTATTGCCCGCAGACACTCCTATTCCTACTCCACTCGATGCCGGACATAAGGACAAAGCCGGCGTGTTCGAAGGAGGCGGTTACCTGTCGAAAGGCATTTATCGCCCGATGGATCACTGTATGATGCGCGACTACGCCCCATTCTGCCCGGCTTGCTCACGAGCCATTCTTCAGATGGTCGATTTCTTGACAGACAAGTAATAAAATCTATAGGCGCCCAGCAAACCGTAACCCATAGCTTTAGCCTCTGTAAAGCTATGGGTTACGGATGCCAAAGCATAGCTTTATGGTGGTCTTTTCTCGTGTCGAATGTCTTTTCGAACGGGAGTGTTGAAAAACGCCATGATTGATTATCTGTCATCTTTCACCGAGGAGACGAAGTGTCTGCTTCGGGAAAATTCATTATAAGATATAATTATTTTAACCGTACCGCTTCCCCATATTTGCTAATATCGATCAATTTATAAGTATCTACCTTGATTTTACCGCGAATGAATTCGGGAATATTGAAAGAGAAGAGAGAACGTTCATAATAGTCCGTCTCTTTCTGAGGCAACAGGAAAGGTTTGCCGGGAACACCATTTGCACCCAGATAACAAATGTAAGGCCGTGTATACAGCCCGTCATCCCGACGACTGCTGAAAACGAACCACCGGCTGTTGCTGCTCCAGGAATGATAGCTTTCGACATCGTTGCTGTTCACTTGGAGAAGGGAATCTGTTTTACCTGTCAACATGTCCAATAGTCGCAAATCCGCATCCTTGTGCCAGATCGAGAAGTTGCCATAATCCGAAACCGTGTACATCAGAAAACGGCCATCGGGAGATACTCTCGGCAGCTTCGCGCTCCGTCCTTCCTCATTAGCGTTGTAAAGCGTATCTATCGTCTGGCCGAAACTCCGTTTTTCCGGATCGAAAGCTATGCTTTGCAGGTTGTAGAGGATTTTCCGATATGACTCAGGCATCCGGCACGCCGGTGCGGAACAGAAATACAACCGTCTGCCATCCGAAGAGAATGCCGGAAAAGTCTCCATATTCTCCTCCGAAGATAAATGGGGAGCTGTTACGATTTCATGTTTCTCCACATCATAGACCACGACATCCGATCGATTGTCGAACACTTCCACCCGGTTCGCATCCGAAAGGTGAAAATCCTGTTTCGTATCGTTTGTCGAGAATGCAACATATCGCCCGGACGGATGCCAGGCGGGATAGACCAAAGCGGAAATAGTCCGTTCGGTCTTCGTATCCAGCTTCTCGATATCACCGTCCGTCAGTATGTAGGTCCCGGCATGTAGCGCACGTTGGTGGAAAAGCATCCGGTCCGGATTCTGCATACAGAAGGAATGGCAGTTCATGCAATTATTATTCGTCTGCTTATTGTCGAGAAAGGTTTCTTCCGTAAAATCCTCCAGGCAACGCTGGTAAATCCCCATCCTGTTCCACATCCGGTAGCCTGGTGCGATACGGCGATAGACCAAATAGGGATCGATTTTATCTTTGATTACTTGAATGGAAAAAGGAGGATATCGAAACCATCTGTCATCTTTGCATATATAGATCCCGACCATAAGGTTCCCTCCAACCGATGCGTCCAACAGCCGGCGCCACTTCTTCTCCGGGATTTGGAAAGAACCGTTATCCGAATCCACCCGTATTTGCTGATCTTTGCCGGAGAATAGGGCGATTGCTTCGCAAGGTTCTTTCAGTTTGAAGTTCAGCGGAGCGATATTACAAGGGACCGCGACCCCTTTATAATCGGGAAAGATTTCTATTTCACCTTCCGTTTCCTCCGCATCGGGCAATCCACCATTGCAAGAGAAAAAGAAAACCGTACAAAGCCACAACAGAGAATATAAATACTTCATAGACTATCCATTCAAATTCTTACAATAATAATAAAACCAAAAAGTGTCTCCATATTGCCGGTAAAGCCAAGAAAGTCCGTCACTACTATTCTTGATCTTCAGAATATCTTTCTGGAATTGTTTATAGCGTTGCACTATCTCAGGCCGGATGGAAACCCAGTCAAGGACAGAAAGGTCCTCAGTCGCCAAAACCAATGCCGCCTCCTGAAAATGAACAGGAAGGGACTGTCCCGGCAAAAATCTACCGGCATGGGACAGGAATATCTTGAACTTCTCCATTTCCTTTGCCAGCAGATAGGAACAACCTAAATATTCCCATGCAACCCGGTTTACGCCTGGTTCCGAAAGATGCCCCGCCCAAAGGCTGTCGATGCCGGTCAGGCAAAGCAAATTGTCCGGCTGAAAGACCGGTATTGTCTTTGCGGCAAGCTCTCCATCCTGCCCGATCTTTTCGGGATGACGAATATAACTGGCATATTTTTCCGCCCAACGCCGATATCCCGGCAACCGGCCGAGTATACCCAGATACTTATCCGCCAAAGCAAAATCTCTCCGTATCAAGCTAATCTTGACCAACCGTTGAAGCAAGCGGGGACTTCCTCCTCGCTTGGCAAGTGTCAATCCTTCCATCGCATATCCTTCCGAAAGGCTGATATCACCGATCATATAATGGATATCACTCAACAGGCAACTCATATAATAAGTCCGGTCCCAGGAAGCCAGAAGGCTTTGCGGCCCTTTCTGGTCATAACGGAACAACCGGTCGCCCAAAGCGCCCTTTTGAGCCAATGCCATATTCAAATAGTTAAGGCAGACATAATCCGTCACCTCCTTCTCCGGATGTTCGCGGATAATCGTGTCCCAGTCATTCCTTTGCTCCCAAACGGATAACTCGTTCATCCGGTTGTTCCGGACTTCATACGGTCCGGGCAGACAAAATGCGGAAAAGCAAAACAGGACGACCAACAAGCCTCCTGTAACAAGTACTTTTACCGAACGTTTACCCCAAGGAAGAGCCTTCATCGCGAAGGCCGTTGTAAACAGAATCAAAAGCAAGACGACAAAACGGATCCAGATAAAATAGATATAAGAATCCGGCCGCAACTGGGACTCCTGATACCTTTCCGAATACATCCCGTCTGTCAACGGAATACCGATAGCCAAACGAATACCGATATAAGCCAACAACACCCCAGCCAAAAACACAGCAAGCGAACCAGACCATTTCCTCCTTCGGCACAAAAGACTCATGCAAACCACGACCAGACCGTAAAGCGCCGCCAACTGACCGCCCAAACCATAGATAAGAACCACACTTGCCACACCATAAAACAACTGCACCTTCATTCTCCGTATACGGATAAAAACATAAGAGAATAGCAGAAGCAGGATCAGCCCGACCGTCCCGTCCAACACGTAAAAAGAGCTCGTATGGGCCTTCAGCAATCCTAAAACAGGAAACAGGGCAAGCAACAAATTATATCCGCGCGGTGCGATTTCCTGTAAAAGCAGATAACACAAGAAACCGGCCACACACAAGAAAATACTGTTAACACACAAGACAAACAGAGAAGCAGTATAATATTGAACCAAAGCCTGCCCGACCACCGTACAAAAGCCACCGGGGACAGACAGCATATCCCGGATAACCACCCATTCGGGAATAAACAACTGCACCTCTTCCTGCCGTTGGAACGTGGAAGTCCCGAACGACCAAAAGAAAAACCAAAGTCCGATAAATACGAACAGCCAAAATACAAGCGTCCTCCCAGTCATAATCCCATCGTTTTCGTTAAAAGGAAATGAAACAAAAGAAGAGAGGAAGTCGCCTTTTGACGACTGTTCCTCTCTCCCCCGGTCTAAAGAGTAAAATTATACTTTATAGTCTTTCACATTCTACTTACTGCCGTAACCCGGGTTCTGTTCCAGCAGGTTATTAGCACCGATCAGACTGTAATGGATCGGGAAACGATTCAGGTTCGGATTGTTCGTCGCCTTATGATCCCACCAGTCTTCCGTCACATAGGCATCCCAACGGATCAAGTCCGTACGGCGGCGTCCTTCGGCCAAGAATTCCAATTGCCATTCGTCCAGCATACGGTATTTGTCCAGATTAGCAGCCGTTACAGGATCGGGATCGACTCCGTCTTCGAAATAACGCTTGCGGACTGTATTGATCAGATCGGCAGCCCCCTGTTTGTCACCGGCACGCATCTTGCATTCGGCCAGCATATAATAGATCTCGGCCAGACGGATCACAGGTACGTCCGGATCGCCTTTCCGCTTGAACTCTTCCTGAGTCGGACGCGGACTGCGTTTCGTCACACGTACCCCGGAGTTTTCTTCTGCCGTCGCAACCGTCGAAGGTAACGAAGCCACATCCGGATAAAGCGGATCTTTTCCGACCTTGGCAAAATAAGCGATCTGGTCGACAACCGTGATCACCTCTCCGGCATACTCGCGCGTACCTGTGCAAACCCATTCCGGATTCAACGGATTCACCAATTCGCCAACGATAAACATACCGCGATATTTGCCATTGCCTTCATATACATAAGGTTGCTTACGGATATCCTTATCATTGAACTTCGCGTACGCTCCACCCAGCTTATATGGATAACGCTTACCCGTAGGATCGAGACTCGGCACCAGTCCGAGAGCATTGTCCGAACCGGAACCTTCCAGTCCACCCAGGTAGTTCTTATAGTTGTAAGGAACCATCATACCCCAATACATGGCATCCGTCTCGGTCTTTGCATTCTGGCTGGGTACGGACCAGATCAGCTCAGGACAACGTTCGTTGTCAAATCCGAATATGTTCGTCCAATCCGTTTCCAATGCATACTGTCCGTACTTACCGTCGATAATGTCCTGGCAGATCTGGGCGGCTTCGGTAAACATCTCCTTGCCGATATAAGATTTGGCATTGAAATACAAACGAGCCTGCAAGGCTGCACCGGCAGCACGATGGATCGAACCGGTTTCCATCCCGCCCAGTTCTTCTTTGATCGGAAGATTCGGAACGGCTATTTTCAACAAGGAATCGATGAAGTTAAATGTCTCGACATCCGTCGAACGTCCTTTCACTTCGCTCTGGGTCGTCGTGTACAAAGGCACCCCTCCGAAGAAGTCCAAACCGTCCAAATAGAAGGAAGCCGCCAGCGTACGTTGCTGGTTCAACATGGATTCGCGCGTACCCTCTTCAAAGCCCAATGCATCGAAATCGACATTTTCCAAATCTTCCAATGCATCCCAAGCCAAAGCGACTCCCATCGCAAAGTTGGTCCAGCCCGTCTCGACACGCGTCATGTCTTCCGTATACTCATGATGATGGAATTTCTGATAGACGGCCCCGTCATACCAGTCGCTACCACGCGTAGGCAGACAGAACTCGTCCGTCCCCAGTTCCTGCAACAACCAACGCGGACTGTCGTGGGCAATGTACCAGCGCCAGTGAGTAAACGGCCGGTTGAAACGTTGCCATACGGCATCTTGTGAGCTATAAAAAGTCTCCGGGACCACCTGCGAATAAAAATCAGGTTCGACACTACAGGAAGTAGTGCACAGCAGGCAGATCACTCCGGCTAAAAACAATTGGAATATATTTTTCTTTTTCATCTTACAATCTTGTATTAGAAGTTAAACTGCATACCTAATGTCCAAGTACGGACGACCGGATAAAAATCGCTCCAGAACTTTTCCGTTCCTTTATCCCAGCCCGTGATATCCACCTCCGGGTTCATGCCGCTATAGCCGGTGATCGTGCAAACGTTACCCACCGTACCATAAATACGGATCCGGTCGATCAGGTTGTTCGTGTACTTCTTCATCGGAAGCGTATAACCCAGCGTGATCGCATCGATTTTCAGGAATGTACCGTCTTCCAGGAAATAGTCGCAAATCTGCTTTTCGCCCTTGATGTGGTTGAACTTGCCGTAAGCGTCTTTCAAAACATTCAGGTTGCCCTGTCCCTGGATGCCGTAATACATATTGATCGTATTATACACGTCGAAATCGATCCAGCTACGCAGGTTGATGCCTAAATCGAAGTTCTTATAAGTCAAGGTATGGCTCCACCCGATAATCAGTTTCGGAGTATAGTTGCCTATATACTGTTTGTCGTTCTCCGTTTTCTGTGCAGCCGGAATCACCTCGCCATCCTTGTTATACAACAAGAAACTGCCCTCGTCATCGAACCCTGCGAACTTCCACATATAGAAAGAACCGATTGTCGAACCGGCTTCCATACGGGCTGCATCGCCCGGAGTTCCCGGAGCCACGAAACCATTACCGTTATGATAGGAGTTGTCACCCTCCAACGTCAGGATCTTTCCGGTATTATGGCTCAGGTTCATGCTGGAAGACCAAGTGAAGTCTTTTGTACGAATAATGTCGCCACCGACTTCGAACTCCCAACCTTTGCTTTCCATACTACCGATATTCTGCATCTGGCTGCCCTGCGTATAAGGTGGTTGCGGGACCTTCACACTGAACAGAAGGTTATCCACCTCACGCCGATAGTAGTCGAACTTGCCATACAAGCGTCCTTCGAAGAAAGAGTAATCGACACCCAAGTTCCACTCCTTCTTTTCTTCCCATCCCAAATTAGGATTGACATTTTGCGATTTACCGTATGAGTACGCCCATGTTCCGTTCGGCATCATCCAGTTCGTGTCCGAGCCTAACATATTGGCCATATAAGTCGCACTAAAGTCATTATTACCGGTCACACCGTAACCGAAACGGATCTTCAAGTCGTCCAGCCAGTCAAAGTCTTTCATGAACTCTTCGTTCGAGATACGCCATCCCGCCGTTGCAGACCAGAAATTCGCCCAACGGTTGTCGGCCGCAAACTTGGAAGAGCCCTCATGCCGGATAGATGCGGAAAGCATATATTTATCCTGGTAGGAATAATTGGCACGGGCAAAGAAAGAGAACAGACGTTCCGTAACCGATTTGCCGGAGCTCATGCCGGCCTTGCCATCCGTCAGGTAGCTGCCTTGCCCTATATCCCAGTACTTGATGCCATCGACCGAGAAATTATAGTTGTCCATACCGAAGTTTTCTCCGTTGACTTCAAAATAAGAATAACCGGCTGTTGCATTCAGATTATGTCCTCCTTTAAAGTCTTTTACATAAGAGAAATATCCTTCTGAAGTCAGGTTTTCCGTCTTGCTGAAAGCCAGGTGGGCATGCCCCTTACGCGAATTGTCAATCTCGCTTCGGTGTGTGCTGGGCCAATATTGGTGCAATTCCCATTGACGGTTTTCATACCCGACAACCTGCTGGTAATTCAAACCCGGAATAGGCTTGATATTCAACTTCAGGTTTACTTCCGGCTTGAACCATTTATCCAATCCGTAGTAATCTTCCAGCATGGCATCCGCAACGACGTTATAGTCCAACGATTCGTTGATCCATACGTTATAGCCTGTTTCGCTATCCGGATCGTCTCGAGCAGGTCCTTCAGTGACAGCATGTTTTCCTTGTCGCCCATCAAGGCAGAGAATGGATTCTCCGCCGGGTTATCCGCTAGCGTCCCGTCTAGCTTGATCTTGAATACCGTATTGCTCTTGGGGGTGTAATCAGGTGTGCTACCTACGGTGGCGATATATCCTATAGTCATGGATATCAATACCGTCAGGATTATTCCCATTGCCAACATAACGCCTAGCGTTGAGGCAAACATCATTTTAAAGAATTGTTTCATATCTATTGAAAACTAATTAGATGACAAATGTACGAAAATTTCCTCTACGTCCCGGTCGTTGAGGCATACTTGTTGGTAAACATCTCGCAGAAGCTCCGGGTTGATCTTTTTGAAATCTTTTTCTAAAGGGGTGATGAAAAGACCTCCGATATCGGCAGCTCCCGGGCTGGACAGGAGATGGTCGTTCCCCTCAGCCTCGTATTGCCATGGGCGGTGGCGTTTACGAGGGATTACCGTGATTACCCAATTATTATCGTAATAGGAGCCGAAGATATTCATCATCGGCTCGGGCTCACCGGGAAGTATCGGCAAAGCGGCGTAGATCTTTTTGAAGAGCCGGGTGGCGGCTTCTTCGGTGGCGGCTTGGATGACGAGGCCGGGGCGGAGGTTGCCGGTGAGTGGGTATATACGGTTGTCGTATACACTCGCATACGATTGTCGTATAAATTGGGTTACCTCTTCATCCAGCGGCATGATGCCTCGTGTCACTGCTTGGAAGTGGGCATGATCCGGTGCCGAGGCTCCGCTACGGGGTCCATTGTAGAAGACGGTGAAGGGAGCGAGTCTCCTTGTCAGTTCCAAGAAGTCATTCCATTGCGGCAATATCAGTTGCGGAGTATGTTTCCGGGTAGGGATCGTGAAATGCTGGGGGAAGATCGGGTAGGGGTTGCACAATACCAGATGGCGAAAGCCGAAAGGCAGCCGCTCCTGTTCCACCGGCAGGTTCTCGGGACATAGGAAGCATTTGCGTTCTTTTAGGGATCGGGCATCTACCTTGGCCCCGGTGGAAACAATACGGGCGGGATTGAATTGCGCACGTATCGAGAACCCTCCCATATCGAAGGATTTTACTTGCACGGCCTCCAGCGCCTTATAGTTCTTCTCGGCCAATGGCCATGTCACGAGTTGCTTGGACAGTAATTCGGTCGCTTGCGATGAGCTGACCCAGTTGTTTGGTTTCATTGTCTTTCCATGTTTAAGCGGGCCTCGAGTTCCCAAGTCCTGATTTTATCCTTATATATATTATGGTTGTTCATTTTCACGACATCCAATGAGGCGTCGGAGTTATCTTCCCAACGGCGGCAAAGGTACAGCACGTCGTAGATCCGCCCGATCGGGTACTCGCGGCTGATACGTAGGCCGAGGGCGTAATCTTCTCCGTAACTGGTGTTCGGGAGGTTTAGTTTCCGTAGCAAGGGTGTATAAAAGGCTCGGGGCGCTCCAAGCCCGTTGATGCGGAGGGCGTTATTGCGGCCGTTCTCGGGAGTCCATTCTTTATGGTCGATAATTCCGGGCGGGATGGTTCGCATATCGAAATCGGTCATTCGGTAGGTTCCGACCACCATGGCGCATCGCTGCTCGTAGAAGGCTTCCACGATCTTACGCAGGGTATGCTCGTCACTGTATACATCATCACTATCCAATTGGATGGCGAACTTGCCGCAAGCCGAATGGTGTATTCCTATATTCCAGCACCCCCCGATGCCGAGATCGTCACGCTCCGGCTGGATATGGATAATACGAAGGTCCGTGGCGGCGATCGCTTGGATTCGCTCGGAGGTGCCATCCGTGGAATGATTATCGATAATGATTAGGTTGAAAGGGAAGGACGCCTCTTGTCGCAGTACGGAACGGATAGCGTCCTCGATCGTCCGTACACGGTTACGTACAGGGATAATAACGGAGGCTTCCGTTTGAAATGTCTGCTCGTCAAAACGGACTGGCTTGAAATGAGGGGGCAAGTAGCCGCCTATCATCTTTAAATGATCTGTACAGGCGGCTTCCATCTCGATCTGTACGGAGCGGTTCTTGGGATCTACATAGTCGAACATCTTCTCTCCGGATTTCCGTAAATCATTCTCTACTTCTGTATATAGATATTCGTTGATATGCGTCAGCGGAGCGTTTTGGGAGACTTTCAGGCGCAAGTCGTAGAGTCCGGCGAATGTATATTCCGTATCCATGGAGGCTATGGCGTTTTGTAGCGTGGAAGAACGATAGAGTAGGAGGGAGCCGAAATTGAAATCATCCCTAAGACTTCCTTTCTGGTAATCGATCACCGGATGGGGGTTGAGTTTGCCCTCCTTCTTCTCGTAATAATCGGAGTAAACCATACCGGATCTCGTATCGTCGGCGATGGCGACAAAACGCTCTAGGGCATACATGCCTAATTGAAGCTCTTCAGTCTTCGTATAAATTAACGTATAATGGGCACTGGCATAGCCGGCTATTTCCCGGAGGGTCTTCGTGCTCCATATATTCTCCGTGCGGATTAAGTTGCAGGGATAAATAGCCTTGGCGTGGGGATCGTCCGTGATTAGATAGATCTGACTCACTAAGGACGACTCGGCCAATTGCGCTACCGTTTGTCGTGTAGCCTCTATTTTTCCATAAGGGATAAAGCAATTGATTCGTTTCATTGTATATACTGTATTTTATTTTGTTGTTGAATGGAGAAAAAGCGTAAGATGGACTCCATGAGTCGATTTCGTTCCGACGGTGTTTGAAGTGCCTCAAACGGGAAACCGAGCGAACAAGTCCGATATTTCCCTTCATAAACGATTCCCGCCCCGATATTGTTCTCCGGATATCTCAAGATGGTATGGGCGAGCTTATCCGCCGGAAGTACACCGTCTACCGACTCGATCGAGTAGCAAATAGGGTTCGGACGTGTCCGGAACGTGTATCTGCCGTTTATATATCCGTAAGGGGATGCGCAACTGTTTACGATTCCCTCCTTGCTGGCATTACGGCTAGCCAACTTCCCTTTTAGTACCTCCTCGACGAACGTACGGTCTTGTGCGTTGCCCCAGCTGTCGGAGAAAAGATTCGTCCCGCTTACAAGCAAGTTGCCGCCTTGGGCAAGGTAGCTGCGAAGCGTATCCTGTAAAACGGGAGTGATAACCGGTTGGCGCTGTTTTCCTAAAATCAAGTCAATAATCGGATACGTATCCGGCTTTACGACTCCCTCGGCCAAAGATTTATGGCTACATGAGACAAAGGAATAACCGGTCCCGGCCATGGCCTGCCCATGTATGAAAGGATAATCGAAGGTATTGCCCGCTATGACTTGGCCTGCGTAATTGTTGTAACTATCCCCATGCCCGTTATTATCATTGCTGTTCCATGTGGCGGAACGGCGGAATTCGAATTGATCCCCGATAAATGCGATATCATTCAGATAAGGTACTCCCCGGTCGACGGCATAAAGAAAGCCGGCTAAACTATCCGTCGCACTCTCGAAACTGGCTGGACCACTGATCCTGTCGAATCCATTGACGATTAATACCGTCTTATCCTTTTCACCTTTAGGAGACCGGTAAACACTTACGATCTCGGAAGGGAAACTGATGCCTCCCTTATTTACGGCAGCTACCTTATAACTATGGATAATACCCGCCTCAATTGGAAGAATGATTTCTTCTCCTTTTACGAGCGTCCCGTTATCGAATCCACCGCTGTCTTTTCGACTATAAAGGATATAGGCGGTTGGTGAGGCACTCTCCTCAAGAGTATCCTGTACGGCTTTCCAGCCGATTCTCACTTTATTCGTTTCTACGAGCTCCGTATACAGACGATCAGGTGGGAGCGGTTGTACGATAGGCTCCTGTTTATTCTGGAAACAGATATAACGGAGCATCCCTTTATAGATCGCCCTACAGATAAGGAAATGGAAGCGTGGGTCTAACCCGTAACGCATATCGGCGAAGTTTTGATGGGATAGTAATTCTAATAGCATCGTTGGGACATCGGGAATACGTGCCTCTATATAAGATTGATTCCACATGCCCCGGCGGCTCCATTGAGGATTGTAAACCTTGCGGACATCGGACAGGATCTGTGTTTGGATCATGTCGGTTAGGTCTCTGGCGATCTCCCGGCTTTTCCGGTTGGTGTAGATTCCGTCGTTGCTTTTAGACATATAGATGCCGAGTGTCCCTATAATTGAGTCATCCGGGGTGGTTCCTGCGTCGGAATGGAATGCGAAGGCCATGTCGATAGGGATATGGGTCTGTTCTTTTAAATAATTAACCCATCGGGGACGTGCGTAAATGTCGTCTTGATAATCATTGTGGAAAGCGCTTTTCGAATAGATACTATCTGGCATTCCCGCCCATTGTAGCCAATATCGGGCCGCCTCGGTAAACCGTGGATACCCGCTTGTCTCTGCTTCTATCGGATAGGGACTTTCTAGCGGGCTACGTGCGATGTTCCCCATGCCGCCACCGATCTTGATTGCGTCTGCCGTGATAATCTTTCCCGATTTATTGCTTTGATTCGTCAATACGATTCTCTCATGGGCTTTTCCATATGCCGTGAATTTGAAATTTCCCAGATAGATCCAAGTTCCACCCCCCATCGTTTGATTGACGGCGATCGTGGTTTCCCCTCCGGCATGATGGATGGTATACAGTGCCTGCTCTGTGCTGTTCGGAAAAGATTGATAGGAGGCATAGACTGCGTAATTCCCCGATTCCGGAATTTCGGGAATCCACTCGATGAGACTTTCTTTTCCTTTCCTCTGTGTGACCGTCTGCCGATAGGTGCCTTGCGTAAAAGGGTTCTCCCCATTCGTATAAGTAGCTTGAATATGCCCAAATCCGGCTTTCTCCCCATCCGACCAAGCTTTCTCTCCATCCAATTCCTTATACTCGGATCCCGGAGTAGAGCGATCATTGTCGATAATGATTTCGTGTATTTGAGTGTCCCTTTCCCGGGGGATAAGAATAGTCGCTCCTGCGTTTTCAAGCATCGGGGTCAGATAAGGAAGAACAAAACTCTGCGTAAATAAGTCCTCCACGGTGCCGAACATGCGAGCCCGTTGCCATTCCCAGCGATGGGCGGTCTGGGCGTAATATAAACCATGGCTTTGCCAAAGGGCGATATGACGGTTTTGTAATCCGTTTTTTATCTCATGAGGGGTGGATAGGCTACGGGTTAGCGGGTATTTACTCTCTTTAATGGAGTATAGCCTCTTTTTGTTGGGACGTCCTTTTCTGTCGTATTCGGGAATCAAGCTCTCAATGTCTGTATCTCGGGTCAAGATGACGATCTTGGAGGCATTGGGGAATAGGGGAGCTATACTTGCGTAAAGCTCAGAAACGTTGTATTCCCGAAAAGGGATGTCCTCCAAAGCTTCATTGGCGAAAAGCGTGACTTTCTTCTTCTGTATGAGGATGGAGTCAATCTTAATGGTGCGTGAAGACACATATTGCCTTGCGAAAGAGTTTAGCTTTTGATCTAATTGCTTTTTTAAGCTTTCACTATCCTGCCCTTCTGCCGGAAAGCTCCAGAGAAAAATGGATAGTAAGGATATGATGATCCTAACAGGATAGGAGAGTTTTTCTCGCATATTTTTATAAATATTATTGGCTGTCTTATTTCTACAAATTTACGGAAAATCTCCGTAATAACCTTATAAAAAGCCCAGATTGGCGCAATTAAAATTGAATATGAAGAAGGTAGGGGCAAATTGTGGATATTGGGAGAAGTCAAATTTATGTGAACGGCAGCAAGGAGAAGAACGGATTTGTCCCTATCATGGGACGGGTAGCGATTAACGGGATGATGGTGCGGTTCAGTTCAGTTGCGAGCGAACTATTCGTGTTCATGGTCAAGACGCCTATCTGGGGAATGATTATCCCTTCTTGAAGTGTCGGGTTTGCGATAGTATCTCAATGGGAAACGGTGGTAAAGTCAATGGGATAGAGGTGTTATCTCAATGACTTTACGGCCGTGTCCCATAGGCTTTTTTTGTATCCCTGATAAGTTGGTAGGGGATGGTTCAGGGCGCAAAGGGCGCATCTTTGCGAGGTTTGTAAAACTTTTATATTATAAAAAAATTAGCGTCTTACTTATATATAGATGGAGTAATATATTTTTTTTTGTAAAATGTTTTTGCGAACACGTAAAGATGCGCCCTAATGCGCCCTGTGATTTTTTTGGAAGATTTTCTTGATGTCTTAAAGTATAGATAGACAGTTGTTTATGTAATACTGTTCTCTTAGCCCTTTTTTAGTCTTTGGGGCGATATAATCGGCCTAAACTCACATTGTACGTGGCCCAAAAGCACGTGTACAGAGCGATTTTCTCGTGATTCCATGAGCAGAAAGCCGTTTTTCCCGTGTGATTTCCTCTCGTCGCCAGGACCTGTTTATCGTTTTTATACGTGTAAAAGCACTCGTGAGAGCCCTGTTTTCGGTACACGTGGTGACTCGTAAGTTAAAAAAGAGCGTCACGTATTATTTCAATGTACGCAATCCCCCTCATGAAAAAAATATTGCAAAAAAAATCCGAAAAAGTTTGGAGGTTATGTTTTATAACACTACTTTTGCACCCGCATTCGA
>OKRU01002025.1_pt1 | contig 19082 bp, 18 predicted proteins | sample 1601131 | NCBI WGS metagenome assembly OKRU01 (sample SAMEA3541558, study PRJEB24748) | human gut metagenome | biome: human gut; feature: human-associated habitat; material: faeces | place: China | collected 2012
TTCACAGCAGATTCCAACAAGGACTTCTCCACACAGCTCCAGAAAGCAAAGGACGCAGGCGCTGACCTCGTATTCCTTCCGATCTACTACACAGAGGCATCCCTGATCCTCAAGCAGGCTGACACCATGGGCTACGCTCCGAAATTCTTCGGCTGCGACGGTATGGACGGTATCCTTCAGGTTGAGAACTTTGATACAAAGCTTGCTGAAGGTTTAATGCTCTTAACTCCGTTTGCTGCTGACGCTCAGGATGAGCTTACCCAGAAATTTGTAACTTCTTACAAAGAGAACTATGGCGAGACTCCGATCCAGTTCGCTGCTGACGCATATGACGCGATCTACGCGATCAAAGCTGCCATGGAAGAGGCTGACATCACACCGGAGACATCTGTAAGCGATACCTGCGATAAGATGAAAGAGGCTATGTTAAAGATCAAAGTCAATGGTCTTACCGGTGAAGACATGACATGGACAGAGGATGGCGAACCGCACAAGGCACCGAAGGCTGTCAAAGTCGTAGACGGCGCATATCAGGCGATGTAATCGATCATTTAAGAATGGCATCATGTTAAGAGGATTGTCGCTTCGGCAATCCTCTTGTTTCTTTCACGGCCCTGCGTTGTGATGTTTCCAGACCGTTCCCCGAAAAACTGGCCCACAGCTAATGAAAACATACCGAGGTGTAAAATTTATGACGGGTTTTATCAACTATTTAATCAATGGAATCAGCCTTGGCAGTGTCTACGCGATCATCGCGCTTGGATACACCATGGTCTATGGAATCGCGAAAATGTTAAACTTCGCCCATGGCGATATCATCATGGTCGGAAGCTACGTGGTCTTTATCACGACACACAGTATGGGAATGCCGGTCTTCTTAAGCGTTCTCCTTTCTGTCATCGTGTGTACCGTGCTCGGTATCGTCATTGAGCGTGTCGCCTACAAACCGCTGCGTGACGCTTCTCCGCTGTCCGTCCTGATCACGGCCATCGGCGTCAGCTACTTATTACAGAACGTCGCTCTCCTCTTATTCGGAGCCGACACAAAGTCCTTCACCTCTGTCGTGACGATCCCGGCTCTGAAGTTCGCGGACGGTGCCATCACAGTGACCGGTGAAACTCTCGTGACGATCGTTTCCTGTATCGTGATCATGATTGGACTTACCACCTTTATCAACAAGACGAAAGCCGGTCAGGCTATGCTCGCCGTATCGGAAGACCGCGGTGCCGCCACCCTGATGGGGGTAAACGTAAACGGAACCATTGCGCTCACATTCGCGATCGGCTCCGCCCTCGCTGCCGTGGCCGGTGTTTTACTCTGCTCCGCCTATCCGTCCCTGACTCCTTACACAGGATCCATGCCCGGCATCAAGGCCTTCGTGGCAGCCGTATTCGGCGGAATCGGTTCCATCCCCGGCGCGTTGATCGGCGGAATCCTTCTGGGAATCATTGAGATCCTGTCAAAAGCATATATTTCTTCCCAGCTCTCCGACGCGATCGTATTCTCCGTCCTGATCATCGTCCTCTTAGTACGTCCGACCGGAATCCTGGGCAAAAAACTGAACGAGAAAGTGTAGGTGATTCCCATGAAAAGTACAGCAAAAAAGAAACTCTTTATCAACAATATGATCACACTCGGCATGGTCGTTGCTGCCTGGATCATCATGGAAGTGCTCATGGGCACCGGACATGTATCCAGCCTTTTAAAGGGACTCCTCGTTCCTTTCTGTATCTACGTGATCATGGCGGTTTCCTTAAACCTGACCGTCGGAATCCTCGGTGAGTTGAGCCTCGGACATGCAGGATTTATGTGTGTCGGCGCATTCTCCGGCGCCCTCTTCTCCAAATGCATGAAGGGCGCGATCGATCCGACCGTAAGCCTTGTGATCGCCATCTTTGTCGGCGCTGCCGTTGCGGCTGTTTTCGGCATTCTGATCGGTATTCCGGTCCTGCGTCTGCGCGGTGACTATCTCGCCATCGTGACTCTTGCCTTCGGCGAGATCATCAAGAACATCATCACAAACCTGAACATCACCGGCGGCGCGCTGGGTCTGGACACCTCCTCCATCTACGCCGGGGCGAAGGACCTTCTCCCCTACGGCGCGGTGCTGGTGCTGCTGACGGTGGCGGTGATGCTGAACCTGAAGCGGTCCAAGTACGGACGGGCCATCATGGCCATCCGGGACAACCGCATCGCGGCGGAGTCCGTGGGACTGAACGTCACATGGTACAAGCTGGCGGTGTTCGTCATCGCGGCGTTCTTCGCAGGCTGTGCCGGCGTGCTGTACGGCCACTCACTGGCCAACATCAAGGCGGCTGCCTTTGATTACAATATGTCCATCGAGATCCTGGTCATCGTGGTGCTGGGCGGCATGGGCAGCGTGCCGGGCTCCGTGATCTCGGCCATCGTGCTGACGGTGCTGCCGGAGGCGCTGCGCGAGGTGGCGGACTACCGTATGCTGGTGTATGCCATCGTGCTGATCCTGGTGATGCAGGCCACGAACAACCCCACGATGAAGCGGTTTTTTGCCTCTGCTAAGGAAAAACTGACCCCCGGGCGAAAGGAGCGTGCGGCGCTGTGACGACGAAAACGAAATTGGTGAAGCGCCAGTCCTCCGTGCTGCTGCCGGAACGGGACATCGACAAGTCCCCGGTGCTGGAATGCGTGGGGCTGGGCGTGACCTTCGGCGGGCTGAAGGCTGTGGAGGACTTCGATCTGACCATCGGCCGGACGGAGATCGCGGGGCTGATCGGCCCCAACGGCGCGGGCAAGACCACGGTGTTCAACCTGCTGACGAAGGTGTATCAGCCCACAGCGGGCGCTATCCTGCTGGATGGCAAGGACACCCACAGCATGACCACCGCACAGGTAAACAAGGCCGGTATCGCCCGGACGTTCCAGAACATCCGGCTGTTCAATGATCTGACGGTGGCGGAGAACCTGATGGTGGCCATGAACGACTCGGTGCGCTACGGGCTGGCGGGCAGTATCCTGCATTTCCCCAGGTATGCGCGGGAGGAGCACATCGCCCGGGAACGGACGGAGGAGCTGCTGAGCATCTTCCACATGGAGAGTCATGCCGATGAACGGGCGGGCTCGCTGCCCTACGGCGCGCAGCGGCGGCTGGAGATCCTGCGGGCGCTGGCATCGAACCCGTGTCTGCTGCTGCTGGACGAGCCGGCGGCGGGCATGAACCCGTCGGAGACGGCGGAGCTGATGGAGAACATCCGGAAGATACGGGATACGTTCCAGATCGCGGTGCTGCTGATCGAGCACGACATGAACCTGGTGATGAACATCTGCGAGGGTATCTGCGTGCTGAACTTCGGGCACATCATCGCCAAGGGCACACCGGCGGACATCCAGGCGGACCCGGCGGTCATTGAAGCGTATCTGGGACGGAAGAAGGAGGCGAGCGCATGAGCAGCGTGCTGCAGGTGGAGAACATCAATGTGTACTACGGCAGCATCCACGCGGTGAAGGACGTGTCCTTCCACGTGGAGCAGGGCGAGGTGGTGACGCTGATCGGCGCCAACGGCGCGGGCAAATCCACCACCCTGCGGACCATCACCGGACTGGTAAAGGCCTCCGGCGGCTCCGTCCAGTGGGACGGGCAGGAGCTGCTGGGCAAGTCCATTGACAAGATCATCTCCACCGGCATCGCCATGAGTCCGGAGGGCCGCCGGGTCTTTCCGGATATGACGGTGCTGGAAAATCTGAAGATCGGGGCCTATCTGCGCCGGGATAAGGCGGAGATCGAAAAAGACATCCAGTGGGTGTACAGCCTGTTTCCCCGTCTGGAGGAGCGGAGCTGGCAGCTGGCGGGCACCCTCTCCGGCGGCGAGCAGCAGATGCTGGCCGTGGGCCGTGCCCTCATGTCCCGTCCCAAGCTGATGATGCTGGATGAACCGTCTCTGGGCCTGGCCCCGCTGGTGGTGCAGGACATCTTCTCCATCATCCGGGAGATCAACCGGCAGGGCGTCACGGTGCTGCTGGTGGAACAGAACGCCAACATGGCCCTGAAGATCGCGGACCTCGCCTATGTGCTGGAGACCGGCACCATCACCATGTCCGGCACCGGCGCGGAGCTGCTGGCGGACAGCCGGGTGAAGGAAGCGTATCTGGGAAAAAGCAGCTGATTTCTGCCGAATACACGCAATGCCCGAAGGAAGATCTCCTTCGGGCATTTTTCTGCAGGAATCCAACCTTCCGCTGACCGCAAAAAGGCCGCCGGGGAAATCATCAACTCCCCGGCAGCTTTTTCACTCGTTCAATTTCTGAAGTGCGGTCTCGGATGCGCATACGTGCCTTAGCACATTAGCAGGATATGGGGGTTCCCCCCTATCCGGCTGCCAGCGAGGAAATCATACCGCTGCAATCTCGGACAGCGCGGGTTTCTCGCAGCACGGCTGACAGATAGGCCCTGCTCTTGTGAGGCTTCCCTCTTGAGATTGGTCTCTTTCAGTTCCTTTTGCGGGAAGGGATTTTTGCCCGTAGGCTTTCCAGTCGGTTCAGGGCATTCAGAAGCGTCTCGTCCTTCTTGGCAAAGTGGAAGCGGATCAGATGATTCACCGGCTCGCGGAAGAAGCTGGAGCCGGGCACTGCTCCGACGCCTACCAGCCGGGTCAGATCCTCGCAGAATTTCAGATCGCTGTCATAGCCGAATTCGGAAATGTCCAGCAGGACATAATACGCCCCCTCCGGATCGTTGTGGATGATGTGCAGATCATCCAGTCCCTTGAGGAACAGCTCCTTCTTGTGGGTGTATTTCGCCAGCAGATCATCGTAGTAATCCTGTCCGAATTTCAGTCCCGGGATCACAGCCTCCTGCAAGGGGGCCGCCGCGCCAACGGTCAGAAAATCATGCACCTTTTTCGCGCGGTCAATGATCTCCGGTGGGGCGATGATGTACCCCAAGCGCCAGCCGGTGATGGAATAGGTCTTGGAGAGGGACGAGCAGGAAATGGTCCGCTCCCACATTCCCGGCAGCGCGGCAAAATAGGTATGTCTGTGAGGGGCATAGACGATGTGCTCATAGACCTCGTCGGTGATGACATACACATCGTACTTGGCGGCCAGCGCCGCAATGGTCTCCAGCTCTTCGTGGGTAAAGACCTTGCCGCAGGGATTAGAGGGATTGCAGAGCACCAGTGCCTTGGGGTGCTGGCGGAAGGCGTCCTCCAATACATTGGGATCAAACCGAAAATCAGGCGGCGTCAGCGGCACATAGATGGGCTCCGCGCCGGAAAGGATGGTGTCTGCGCCGTAGTTCTCATAGAACGGGGAGAAAATCACAACCTTGTCGCCGGGATTGGTCACGGTCATCATAGCGGCCATCATGGCTTCCGTGCTGCCGCAGGTGGTGACAATCTCGCTGTTGGGGTCGATGGTGCGGCCCATATAACGGGACTGCTTGGCGGCCAGCGCCTCCCGGAAATCCTGTGCGCCCCAAGTGATGGAATACTGGTGATAGCCTTCGTAGGCCGCCTGAGCCAGACGGTCAAGGATCTCCTTGGGCGGTTCAAAATCCGGAAAGCCCTGAGACAGGTTTACCGCATCGTATTGAAGGGATATGCGCGTCATCCGGCGAATGACGGAGTCGGTAAAGCTGGCGGTTCGTTCAGAAAGGCTCTGCATGGTCGGTATCTCCTTTGATATAAGATTTTTGATCGTTGAGAATGTGCAGCGGGTCTAAAGCATCCTTGATCGCGTTCATCGCGGCGAGATTCTCCGCCGCCGTCTCCCGCAGGAAATATCGCCGCTTGGAAAGACCGATGCCATGCTCGCCGGAGGCCACGCCGCCAAGCCGATAGGCCTCTGCATAGGCGGCGTCCATATTGGTGTGCAGCTCCCGCTGCCAGGTATCCTCATCACGGCTGCCGCGGACAACGCACAGATGCACGTTTCCGTCCCCGGCATGGCCGAAGCTGATCATCCGCATACCGGAGGAGGTTTCCAATTCGTTGATGAAGCGGATGAAATCCGCCGTATGGCTGATGGGCACCACGATATCCACCGGCTCCTGTTCCGAAACGGCCTCCACGGCCTTGACCAATGCGCCCCGGACCTTCCAGATGTCCGCCGCCTGTGCCGGGTCGGTGAGTACGATGTAATCCAGCGCGCCGTTTTCCAGTGCCAGCTCACGCACCCGCGCGGCGTTGGCCTCCACCTCGCTCTGGTGACCGTCAAAGGTCAGAAGAATATAGGAGCCTGCACCGGGGCGGGGATAACGCACACCGGAGAAGTCCTCGCCCAGAGCCACGACCTTCCGCTCCATGAACTCCACCGCGGTGGGGTTCGCATTCGCACGCAGGATCGTCAGCACGCTCCGGATACCGGTATTCAAATCGGGATAAGGAACCAGAACGCTGACGGCAGTCTCCGGCTTTGGCAGCAGCCGCAGCACACATTTTGTGAGGACGGCAAGCGTCCCCTCGGAGCCGATCAGCAGGTGCTTGAGGGATAGGCCGCTGGCATCCTTGGCCTGCTTGCCGCCGAGCTGCAAGACCGTTCCGTCCGCCAGCACAGCCTCCAGTCCCCTCACATAGTCGCGGGTGACGCCATCCTTTACCGCTCGCATCCCGCCGGCATTGGTGCTGATGTTGCCGCCGATGCTGGACGCCTTCTCGCCGGGGTCCGGCGGGTAAAAGAAGCCGCGCCGCTCCACATACGCCTGCACCTCCTGCAAAAGGATGCCCGGCTCTACGGTGATCGTCATGGTGTCCTCATCCAACTCCAGCACCCGATTCATGCGGGAAAGGTCAAGGATGATGCCGCCTTTGACAGGTACCGTGGAGCCCACCAGATTGGTTCCCGCACCGCGAGGGGTGACCGGAACGTGGTTCTCATGGGCATAGCGCAGTACGCTGCTGCCCTCCTGCGTGTTCAACGGAAATACCAGCGCTTCCGCCGCACCTCTGCGCCGCCCCAGAGCATCGCTGAGATATTTTTCCTCAATTCCGCGGAAGATAAGCCTGTCCGCATCCTGTATGATCGTTTTCAATGCTGTTTCCAATGTCTGCACGTGGCATTCCTCCAACTCTTTAAATTGTTATGCCGTGATCTCGGCAGTCTTCCCATGATGCACACAGCTGAGATCAGTGATATTCCAGCAGCTTCAGCCGATCACGGGTGATCTTTTCGTCTGACAAACGGACCTGCGGCTCCAGTGTTGGGGAAAAGGGCGATGGGCAGAACGGTGCGCCGATCCGCAAAATAGGCGTCTTCAGTGCATCAAAGGCATCCTCCACTACCGTGGCGGCAATTTCTCCGCCAAAGCCGCCCTGCTTGATGGACTCGTGCAGGATACACAGGCGGTGGGTTTTCCGAACAGAGCGCAGCACGGCTTCACGATCCCAGGGCAGCAGGGAGATCAGGTCGATGACTTCCGCGCTGTATCCCCTTTTTTTCAGTGCGTCTGCGGCAGTGCGGGCATGCTTCATTCCAATGGAATAGGAAACGATGGTCACGTCTGCACCTTCCCGCTCTACCCGCGCTTTCCCCAACTCGTAGGGAACCTCGTCCGCGAGCTCCGGCACTTCGCCGCTCTCCTTCAGCAGTGTCTTATTCTCAAAATAGATCACCGGGTCATCCGAGCGGATAGCGGTGATCAGGGTCATCTTGGCATCGTAGGGATTGGAGGGCGAGACGACCTTTAAGCCCGGAATATGCGTGAACCAAGCCTCCACCGACTGCGTATGCTGGGCAGCGCCATTGGTCAGCTGTCCATCCGGTGCCCGCAGCACAATGGGCATTTTGGCCTGACCGCCGAACATGAACCGCGCCTTTGCCATCTGGTTGAACACCTCATCCATTGCGACGCTGAGGAAATCCGCATAGTGCATATCCACCACCGGACGGGCACCTGCCAGCGCTGCGCCCACACCGCCGCCGACAATGAACGTCTCAGAGATCGGCGTGTCGATCACACGGTCGGGAAACTGGCGGGCCAGATCCTTGAACTGGCCGAAAATACCGCCCTGTCGCGCAATATCCTCTCCCATGACAAACACAGCGGGATCTTCTTCCATTGTCACAGCCATTGCCTCCAGGGTTGCCTGTGCAAAAGTTATCGTACGCACAAAATTTCCCTCCTGTCAGTCCGCATAGAGATATTTCTGGTAATCGGCGGCATCCGGGTAGGGGCTCTCCAGCGCAAAGCGCTTTGCGTCCGCAATGCGCTGTACGCACGCCGCGTCTGCTTCATCCAGCTCCGCCTCGGTAAAGTGCAGGCTTCGCACGGCTTTTTCCCGGAAACGCTTCAGTGGGTCTGTCTCGCGGAAGATACGCATGGTTTCGTCATGGTCCCGGTATACCTCCGGGTCTCCTACGAAATGTCCCTCGATCCGATAGGTCCGCGCTTCCAGCAGAGTCGGTCCCTCACCGCGGCGGGCACGGTCCACCGCCTCCTGCGCTGCGGCGTATACCGCAAGGACATCCTGTCTGTCCACCGTTACGCCTGGGATCTGATAGCCTGCGGCCCGCTGGGAAATGTACTCCAGGTTGCAGGTGGTGCGATAGGGCGTCGTGGAGGCCCAATGGTTCATCTCGTTGACAAAAACTACCGGGAGCTTCCACGCAGACGCTGCATTCAGCGCCTCATGGAAGGTGCCGCGATTCGCCGCGCCGTCACCGAAAAACACCACGGACACCTTGTCATTATGAAATATCCTGCGATTTGCCAGTGCTGCGCCTACCGCCAGATTGTACCCGCCGCCTACAACGCCGTTGGCACCCAACATTCCGACGGAAAAATCCGCAATGTGCATGGAGCCGCCTCTGCCGTGGCAAAGACCGGTCTCCTTACCGTAAATCTCCGCCATCATCCGGTCAATATCCGCGCCCTTGGCAATGCAGTGTCCATGCCCGCGGTGCGTGGATTCGATCAGATCATCCTGCCGCAGGGCTGCGCAGACACCGGCGGCAATGGCCTCTTCCCCAATGTACAGATGCACAAATCCGGGAAGCTCCTTGTTCAGATAGTCCCGCTTCACGCTTTCCTCAAAGCAGCGGATCAGCTTCATCGTGCGGTAAAGCGCCGCAGCCTTTTCCTTGGAGATTTGAATTTCCGGCATGTTCAAGCATTCCTTTCTGTCCTTACCGGGCCGTTTCCGCTTTTCAGCCGATATCCAGTTCCCACGCAGGCAGGAAGAAGCCGGCGAACTCGTTGTTGAAAATATCGATCGTCTTTTGGGACTGGTATGCCTCCACGATCCGCAGATAGACAGGATTTTCCGCATCCTCTGTGCGGGCGGCGATCAGTCCGAAATAGCTGTTGTCCGTATAATCGCTTTCTTTGTACAGGGCTTCATCCGCAGTCAGACCGCTGTCCAGCGCATAGTTGCCGTTGATGACCGCCAGCGTCACGTCAGGCATGGAGTAGGCTACATTTCCGGCGACGGTGCGGGACGGCATTAAATTAAAATGCTGAAAGATCATGCCGATTTTTTTTCGTGCCTGCCGCAGCTCCCGTGCGGATAAAGCGGTCAGGTCCTTGTTGTCTACCATGACCGTGCCGGCAGTAGGCCGCTCCAGAAGATTGATGCATCGGACAAGTGTGGACTTCCCTGCTCCGGAAAAGCCGATGATTCCGAAAATCTCACCCTTATCGATAGACAGGGAAACATCCCGCACAGCGTGGACCTCCTGCTGCCCTTTTCCGAAATCCTTGGAGACGTGTGTCAGTTCAATCAAATCGATTCCTCCTTCTAACTAACAAAAAAAGCGGGGAGCTCAAAAGCTCCCCGCTTCAAATGCGTCAATAACTCTGCATATTATGATCCACAGAGACACATTCGACCCCGGATGTTCCGGAAAGGCAGCAAATGAGCGCACAAACGCATGGGCATCGGCATAGCCATGTCCATGTACATGCAGATCAGCATTCGAGAACTCAGATTAAACATAGCTACCGCTCCTTTCCTTTAACATACCGTTTTTGTTGGTCGTATGATACTGCCAATTTCTTTTGGAGTCAATCAAAACCTTTTCATTTTCATCAAGTTTATCATTTTTTCCAAATCTCAATTTCTGCCCGGCAAAAATTTAAACACTTTGTCCCGCTTACTCCACAGCTTGGCCAGTCCGCATCACCAGAACTGGCTGATCTGCATGCCTAAGCTCTGCCCTTTGCGGCAAGTGCCTCTGCCTCTCAGTCCAGCGCCCCCGGCGGCGTGCGGGGGGCCGGACAGGTCATTGCGCTCCACCGCGATCCGCTGGGAATCGTAGGAGGTCCCCGCCAGATACGCCGCCAGCGGCTACCAAGACAGTCCGCGCTCACTTTTCTCGCCGAAGTCCTATCAGGAAAATAAGAAAGATACTTGGCGCAGCTCCATTTTTTCTCCGGCGGTGTTTGACAATGCACCGCCCTGCGGTATAATAACCGTATTGTAAGCTTGCCGAAACGGCGCAGTTTAAAGGAAGGATGACGTGCTATGACCATGGATACCAAAGCTCTGCTGGCGGAGGCGGAAGCCCTGAAGCCCCAGCTTCTGACGGATCGCCGGACCCTGCACAGGGACCCGGAGGTGGGCCCCTCCCTGCCCCGCACCGCCGCCTATGTGACGGAACGGCTGACGGCGCTGGGGTATACGCCCCGCCCGCTGGCCGGGGGCGTGGTGGCGGACATCACCGGTGAGGACACCGGCCGGTGCGTGCTGCTCCGGGCGGACATGGACGCTCTCCGGGTCCGGGAGGCCACGGGACTGGATTTCCAGTCGGAAAACGGCGCCATGCACGCCTGCGGCCACGATATGCACGCCGCCATGCTGTTGGGCGCCGCCGCTTTGCTCAAGCGGCATCAATCGGACTTGAAGGGCACGGTGCGGCTGGTGTTCCAGCCGGATGAGGAGGGCTTCACCGGGGCCAAGTCCATGCTGGAAGCCGGGGTCCTGAAGGATGCGCCGTCGCCCCAAGCGGCGTTGGCCCTCCACGTCAACTCCGGTACTCCCTCCGGCATGGTGCTCTGCGGCCGGGGGACGTTCATGGCGGGCTGCACCCTGTTCCGTATCACGGTGCGGGGAAAGGGCTGCCACGGGGCCATGCCGGAGACCGGCGTGGACCCCATCAACATCGCCGCCCACATCTACCTCTCCCTGCAGGAGCTGACCGCACGGGAGATCTCCGCCAAGGAGCCTGCCGTGGTGACGGTGGGCCGGTTCCAGGGGGGACAGGCCCCCAATATCATCCCGGAGGAAGCGGTGATGGAGGGTACCATCCGCACCTTTGACCGGGAACTCACCGCCCGGATCATGGAGCGCATCCGGGTCATCGCGGAAAACACAGCGGCGGCCTTCCGTGGCAGCGCCACGGTGGAGGAGATCGCCTCCGCGCCGCCGCTGGTGAACGATCCCGCCCTGATGGAGCAGGTCTCCGGCTGGGCGGAGGAGCTGGCAGGCAAGGAAAAGGTGTACCGTCTGGATCAGGGCGGCATGGGCTCCGAGGACTTTGCCTCCTTCACCTATGAGCTGCCCTGCGCCTACCTGCTGCTGGGGGCCGGAACGCCGCAGGAGGACCCTCGCTACGGCAAGCCCATGCACAACGAGGCGGTGGTGTTCAACGAGGACGTTCTCCCCACCGGCGCAGCGCTCCACACCCTGTTCGCCCTGCGGATGCTGGCGCAGGAAACCTGAGCCGTCCCCTCCCCTTTTTGCGGCAAATTCAGACTTTGTTCACCAAAGGCAGCGCCGCCGGTGGTAGTCTATGAGCAGAAAAGAGGGGGAAAACACATGGAAGAAAAAAAGAAAGGCGGCAAGCGGGCCGCGCCCAACCGCCGTGGCTGGCTGCTGGCGGTGCTGGTATTGGCGGGCCTTGGGATCTGGGGTATTCTGGAATGGCAGGCCCATACCGCGCCGGGGCCGGGCGTCACCGTCAACGAGGAAGCCCTGACCCGCAGGGAGCCGTTTTATCAATATGATGCCCCCGGCGTTACCGCCTATGCCGGAGTGGACGTTTCCAGCTATCAGGGAAACGTGGACTGGCCCGCCGTAAAAGCCGCCGGAGCGGACTTCGCCATGCTGCGGGTGGGCTTCCGGGGCTACGGCACCGGGGCTTTGGTGGAGGACAACGCCTTCGCCCAGAACGCCGCCGACGCCGCCAATGCGGGGCTGACGGTGGGCGTTTATTTCTACTCTCAGGCCGTCACGGAGGAGGAAGCCGCCGAGGAAGCCCGGTTCGTGGTGGAGCGGCTCCGGGGGACGAACGTCAGCGGCCCCATCGCCTATGATCTGGAATTTTACACGGCGGACGAGGCCCGGACCGACGATCTCACCGGCGAACAGGCCACCCAGAACGCCCTCGCCTTTTGCGACGTGATCCGTCAGGCGGGCTATGAGCCTGTGGTCTACATGAACCTCCACTGGGCCGGAAGTATGTACGGCATAGAGGAGCTGGCGCACCTGCCGGTCTGGCTGGCCAGCTACGGCCCGGTCCCGGCGCTGGACCGGGGCGTGACCCTCTGGCAGTACAGCGAGAGCGGCGTTGTGGACGGCATCGAGGGTCCTGTGGATCTGGACCTGTGGTTCACCAAGGAATAGCGCCCCTTAACTCCCCACGAAAAAGACGATCTTCATGCGCCGCCCCGCGGCGGCCCCTAAAAAGATCAATGACCAAGGAGGTCCCCTATGCGGCTTTCTATTAAAACCTGCACGCTGGATATGCCCTTTGAGGCCATGCTGGATTTCTGCGTGGCGCAGGGCGTTCAGGCGGTGGAGATCGGCACCGGCAACTGGTCCGGCGCGCCCCACATCGATTTGGACGAACTGCTTGGCTCCGAAACGGCCCGGCAGCGCTGGATGGACCAGCTTCGCCGCCGGGATATCGCCCTGTGCGCCCTGAACTGTTCCGGCAACCCCCTTGCCTTCCAGAAGGACTGGGAGGTGACGGAGAAAACCTTCCGTCTGGCGAAGCTGCTGGGCGTGGAGAAGATTGTGATGATGAGCGGCCTGCCCGCCGGCTGTCCCGGCGACAAGACCCCCGTTTGGATCACCACCAGTTGGCCGCCGGAGACCCAGGACATTCTGGACTACCAGTGGAACGAGGTGGCCATCCCCAAGTGGAAGGAGCTGGTCCGTATGGCGGAGGACTGCGGCATCCGTCAGATCGCGCTGGAAAACCACGGGATGCAGCTGGTGTACAACCCGGAGACCCTGTTCCGTCTGCGGGAGGCCGTTGGCCCCATGGTGGGCATGAATCTGGACCCCTCCCACCTGTTCTGGATGGGCGGCGACCCCATCGAGGCCGCCCGGGTGCTGGGTGAGCAGGGCGCTCTCTACCACGTCCACGGCAAGGACTCCCGCCCGGAGCGGCAGATGGCCGGGCCAAACGGCCTGCTGGACACGAAGCCCATCGACCAGTTCCGCACGCGTTCGTGGAATTACGTGGCTGTGGGCTGCGGCCACGGCTCCCAGTGGTGGAAGGAGTTTTTCTCCACCGTGCGGATGGCGGGCTATGACGGCGACGTGTCTCTGGAAATGGAGGACCTGACCATGCCCATGCTGGAGGGCCACCTGACCTCCCTCCGGGTATTGAAGGAGGCACTGGTGCTGTAACACTCCTTGCTAAGGTTGACGCTCCCCTCGGCTAAAGCCGTGGGGAGCGTCGGTTCGCTCAACGATATCCAATGTAATCCCCGGAAGCCTTTTTACGGGGGAACAAGGTGCGGCTTATATCCCTAAGCCTAAAGGCAAGATATTATGCCACGTGCGATAATATTTATTTTCAGATGGGATAAAAAATATTGAAAAACACCCCAAAAAATTGCTATAATATTCACAACTCATTTTAAATGTATGGGAGTACAGCTTTCTCATGTTTGCGCCCATTTTGGTGTTGAGCGCGTGTCCGTTTGGCATCTGCCGCTTAACCCATAATGAGGAGTATGTTGCCCAGAGTGAGGTGATTGGATGAAATGGCTGCAGCAAAAATGGTACGATGTATCGATTCGTACAAAAAGTATATTGCTGATGGGCATGATGCTTGCGGTCACTTGGGTTTTGGTGGCGTTGGTAATGATTCAACTTCATACGTTCAGCGAAAGATCTTCCGTTATTATGGATGAATATATGGATATTACTGGCTTCATGGACGCGTTTTCTGCCGAAAATGCATCTTTGGAAGCGTATATGAGGCCCATACAACCCATAGACGCAAAGGAGGACTATCTGGCGGCAATCCAGATGACGAACCGCTGTCTGGAGGAACTGTGCCCCGACTTGCAAGCAGACCGGCGGGAAGAATACGCACTCAAGCGGGCCATCCGCAACGCAATGTCCTACTACCGGGAATCACAACATGTTTTGCTGGATGCCGAAAAGCCGTCAGAGATGATTGAGCATTATCTTCTCTTGAAAACGCAGTCTTTTTATATAGATGGTTACACCAGGGACCTCCTCCACAGCCAAATGGTACAAGGCGGCATGCAGTGGCAGGAAATTGATCGGATAAACGCCCGCAGCAGCAAGCAGTTTGTGGCGTTTTTGATCGTCGCTACAGTTCTGATGGGGTTGACGCTGGTCGTGTTTAAACGAAGCATTCTGGCCCCCTTGGCCGCACTGGGACAGGCAGCGGATGCCATTAGCGCTGGTCACTATGAAGCTCCGCCCGTAGTTGTCCGCGGTGATGACGAGCTGGGGCGAACCGCAAAGTCCTTCAATCTGATGCAAGCGGAGATCCGACACACGATATGGGCTCTTGAAAAGCAGTCTGAGATGGAAAAGCATCTGCTGGAAAAAGAGGTGGAGGCGGCGCAGATGCAGAAAAAACTGCAGGAGGGCCGCTTCGCCCAGCTTCAAAGCCAGATCAATCCTCACTTCCTGTTCAACACCCTCAGCACCATTGCCGCGCTGGCGCACGAAGAACAGGCACCACTGTCAGAGGATCTGATTCTGCGTCTGTCTAATTTTTTCCGGTATTCGCTGGAAAGCGATGAGAAGATCGTTGCATTGGGGCGGGAAATCGGGCTTCTGCGGGATTATATGGAACTGCAGGAGACACGATACGGCGACCGCATTACTATGGAAGTCCATGCTGATCCTGCGCTTTCTGATGTTCCCGTTCCGAAATTTATCCTCCAGCCGTTGGTGGAAAACGCAATCATTCACGGGCTGAAGGAATGCGGTGGATTGGTGCGTGTCCGCACGTTCCGGGGGCATCGGGGAATTACGATTATGGTCACTGACAACGGCTGCGGTTTCTGTCCGCAGCAGAGCGGCGGAACCACCGCGCATCACTCTGTAGGACTGGATAATATTCGGGAACGGATGGAACTCAGCGGCGGCAAAATGGATGTATTCAGCCGTCCCGGTCTGGGGACCTGTGTAAGATTGATTGTAGGGGAGGAATTGCATGTTCAAGGTGCTGGTGGCTGAGGATGAACCCAAAAGTCGGGGGGCGCTGATCTCCCGACTCAGGGGGATCTTAGGTGATGCCGCACTGATTGAGGCGGCATCGGATGGAAATGACGCAGTGGACAAGGCTCTTCGCGTACAGCCGGACGTAATATTTATGGACATTGAAATGCCCGGAAAAAATGGGTTGGAAGCCGCAGCGGTCATTAAAAAGCAAATCCAGACGGTCCACATCATTTTCCTTACCGCCTATGATCGGTTTGATTATGCAGTGGGGGCGATTCGTTCCGGTGGCGAGGACTATATTCTAAAACCGGTTGGCGAGGTGGAACTGCGGGAAAGTCTCCAAAAGTTTTTTGACCTTCAGACCTGCGTTGTGCCGAAGACATCTCCCTTTGAGTCGGAGCTGACTGTATGGGTACAGCGCCATTATGCAGAGGATATGGCATTGGAAGACGCAGCCGCAAGCACGGGAATGAGTCCGTTTTATTTTTCGAGGCAAGTAAAGGCGGTTACCGGAAAGACCTTTTTGGATTATCTGACGTCTTACCGCATCGAAAAGGCCAAGAAGCGCTTAACTTCTACAGACCTCTCCGTCAGCGACGTAGGACATTCCGTTGGATATGCCGATTCCAATTATTTCACAAAGGCATTTAAAAAAGTGGTAGGATGTACACCGACGGCTTATCGAAACACGGTTGTATCATCCACGGAATAAAGACACAACAGCAGGCGGCTTGCCTGCTGTTGTTAATTTTGCACAATTTTAACAAATATTCTTTGGATGTTGACAAAAAAATAACGGCTAAACCGCAAGAGTTTACGATTTCTTAATATTTTGTTCTCAGATACAATCAAATTATAGAAGTGATCCTGATTAGGATCATAAAAAGTTTGATAGGAGAAAAGAAGATGAAAAAGTTTGTTACCTCCCTTCTGGCGATGGTCATGCTGCTGAGCCTGTGCACCGGCTGCGGTGGGCAGAAGGACAGCTCTTCCACTGGCGACACTGCTTCTGCAGGTACCCCTTCCGCTGAGACTGTGGTTCTGCGTCTGGCCAACAGCCACAACGCTGAGCACATCACCAGTCAGGCCTGCCAGATGTTCGCTGATCTGGTAAACGAAAAGACTGATGGCCGCATCACCATCGAGTGCCACTTTGCCGGTGAACTGGGCGACGAGCGCTCCACCATCGAGCAGTGCCAGTTCGGCGGTCTGGACTTCACCCGTGTTTCTTCCGGTGCCTCTGCTGAGTTCGCTCCTCTGATGAACGCTCTGCAGATGCCCTATGAGTACACCAGCGTGGATCACCTCTTTGAGGTTCTGGACGGCGAGATCGGTCAGGAAGTCTTTGAGACCTTCAAGGACAACAACCTGGTGGGTATCACCTATCTGCATCCCGGTTCCAGAAACTTCTTCAACTCCAAGAAGGAGATCCACACCCCCGCCGATCTGGCCGGCATGAAGATCCGTGTGTCCGAGTCCGACCTGATGCTGACCCTGATGGACTGCCTGGGTGCTGCCGGCGTGGGTCTGCCCTTTAACGACACTTACTCTTCCATTCAGACCAACGTTGTGGATGGCGCTGAGAACAACATGACTTCTTACATCGAGATGTCTTTCTGGGAGGTTGCTCCCTACTGGACCTATGACGGCCATTCCTACATGCCTGACATGATCCTGGCTTCCAAGCAGACCATGGATAAGCTGTCTGCTGAGGATCAGCAAATCATCTTCGACTGTGCCAAGGAAGCCGAGGTCTGGCATCGTGAGGCTTGGGAGGAGTCTGAAGCCAAGAACGCCAAGATCGCTGAAGAGAAGGGCTGCACCCTCACCACTCTGACCGATGAAGAGGTCAAGCTGTTCCAGGATGCTGTTGCACCTATGTATGATACCTTCCTGAATGCTGATCAGAAGGCCATTGTGGAGCGCGTTCAGGCTCTGGGCTGATCTATGCTGGTAAAGGGCGGCCCATCCGGGCCGTCCTTTCAATTTGCGAACTACTAGAAAGGAGTCTGCACTATGCGTATTCTGCAGAAAGCCAGCCGTTTTCTGTTCAAGGCACTGGAATGGTTCGCCATTATTTGCATGGTGGTCCTGACCGTCATCGTTTTCACGGATGTAATCCTGCGTTATATCTTCAAGCAGGGCTTTCCTTGGACCCAGGAGGTTGCCACGCTGATGCTGGTATGGTTCAGCCTGATCGGCATGGCCATCGGTGTTCTGGAAAAAATCCACATCAGCATTGAAATGTTTACGTCTAAACTGCCCGCGAAGGTCATTCGGGTGCTGGAAAGCATTGACCATATTCTGATTGCTGTATTCGGCGGGGCTATGGTGTACTATGGTCTGCTCATTATGAACATGACCAAAATGTCCACCCTGCCGGCTACGAAAATGCCCAGCTCCGTACTTTATGTGATTCTGCCCCTGTCCGGTCTTCTGGTGCTGCTGAATGCTATTTTGGTTGCGGCGGGCCAGGATAAGAAGATTTTTGAGAAAAATAGCGAAACCGCAAAGGAGGATGACCATGCCTGATACAACCATTGCCATTGCCATCATGCTGGGGTCCTTCGTCCTGTTGCTGATGGCGCGGATGCCTATTTCTTTCACGCTGGGCATCTCCTCTGTTCTGACGGCGCTGTATCTGAACATCCCTCTAGCTACACTGTTTCAGCGAATGGTCAGCGGTGTTCAGTCCTTCTCCCTGCTGGCGATCCCCTTCTTTATTCTGGCCGGTGAAATCATGGGACAAGGCGGCATTTCTCGTCGGCTCATTACTCTGGCAAACGCATGCGTCGGATGGATGCGAGGCGGTTTGGCTCAGGTGAATATCCTGGCCTCCATGTTCTTTGGCGGCATTTCCGGTTCCGCCGTGGCGGATACGTCCTCCATCGGCTCCATTCTCATCCCCATGATGACGGATTCCGGATATGATAAGGACTTCTCTGTGGCGGTCACGGTCACCTCTTCCTGCCAGGGTGTTATGATCCCGCCTTCCCATAACATGATCCTGTTTGCTATGGCGGCAGGCGGCGGCGTATCCATCGGCCAGCTGTTCATGGGCGGCCTGATACCCGGCATCCTGTTGGGCGTGGCTCTGATGATCATAACCGCCATTATCGCACGGAAGCGCAACTATCCCAAGGGCCGGGTCATGTCTCTGAAGGAGATCTGGAAGGCCACCAAAGATGCTCTGCTGGGCCTGATGACCTGCATCATCATCGTGGGCGGCGTGATTCTCGGTTGGTTTACCGCCACGGAATCCGCTGCTGTGGCCGTGGTGTATGCATTCATTGTCACGTTCTTTGTCTATCGTGAAATCCCGCTGCGGCAGTTTGGTGACATCCTGCGGAAGTCCCTGCGGACCATCGCCATGGTCATGGCTCTGATCTCCACAGCCTCTATGTTCGGCTGGCTGCTGGCCTATCTGAAGGTGCCCACCATGGTCACCAATCTGCTTTTAGGTGTTTCCGACAACAAAGTGGTCATTCTGTTGCTCATCAACGTCATGTGCCTGATTCTGGGCTGCATCATGGATATGGGTCCCCTGATCCTGATCCTGACGCCGATCCTGCTGCCCGTGGCTACGCAGCTGGGCATGGCGCCGATTCAGTTTGGCGCAATGCTGATTTTGAATCTGGCCATCGGTCTCTGCACGCCTCCCGTGGGTGCCGCTCTATTTGCCGGCTGCTCCATCGGCCGCATCAAAATTGAAGATGCCACAAAGGCTTGCCT
>OKRU01002043.1_pt1 | contig 18979 bp, 19 predicted proteins | sample 1601131 | NCBI WGS metagenome assembly OKRU01 (sample SAMEA3541558, study PRJEB24748) | human gut metagenome | biome: human gut; feature: human-associated habitat; material: faeces | place: China | collected 2012
CCCGGTGAAATGGAGTGAATCCTATGAGTGAAAATGAAATCCGCGTGCTGTATGTACAGCCCGGTAAGTACCCGGAAGAACGAATAATCCCTAACACGTTAAGCGCATCACAGAAACTTGTCGGCGGCAATATTGAATGTTGTTGCCCGTGGCGGGATAGCGTCTGCATTGTCTGCAATGATTCTGGAAAGATTGACGAGTTACCACCTAACCGTCTTTACGGACATACAGACTTTCTTGCAGGCTCTTTTTTCGTTTGTGGTAGTCGCAGGGGGGATTTTGTCAGCCTGACAGACAAGCAGCTTGCCCGATATGAAAAGATATATCATTTCCCAATCGTCTTTCTCCCTACGCCGCACGGTCTACTGGCAATGAAATGTACCCCGGAGCAGTACGAGCAATTCCAGCGCGACGGCAACAAACTAAAGATCAGACCCATCGACCACGGGGAGCGCTAACCCCATGATTTTGCACAAACAAAAAGCGGGCTGCCGCCCGCCTTAGAAATAAGGAAACACGCCTTATATATAAAATAGGAGGATACCACCATGACCGAACCCAAGTTTATGACCCCTCCCCACCGTAGGGCATACTTAACCCACCTCAACCGCTGCAAGGCAATGGACAGCTACCACCGCGCACTGATTTACACCCTGACTGCCGTACCCGCACTCCGCAACAACATTGAAAGTTGCTTCGACTTTGAAAAAGATGAAATCAAGCCGGAATCACTGGCCGCCGGTTGGCAGACCGGCGGCACAGTCAAGCTGACCCGTTTTGCCTATAACCTTTGGAATGGGTACTCTGACAAATCCTGCACACCCTATGACCTGTTCGACTGTTCCTTTGCGCCGTATATGTACGAGGCCGTAAAACTGCGCTACCCGGAATATACGCGCCAGTTGGACGATATGGTAATTGACGATGTCCGGAATTAAAGCAAAGCGCAAGCAGCTTGTGCGCAAAACACTTATGCGGGCCAAGGCGCAGGGGGAACGCGCCGCCGAGCAGCGGCAGGAATCACCCGAAGAATACGCACAAACCGAGGTGCAGCAGGGCATTTCCGATGTGGCTGCCCGTACAGGCAACACCGCCAAAAGCACCACCCGCATCAGCTACCGCAAGTTTCGTGCAATGCAGGAGAAGCGGAAAAATCTCACCTTGCAGGGCAGCACCCAATCTGCATCAAAGCTGATTGAAAAAGAGAAAGTCACTGTTCCCACGCAGGCCGAGCGCAGGGAAATGTTCAAAAAGCAGCGTTTCCGGCAAAAGGCCATCGCAGCCAAAACACCAGCGCCGCAAGCCCCGGTGCCGTCATCGGCCACACCGGCACCGCCGCCTTACCAAGCCCAAATGCAGCAGCGCTTAAAGCGGCAGCACCTGACCCGCGAGGCTGTGCGCCGCTATCTGCAAAAGCAGACGGCAACCACAGCGGCGGGCAATACCGCTCCCATCGTTACCCACGCACCCAAGCTGCCCACAATCAGCAGTAAACAAGCCACGGTTGAAGCAATCAGCCGTGGCGTTCATTATATCGCAGCCAAAATCAAAGCCCTGCTCTCCCAAACTGTGCGGCACGCCGCGCAATCGCTGTTGGCGCTGCTTGGTGCGGGCGGCGTGGTGCTGTTGCTGGCGATGGTCATAGGCGCGGCTGCGGCGGTGATCGGCTCCCCGATGGGCATCTTGTTTGCCGATGAATCCGGCGATCCCAACAGCATCCCTATTGCCGAAATCGTAGCCGACACCAACGCCGACTTCGGCGCGGCCATCAATGACATCGTATCCGCCCACCCGGAGTGCAGCGAAACCACCATCACCTACGACTACGAGGACGGTCATACATGGGCAAGCTACTGGCCGGAGGTGCTGGCCATCTTTGCAGTACATACCAACCTCAACTCTGATAGCGACGTTGTCGTTATCAATGCCGCCCAAATGCAGCGCATCCAAGACACCTTTTGGGCTATGCACGAGATCACCTACGAGGTCGAAGAAGTAGACACCACTCCCGAACCCACCGAGGACGACCCCGACCCGGAGCAGCAGACCGACTATATTTTGCACATCACCGTCAGCAGCAAAACTGTGGATGAACTGGCCGAGTTGTACAATTTCACCCAAGACCAAAACGATATATTGCACGAACTTCTCTCCGATGAAATGCGCCCTACGCTGCTTGCCCTCTGCGGCGGCATCGGCATCATCGAGGATGGCGAGTTATGCTGGCCGCTGCCCGGCTACACCTATATTTCCTGCAATTTTGGTGACGACGACGCTTACGGTAATTCCGGGCATCGCGGTACGGACATTCCCGCGCCGGAGGGGACGCCGATTCTCGCCGCCCACAGCGGCACGGTCATTATCTCCGGCTGGAACAACAGCTACGGCAACCAAGTTTTGCTGGACAACGGCGCGGGCCTGTCTACGCGGTATGCCCACATGACTGCCGCTGCTGTTTCGGCGGGCGAAACCGTCACGGCGGGGCAAGTGATTGGCTATGTTGGCAACACCGGCGACAGCACCGGTTTCCACCTACATTTTGAGGTAATGCAAAACGGCGTGCGCGTGAACCCACTGGATGCAGTTACTCCGCAATGATGGCGAACACTTTTTCACAAAATGTCAAAAATATGGTTGCAGTCCAGCTTATAGGATGCGCAAGCGTGTATAATAGAGACAGCGCCTCCAGCATAAAGATAAAAATTGCCTGAAAGGAACTTCTCTATGTCATTCAAAATGAAAAGAACGCTTGAAATGCGGCGTGTAGAAAGCGCGTTTGCGGACTACTTAGAAAATGAGGACAGTATTGACCTCCTCTGGTCAGATAAAGTCGGCTATGTCTTTCTTACCATCAATGAGAAAACGCATCAATCTGAAAGCTGTGAGGATTTACATACTGCACCGCAGCTTTGCCGCCGACTGCTGGATGATATGGCCATCACCGTGATGATGCAGACAAAGCGCAACCACAACTTTACAAATATGGATAAGGACGAAGCTGTGCGGGTGCGGGCTTTTTGGAAACCGGTAATTGAAAAGCTGCCGGACTATGCTTATCTCTGCGATGAAATTCTCCGCGAAGCACAAGAAAATGAGGAGGAAAACGGCATTGATTTACAGTGAAGCCGAAAGGAAAGAAATCGAGCGTGTGTATGGCATTTTCAAGGATTATATTCACGCAAGCAAATTCTTGGATTTTGTCTGGTCTGAAAAGCTGGGGTATCTGCTGCTGCATATCGACCCAACAAAAAACACCATCGAGGAGGACCAAATCATTACTTCTGCGGATGAATTGTGTGTCGAACTATTCAACGAAGTTGCAACGGATGTTTTTCAGGAAGCTAAGAGGGAACACTTTTATCCTGATGCAGATGATGACGAGATTGCGGTGATTCGCAGACGTTGGCAGCCGTATCTCGACTTGCTTCCTGAGTATAGGAGTTCATGCAGAGCGTTTCACATCGCAGAATAAGCGAAAAGCAGCCTTTAGCATGATATGCCCCTATATAGTTTTCAGTGCTTTATTTCACTGTTCGCTATATAGGGGACATATCATTGCGCGGGCTGCTATTTGTTTTGGAAATTTGGAATTGTACTTTCTTGCCGAACAGAAGCAGAAATATTTGCTACTGACACAGCCAATACATACGAAGTGCGGCAGGCTCTTGTTGAGAACGATCTTGAATCACGCTATCCAAGACGGAATCATTTGACAAAAATCGCCAAAATGTGCTATTATATGCCGACTTTTAGTTTGCGAGATCGTTTCGCTTATAGGAAGTGGACATCAAAATTTCACTTGGTTTGCTTTACGATATTCTGTCGGGGATGTTCCCTCTATGTTGCTAAATGTCTTGCAAAAGTAGCTGGACGAAGAAAAGCCGAGAATGCTGGCAATCTGAGATGGTGCAAGGTCGGTTTCGGCCAATAACCGCTTTCCCTCCCGGATGCGGCAGTCAATGATATAGTTGATAGGAGAGACACCATATTCGCGCTTAAAAGCGTGTGCCATGTGATATTTGCTGATACTAACCTTTTCGGCAAGCTCATCCAGCGTAAGATTTTCTTTATAATGGTGGTCGATATAGCGCTTTACAGTTGCACACTGGCGGTTAGCAGGCAGCCGGGAATGAATTGGAACAGCGGATACACTGGCATTTCTCATAAGCTGTACCACGATAATATCCATATAAGCCTGACAAAGTATCTGAAAATTGGATTCCCGATTCTGCATTTCCGTAAGAATCTTTCTCATGCAGGACAGTACATCGTTGTTTCCGTCAAACGTATAAACGCAAAAGCTGCCCTCGGCGGCATCGGGAATCGTAAATTCCAGCCCTTCGATGCCAAGCACAATATATTCCAACGGGTGTGATTCAAAGCTGACTTCGGTGTGGATGACATTGGGGTTTACAACAACAAGCTGGTGTGCCTGAACAGGGAATAATTTATCGTTGATTTGAAATTGCCCCGCACCATCTACAATATAAAATAATTCAGCATAACTATGAGAATGTGGAATGGAGGGCCAATCCCCGCTATACCTTGTGGAAGCAATATTGCGTAATTTCATCTTATCGCGGGGCAGGGAATCATCAGTCTGATTAAAGGAGTAGTTAATATGGCTCATTGGGGTCACACTTCCTATTTTGTAGTATATTGTCATTATATTGCACGAGGCTGAAAAGCGCAAGACGGTATTCGGCGTTTTTGTCAACAACTAACATTTGATGAAAAAAGCAAATAGTAAAAATGCACAACGATTGCCTACGAAAACCAAGCAATATGCCGAAAGGCGGAGAAATAGCAAGATTGTAAAATAGGTGGGCAAGATAATAATTGCTAAAAAGCTGGAAAAGCACTACACTTAAGTCACCGCGAAAGGGAAGTAATCCCGACACAGAATTTACACTTAGGAGGAAAACACAAATGAAGAAAATCGTTGCACTTTTGATGGCTTCTGCTATGGCAGCATCTCTGGCTGCTTGTGGTGGCAGCGCTCAAAGTTCGGAAGCTACCTCTACTGCTCCGGCTGAATCCACGGCTGCCGAGTCTACGGCTACTGATGGCAAGAAGTATGAGGGCGTTGAGTTGACCATGTGGTCTATGTGGTCTGCCGGTGAGGTTCAGGCAAATGCAATTCAGGCCGCCGCTGACGCTTTCGAGGCTGAAACTGGCGCACACGTCAACATCGAGTGGAAAGGCCGCGATGTCAACACCCTGATTTCTGCCGCGCTGGAATCTGGCGAAAAACTGGACATCTTCGAGGATGATTACAACCGTATCGGCCACGCTTACGCTCCCTACACCTACGACCTGACCGAGATGGCAGACGCTGTCGGTTATGATGACTTCAGCTACGCTTGCTTTAACGATCAGTCCAAAGAATGGGCTGGCTACCTGAACTCCATCGTAGAGCAGCCCCAGATTGGCGGTATCTTCTACAACAAGGACGTTTTCGATGCCTGTGGCATTACCGACACCCCCAAGACTTGGGATGAGTTCCTGACTGTCTGCCAGACCCTGAAAGACAACGGCTATGAGCCGCTGGCGCTGGACGGTGCTTACGCAAACTTCAACTTCTACAACCATCTGGTCCGTCATCTGGGTGAGGACGCCATTGCTGAACTGGGCAAGAACGGCGGCTGGGCTGATAATGAAGCTGCTGTGGCGGCTGCGCAGGAAATCATTGATTTCGTGAACGCTGGTTATCTGGCCGAAGGCGCACCTGATGCCTACCCCGCCAGCCAGACCAAGGTTGGTCTTGGCACGGCTGCTATGGTTGCTTGCGCAAACTATGTCACTTCTGAGGTTGACGCTGCGGTTGGCGAGCCTGTAAACTGGGGCTTCTTCAACTATCCCGAAGTCGAGGGCAATGTTGATGCTTCTGCTTACGCCGGTGCAAACTCTCTGGCCATCTCCTCTAACTGCGAGAACCCGCAGGCTGCATTTGACTTCATTATGACCATCGTTACCGGCACTTGCGGTCAGGAACTGGTTGACAACGGCGGCCAGATTCCCGCTGACACCCGCCTGAAGGAGTCTGTTCTGGCTGGCTCTGTTGAGACGCTGAAGAACACCACCACCCCGATGAGCTGGTGCGGTTCTCTGAACACGCTGGACGGCTGGTCCTCCATCAAGAGCTCCATGATTGAGCTGTTCGAAGGCAAGTACGCAACCGGCGCTGACTACTGCGCTTACTTGGATACCCTGTGCGGCTAATCCTATAATAAATCACGGTACGCCGTCAAGCGGTGCGGCTGTAATGGATTTATTCAGGATTCCCTCAATCTGAACAGAGGCGGCACCTGAATGGGGGCCGCCTTTGCTTATGACATTTCATTTTTGAGGTATTACCAGTATGAAAAAGAACAAGACAATGATTTTCCTATTCATTCTGCCCACCGTTCTTTGCCTGTTGTTCATGTATGTCTATCCGGTCGTTCGGACAGTTATCATGAGTTTCTTTAAGGTAGAGAGCCTTACGGCATCTACAAGCACATGGAGCTTCTATGGGCTGCAAAACTATTTCAAAATCCTGCGCAATGCCGGTTTTATCAGTTCCATAAAAAACATGGTGATGATTTGGCTGGTAGGCGGCATCATTACCATGTGCCTGTCCATGTTGATGGCCGTGATTTTGACCAGTGGCATCCGCGGCGCAAAATTCTTCAAGGCCGCCATTTATATGCCCAATATCATCAGCGCCGTGGCACTGGCCACCATGTGGATTCAGTATGTGTTCAACTATGATTATGGTCTGCTGAACCAGATCGTCAAAGCATTCGGCGGCGAGAATGTCCGCTGGCTGGGTACGGACCTGATTTTCTGGGCTATGATGATTGCTTTCATTTTTGGCAGTGTTGGTTACTATATGCTGATTTTCATCAGCGGCATCGAAGGTATCCCGCAGGATTTGTACGAAGCTGCCACTATCGACGGCGCGAATATCTTTGACCGCTTCTTCCAGATTACGCTGCCCCTGCTGAAAGGCGTCATCCGTACCTGCGTTACTTTCTGGAGCATCAATGCTACCACATTCTTCCTGTGGACGAAGATGTTCTCCCCCATTAACACGGAAACGGCCACCATTGTGCCCGTTGTGTACCTGTACGATACGGTGTTTGGCGGCAAGGGCGTTGTCGAGCGCGATGCTGGTGCAGGCGCAGCGATTGGCGTTGTGCTGACTTTGATTATCATTGTTGTGTACGTTATCACCAACCTGATCTTGAAAGACTCGGATCTGGAGTATTAAGGTAGGAGAGCAGTTATGGGAAAATATCACGATAGAATCAACTGGAAGAAAGAGCTTCAGCTTCTGCCCGGTTATATCATTGTTTGCGCGTGGGTCGCGCTTACGGCTGCCATCCTGTTCTGGATTGTCTGCGCCAGCCTTTCCTCAACAAAGGAAATTCTGACGGGCCGTGTTATGGACTTTTCCAATGGCCTGAAGTGGGATAACTACGTCACAGCTTGGAACACCCAAAATGTATCGCTGTATTTCTTCAACAGCTTGGTTTATGCCATTGTTTCCTGTGTGGGCGTATTGCTTATTTCCGCGCCCGGTGCTTATGTGCTTTCTCGCTGGAAGTTTGTCGGCGGTAAGGCCATCCGTATCGGCTTGGTCATTGCCATGAGTGTTCCCACCATTATGATCATCATGCCTCTCTACTCTTTGGCTGTGCAGTGGGGCATCAAGGGGCGCGTGCTGTTGGTTGTGCTGTACATTATGCTGCGCGTACCGTATACCACGATTTACCTACTGGATTTCTTCTCCTCACTGTCCCGGTCTTATGAGGAGGCGGCCTACATTGACGGATGCAGCCATTCTCGGACGTTCTGGCAGATTATGCTGCCGCTGGTTCAGCCCGCCATTATTACGGTTACGATTTTCAACTTCATGTCTGTGTGGAACGAGTTCTTCATGGCGTTGATTTTCACTACCAGCGATTCTATGACCCCTGTTGGTGTCGGTTTGTTGCAGATTGTCAACGCAATGAAATATTCCGGCCAGTACGGTGCTATGTTTGCCGCAGTTATCATTGTGTTCATGCCTACTTTCCTGCTGTATCTTTTCCTGTCTGAAAAGATTATTGTCGGTGCTACCAGTGGCGGCGTTAAGGGCTGATTTGACTTTCCTCCATTCAAAATATTACGTTTCAAGGAGAATCCTTATATGAATGATGTAAGAAAAATGGGCCGCGTGACGATTCCCACTGATACGGACGCAGTGTCTGAAACCCTCGACCTGTTGAAGCGCTGGGGCGCGGATGCCATCCGCGACTGCGATGGCACTGAGTTCCCGCAGGAGCTAAAGGACACCGGCGCAAAGATTTACGCCACCTATTACACTACCCGTAAGGACAACGCATGGGCAAAGGCCAACCCCGACGAAACCCAGCAGTGCTACATTATGACGCCGTTCTACACCGCTGAAGGCGGTGCGCTGACCATCCCCCTGATGACGGGCATCAGCCGTGAACTGATGAAAGTCAACGACCATGACGATATTGCCCGCTGGTGGGAGGTCATGGATCGCACGACGGGTGAGCCTGTCCCCACTTCCGACTGGTGCTACGATACTGCGGCTGAGAGCGTTGTCATCGACGCCCCTGCCGCCTACCATGAGTACACCGTCAGCTTTCTGGCCTACCTGATTTGGGACCCTGTTCATATGTACAACTCCGTCATCAACGACTGGAAGGACGTCGAGCATCAGATTCCGTTTGATGTACGCCAGCCCAAGACCCATGCCTACACAATGCGCCGTCTGCGGGAGTACCTCGAAAGCCATCCTTATGTAAATGTTGTTCGTTTCACGACGTTTTTCCACCTGTTCACGCTCGTCTTTGATGAATTGCGCCGTGAAAAGTACGTTGACTGGTACGGCTACTCTGCTTCCGTCTGCCCCTACATTTTGGAGCAGTTCGAGAAAGAAGTCGGCTACAAGTTCCGCCCGGAGTTCATCATCGACCAAGGCTATTACAACAACCAGTACCGCGTACCCAGCAAGGAGTACAAGGACTTTCAGGCGTTCCAGCGCCGTGAGGTGGCCGGTCTGATGAAAGAAATGACCGACATCGTCCACGAATACGGCAAGGAAGCCATGATGTTCCTGGGCGACCATTGGATCGGCTGTGAGCCGTTCATGCCGGAATTTCAGAAATCCGGCGTCGATGCCATCGTCGGCAGTGTCGGCAACGGCAGCACCCTGCGCCTGATTTCCGACATCCCCGGTGTCAAGTACACCGAGGGACGATTCCTGCCCTACTTCTTCCCCGATACCTTCCACGAGGGCGGCGACCCTGTGCGCGAGGCCAAGGAGAACTGGGTCACCGCCCGCCGCGCCATCCTGCGCAAGCCCATTGACCGCATCGGCTACGGAGGCTACTTGAAGCTGGCCTGCGAGTTCCCGGAGTTCCTCGACTATGTCGAGAGCGTCTGCGACGAGTTCCGTGAGTTGTATGAGAACATCAAGGGCACGACGCCCTACTGCGTCAAGACCGTGGCTGTGCTGAACAGCTGGGGGCAGCAGCGCGCGTGGGGCTGCCACATGGTCCACCATGCGCTGTACCAGAAGCAGAATTACAGCTATGCGGGCGTGATCGAAGCGTTGTCCGGCGCACCGTTCGATGTGAAGTTTATCAGTTTTGACGACATCAAGGCCGACCCGAAGGTGCTGGACGGCATTGACGTCCTTATCAACGTCGGCGACGGCGACACTGCCCACACCGGCGGCAAGGTCTGGGAGGACCCGGAAATTTCCTCTGCTGTCAAGGGCTTTGTCCATCGTGGCGGCGGCCTGATTGGCGTTGGCGAGCCGGGTGGTCACCAGTATCAGGGTCGCTATCTGCAGCTGGCCGCACCTCTCGGCGTGGAGAAGGAAACCGGCTTCACCCTGAACTACGATAAGTACAACTGGGACGAGCACCGCGACCACTTTATTCTGGCCGACTGCCCCGACCATGATGTGGACTTTGGCGAGGGCAAAAAGAGCATCTTCGCGCTGGAGGGCACAGAAATTCTGATTCAGCGTGACAAGGAAGTCCAGATGGCCGCGCACGAGTACGGCAAGGGTCGTGGTGTTTATATCAGTGGTCTCCCGTACAGCTTTGTGAACAACCGCGTGCTGTACCGAGCCATCCTGTGGGCCGCCCACGACGAGGCCGACCTGCATAAATGGTTCAGCACGAACTACAATGTCGAGGTTCATGCCTACGTCAAGAATGGCAAGTATTGTGTGGTAAATAATACCTATGAGCCGCAGGACACCACCGTTTATACCGGCGACGGAAGCAGCTTTACCCTGCACATGGACGCAAACGAGATCAAATGGTATAATCTGTAAAACAGGAAAAAGGCGTGCCGTACTGTGCGGCACGCCTTTGGCTGCAAAACATTGATATGAGGTTTGTTATGGATAAACGTCCTAATATTATCCTGCTTATGGCAGACCAGATGCGCGGCGATTGCCTTGGTATTGCCGGACACCCGGATGTAAAAACACCGTTTCTCGATGCACTGGCCGCAGATGGCGTGCGCTATGAAAACGCCTATTCTGCCTGTCCGACCTGTGTTCCCGCACGTGCCTCTCTTTACACAGGTATGTCACAGGAACACACTGGTCGCATCGGGTATGAGGATTTAGTGCCGTGGAACTATACCCACACGCTGGCTGGGGAACTGAGCAAGGCGGGCTATTATACGCAGTGCGTCGGTAAAATGCACGTTCACCCGCTGCGCAATAATTTGGGATTCAACGATGTACGGCTGCATGATGGCTATCTCCATGCCTACCGCCGCCCCAGTACGCCCAGTTATGAAGACCAGCGTGTGGCCGATGATTATTATTGGTGGCTCAAGCAGCAGCTTGGTGTGGATGCAGACCCCGTAGATACTGGTTTGGACTGCAACAGTTGGGTGGTTCGTCCGTGGATTTACGAAGAAAAGTACCATCCCACCAACTGGGTCGCCAGCGAGTGCAGGGATTTTCTGCGCCGCCGTGACCGTTCTAAACCGTTCTTCTTGATGGCCAGCTTCGTGCGGCCTCATCCGCCGCTGGACGCCCCGGAATATTATTTGAATTTGTACAAAGATAAGTCGTTGGCCGAACCTTGGCGCGGCGACTGGAACGACTGCGTCCGCTGGGAGCGCGACGGTCACAGTTACCATGCCCAGACTGCACCCTCGGATGAAAGCTATATTCAGCAGCTGCGGGCGGGCTATTATGCTGCCATCACCCATATTGACCATCAAATCGGACGCTTGATTTCCGCGCTGGTGGAAGAACAGATTATGGATAACACTGTGATTTTGTTTGTCTCTGACCACGGTGAAATGCTGGGCGACCATTTGATGTTCCAGAAAGCAAAGCCGTTCCAAGGCAGTATCCATGTACCACTGTTTATCTCCGGGCCGGAGCGTTACATCGGAAAGCGCGGCACGGTTCGCACGGACTTGGCTGAACTGCGGGATGTTATGCCCACGCTGTTGGAACTGGCAGGAGCACCGATTCCCGAAACGGTGGACGGCATCAGCCTGTTGCACCCGGTAGACCGCGAATACCTGCATGGGGAACACACGCTGGGTGAAGATTCCATGCACTTTATCCTGACAAAAGAGGATAAATATATCTGGTACTCGCAGACCGGGCGGGAACTGTACTTCAACCTGCGCGACGACCCGCACGAAACAAAAAATGTACTGGACGAAAACCCGGAGCGTGTGGCCGAACTACGTGCCCTGCTGATTGACTCCCTAAAGAACCGTGAAGAACAATACACAGATGGTCATACCTTATTTGTGGGCAAAACGCCCCTGACCGTATTGCAGCACACTGAGGTGTTATGAAGCAGCTTCAATTTCTGATAAAACCCGCAGCCGGATTTTGCAATATGCGCTGCCACTATTGCTTCTACCGGGACGAGCAGCAAAACCGCAGCACTTCCGAAGATTGCATGATGACCTTGCAGACAGCCGAAACATTGATACGGCGCTGCTTTGCGGAACTTGAGCCGGGCGGCTTTGTTTCGTTTGCCTTTCAGGGCGGAGAACCAACCTTAGCAGGGCTGGATTTCTTTCGGTTCTTTACGCAGACAGTGCGAAAGTACAACCAAAAGCGTGTGACGGTGCAGTACGCCATCCAGACAAACGGCCTTGCCGTTGCCGAAGAATGGGCGAGATTTTTCCGCGAAGAAAACTTCCTTGTTGGTATCAGCTTAGACGGTACGCCAGATGTACATGATGCTTTGCGCCCGGATGCTTCCGGCGACGGAACATGGACGAGGGTCATGCAGACGATCAAACTGCTGGAGCAGTATCATATCGAGTGCAACCTTTTATGTGTTGTCACCAAGCGCCTGGCTAAAAAGGCGGAACGTGTGTATAAGTCTATGAAAGCAACGGGTGTGCGCTATCTTCAATTCATCCCTTGCTTAGACCCCTTGGGCGAGCAGCGGGGAATCGAAAATTACTCTCTTTCGCCGGAATTGTATGCGCAATTTTTGTGCGCCCTGTTTGACGCATGGTATCGTGACTGGAAAGCTGGTGTCTATGTCAGTGTTCGCCTGTTTGAAGATTATATACAACTGCTCATGGGCGCACCAACGGGAACTTGCTCCACTACCGGCGCGTGCGGTTCTTACACGGTTGTGGAGGGCAGTGGCGCTGTTTACCCGTGCGATTTTTACTGTTTGGACGAGTACAAACTCGGAACGATTCAAAATGACTCTTTACAATCGTTGCTTTTGGGGGAGAAAATGCGCACCTTTATAAAGGATGGCTGGAATGCCCCCGCAGAATGTCAGCAATGCAGATGGGTAAACCTATGTCACGGCGGTTGCAAGCGTGACCGTAATACAGCAGACAAAGCCCAACGCAGTTACTATTGCAAGGCACTGCAAAAGTTTTTTGCCTACGCTGAACCCCGAATGCGCGAAATGGCCCGTGCGGTGCAGATGTACCGCTGAAAAGGAGACAGATTCTATTGGACAAGAAAAATAAATATTGGCAGTTGTTCCTTTCTACCTTTAAACTCAGCGCGTGTACATTCGGCGGCGGGTTTGTCATTATCCCTCTCATGCGGGAGCGCTTTGTGAAAGAACTGCAGTGGATTGAGGAGGAAGAAATGTTGGACCTGACGGCCATAGCCCAGTCCAGCCCCGGCTCTATCGCCATCAATGCCTCTATTCTGGTGGGTTACCATGTGGCAGGAATCCCCGGTGCATTGATTACCGTAGTTGGTTCAGCACTGCCGCCGCTGATTATCATTTCCATCATTTCTGCTTTCTACCAAGCATTTCGCTCCAACAAGTATGTGAGCATGGCTATGGCCGGTATGCTGGCCGGTGTGGCGGCAGTCATCTTTGATGTAGTCATCAATATGGCATGGCCCATTCTGAAAAAGAAGCGCCTGCTGCCCATCGCTGTGATGCTGGCGGCTTTCGTGGCGACTCGCTTTTTCTCCGCGAACATTATCCTGATTATTCTGGTCTGCGGTGTGATTGGTGCGTTGGATACGCTGTATCTGCAAAAGAAGGAGGTCGAGGAATGATCTATCTGGAACTGTTCTGGAGTTTCTTTCAAGTCGGCCTGTTCAGCATCGGCGGCGGGTATGCAGCCATGCCTTTAATTCAAGACCAAGTCGTGGATATTCACCCTTGGTTGACAATGACGGGGTTTGCCGACATTATGGCCATTGCTGAAATGACTCCCGGCCCTATCGCTCTTAACGCGGCAACCTTTGTGGGAATTCAGGTGGCAGGGCTGCCGGGAGCGCTGATTGCCACTATCGGCTGTATCTTCCCATCCTGTGTCATTGTGATGACTTTGGCTTATGTGTACTACCGCTTCCGTGGCTTGAGCATTGTGCAGGGGGTTTTGGCAGGGCTGCGCCCCGCTGTAATCGCTATGATTGCCTCTGCCGGTATCTCGTTGATGATTCTGGCACTATACGGCCAACGTACTCTTCCAGCAGATTTGGGCAGCTTTGACTTGATGGCGCTGGTAATTTTCCTTGCAGGCTTTTTCGTCCTGCGCAAGTGGAAGCCCAGCCCAATCAAGGTCATGGCGGGCGCCGCCGTGGCAGGTGTTGTGCTGTACAGTATCACAACCTAATACAAAACCGAGAGGATGTATATGAAATGAACAAGATTTTAGCCGCGTGGCATTGGGATGGCCCAGTGTCAGAACCGGTTCCTTACGGAGAGGGTCATATTAACCAGACGTATGCCATTACGGTAACGTCAGAGCAGGGGGCAAAACGCTATATCCTGCAAAAAATCAATACCAATACATTCAAAGACCCAGACGGTTTGATGGAAAACATTTGCGGCGTAACGGATTTTCTGCGCGAAAAGGGCAAACAGCGTGGGGCTGACCCAGAACGTGCCACGCTCCATGTTGCGCTGACCAAAGCTGGAAAGCCCTATTATAAGGCCGCCGACGGCGGTTGTTGGCGTGTCTATGACTTCGTGGAGAACACCGTCTGCTTGCAGCAGGTGCAGTCCGCCGAAGATTTTTATCAAAGCGCGGTTGCTTTTGGTAATTTCCAACACCAGCTTGCCGACTACCCGGCAAATACCCTGCATGAGACAATCCCGCACTTCCACGACACGCCTAAGCGCTTCGCTGACTTCCAGCGCGCCGTGGCTGAGGACCGCATGGGTCGTGCCGCACAGGTGCAGCGCGAAATTGAGTTTGTCCGCGCCCGCGAAGCAGAGTATCACGTTATGGTGGATCTGCTGACAGCGGGGAAACTGCCGTTGCGCGTCACCCACAACGACACAAAGCTGAACAATATCCTGTTCGACAAAACGACCGGCGAGGGTCTTTGCGTTATCGACCTCGACACTGTCATGCCGGGGCTGGCCGCGAACGATTTTGGCGATTCCATCCGTTTTGGCGCTAACCACTGCGCCGAGGATGAGCCTGACCTCTCAAAAGTGAATTTCAGCATGGAACTGTTTGAAATTTATACCAAGGGCTTCTTGCAGGCAGCAGGTGAAGCGTTCACCCCGCTGGAAAAGCAGACCCTGCCGTGGGGGGCTAAACTGATGACGATGGAATGTGGTATGCGCTTCCTCGCCGATTATCTGGAGGGCGACCACTACTTCCACATCAACTACGAAACCCAAAACCTCAACCGCGCCCGAACCCAGTTCAAACTGACCGCCGACATGGAGAAAAGCTGGGATGCTATGCAGAAAATCATTGAGAAATATTGCTGATAGATATTTGATGCTCTTTTTTCTGCGTTTTGTGTAATGCAAAATCGCGTTTTCTCCTTTTTATAACGCCCGCGCCTGACAAGCGCGGGCGTTTTTTACTCTACGTCGAGGTTAATAAGTTGAACACCGGGATTCTTGATGCCTTGGTGAAAAAGTACAGCGCAAGCTGTACTTTTTACAACAATAGTGTAGAAAACATAGCCCCTTGCACTGGGCCACACCTACGCACCGAAATACGATGTAAGTATAGTTACATTACGTTTCAGGCCCGACAGCCAAATTGGTTGTCGGGCCTTTTTCGCGCTTGTCTTTTTGAATATGCACGTTGAAACGACGTATTTGTTGTGCTCGCGCACCTCCTTTTTTAGCTTCTATTCAATGAAACTCAAAATTTTGGAGGTAAATATGTCCAGAAAAAAGGATGCCAATAAATATTGGATTTACGGTGAGGATGCAGCACTGGCGGCACGTTTTACCAAGTATTTGACGAAAGTGTTGTATGCACGGCGTGCTTCATACATTCGCACTAAAATGACTGAAGCTGCACATGAAGTCTCGATTGAAGAATGTAGCGGTGAAGTAGAGGAGACCTATAGACGGCTTAACGCACCTATCGAGGAACGTGTTGAAGCCAGACTGATGTGGGAGGGCATTCGCAACTATCTGCCTAAGTTGACACCAAAAGAGTGCGAAGTTATGATTGCCCTGTATATTGATAGACTGTCGGTATCTGAAGTGGCTGCCAAGCTGGGCGTTGAGACCAATACGATAAGCACTCATCGGCATAATGCTTGCGAGAAGATTCGTAAAGAAATGGAAGGTAAGTAATATGATTGCATTTAAGGAATTACTGTTGCGGGCAAAACGTGGCGAGGAAAAGGCATTTGAGGAATTGTTTGCAATCTTTGAACCACTTGTGCGGAAATGTAGTATTGTGAACGGCCATGTGGATGAGGACTTGCGGCAAATTTTGCTGATGGAGTTTGTACAGGCTGTTCGCAAGTTTAGAATCTAAATAAAGGAAGGGAGATGCCAATGCATCTCCCTTCCTTTATTTACTAATACTCAACTTAAAATAAACCGTTTTCTTTTTGAAAGCACCAAATTCGATCCTTGAGATCGGCTAAAACATCTTTCGTAAGACGAAAATCAACTTGCTTGTAATCATTGTCTTTGATTCCAATCGTTGTGGTATAGCAAAAAACACAGCTCCCGTGTAGCCTACAAAAATATTTTTGAAAAATGCAATTTTTTCTCGAACTTTTCCATTCTCAAAGCGATATTCATATATAGAGGGGCCAAAAACACCCTCTCTCCCCCTTGAGAACCTTGAAAGCAGAATATCCGAATCACCGACTACATAAAACTGACCCTGCCGCAACCCAAGGAGCGCTTCGGCAGGTGCGTCCCGGCTCTGACGCGAGGATACCGCCGTAACGGCGGTGGAGCGCCCCCAGAGGCGGGAGAGGTGGCGTGGAACACATACCTCAAGCGAAGGGTCAGCAATCATGATACGCACCGTGGCGATGCTCTCAAGGCGTCGGCGGTACTGCCAACAATGTGGTACAGGAAGTGGGAGCTGTTTCCAGCAGCCGGGTCGGTGGCTCGCCCTCGTATGTCCGGGGAGTAGTGTCGAATAGGGCGTACAATTTGATTTCAGATTATGGCGGTCACTTGTTTTCCACAAGTGGCCGCCATGCTTGTGGAATTAAATCCGCAAATTTTCAAAAAAGAGGTGTTTTGTATAAGCAGCAAAGGATTTAACCAGCGCGATGCCTATCGTGTGATGCTGCGCAAGTATCCCGATGTGATGAACATCGAGCAGATGTGCGATGCCCTGCGAATCAGCACCAAAACGGGGTACAAGCTGCTGCACGAAGGCAAAATCCCGGCGATGAAAATCGGGCGCTCGTATCGTATTCCCAAAGCCCACCTGTTTACCTACCTTCAAATTTGCGGTCAACACTGTCGAGCAGAGAATCGACAGTGTTGATTGTTTTGCGCCGATGCGTTATGCTGTTCTTGTCAACAGCAGATCGGGGGCGACCCAAACCGAAGGAGGTATTTTTTTATGGTCGCAGGGCATCTGCAAGAAAAAAATGGTATCTACTATGTGGTATTAACCTACAAAACTTATGACGGCAAACGCAAAACCAAATGGCAATCCACGGGCTTGCCCATCAAGGGCAACAAGCGGCGCGCCGAGGCGATGATGCGTGAGCTGCAAGACGACTTTGAGCCACCCGTTGACCCCAACGGTCCGCCCAGCAAAGCTATGCTGTTTGCGGATTATCTGGTGCAATGGCTGGAAATCGCAAAGTCAACCGTCAAGCTGACAACCTACGCAAGCTACAAAGAACTGTCGAACAGCAGGATCATTCCTTACTTTAGAAATCTCGGCGTTACGCTGGGCGACCTGAAAGCGGTTCATATCCAAGCATTTTATCAGGAACAGTTGGAGCGTGTGAAGCCCAATACGGTCATTCACTATCATGCGGTTATCCACCGCGCCTTGAAATACGCAGTGAAAACAGACCTGATCGATGTGAACCCTGCCGACAAGGTGGACCGCCCGAAGAAAAACGAATTTACCGGGAACTTTTACAGCAAGGATGAAATGAACGCACTGTTCGACGCTGTGCGCGGCAGTAAAATTGAGGTGGCTGTTATGTTGACTGCCTTTTATGGTCTGCGTCGCAGCGAGGTTGTAGGGCTGAAATGGGCTGCTGTGGACTTTGAGCAGAACACCCTTGAAATCTGCCACACGGTCACAACGGTTCGGCTAGACGGAAAAGAAGTGCTTGTAGAATCCAATGACACAAAAACAAAATCCAGCAAGCGCACCTTGCCGCTTGTGCCGGTTTTCCGGGAAAGGCTGCTTGCCTTGCAGGAGGAACAGAAAGAAAACCGCAAGCTGTGCGGTAGGTGCTACAACAAAAAATACGCAGACTACATCTGCGTAGACGCAATGGGCAATCTGCTCAAGCCGGATTATCTCTCCAATTCGTTCCAGATTATCTTGCAAAATTATCATCTGCGGCGCATCCGCTTTCACGATTTGCGCCACTCTTGCGCCAGTTTGCTTTTGGCAAACGGTGTCCCGATGAAGATGATTCAGGAGTGGCTGGGACACAGCGATTTCTCTACCACTGCGAATATTTATTCGCATTTGGACTACGCTTCCAAGGTTTCTTCGGCAGAAGCGATGCTGAACGGGCTTGGAATGGGTTCAAATCCGGGAAATGACACTTAAAAAAGTGTGATTTCTCTCCAAAACAGGGCGCTTTCTCTCCTGTTATGAAATTGTCAAACTCAAAAATTCCGTTTTTTGCATAAAAAAACGGTACAAAGCGCTTAAAAAAAGCACGTTGTACCGTTGATTGGCGGAGCATCAGAGATTTGAACTCTGGCGGCGCTACAAACGCCCTATCGCATTTCGAGTGCGACCCCTTCGACCTCTTGGGTAATGCTCCCTATAGTAATCCCCCAAAATCTTCTCCGGAAAAAGGAGAGAAAAGTAGGAGAGAACAGCAAATATTTAATTGTAGAAAATGGTGTGTTTTTGACGATGGTTCGCTAGAGAATCAATAGCAACTTCCAAAATGCGTGCTTGATTTCGAGTGCTCCCTCTTACGACCGCTTGCGTACATCTGCTTATTTAATTTTGTTGCAAGGAGCTTCCCGCAAGGCGTGATTTCGAGTGTTCCCTCTTACGACCTCTTGGGGAATGCTCCATGTTCTGGGTTCCTGCC
>OKRU01002047.1_pt1 | contig 18969 bp, 30 predicted proteins | sample 1601131 | NCBI WGS metagenome assembly OKRU01 (sample SAMEA3541558, study PRJEB24748) | human gut metagenome | biome: human gut; feature: human-associated habitat; material: faeces | place: China | collected 2012
TGGTCGGTGTGAACGTATGCCCAGTGCGCGTGAAGCGCGGGCGTCCTTTGGGGACTGGAGCCCCCTCAATCGTGAAACCAATCATTTTTCCTTTCTCCTCAGTCCGTCGTAATAGCCTTGAATGAAGGCTGCTCTCTTTTTGGGATTCATTCGAGCCGTGAGGCTCTGGTATTTCGCCATCGACTCACCACGCAATGCGGCAGATCGTCCGAGGCGATATTCGTCACTTTCTTTCATGGCCCCTTCTTTTTTCATTCATTCCAGTCATCTCCTTCGAATACCCAAGCCACGTACATCGCGAAGAGCAACACCAGGCCAATCAAACACTCAATCGCATCCATTCCTCCTCCTTTCTAGGTCCCCCGTGAGAAGATTGAGGTTGTCTCCCCAGACAAACCATCAACCACCTCACGGAGGGAATCATGGATTTAGGTCTTTTCTTGTCCTTAGTCGGCGCAATAGCCGGCTCAGTTGCCGCCATTACAGGCGTATTGGTTTTAATGACACTTCAACCCCCATTCATACAAAACGCTTCTGTCAGTAAACATGGAAAGGTTCTGTGTTTGACCCTTTTCGTTTCTAGCAACCTCCCGAACTGCCACGTGACGACCGTTCGCGTCAAAGGGATGCGGCTTTTGAAAATCAGTTCACACATGGACGTTCTCCTATGGAAAGGTCAGATACCTTTCGAAAGATTTTCAAAGTCCGCAGACATTGACGTTCTGTTGCCGCCGTCGTGCGCGCCTTGCTCCATGTCCTTTTCTCTCCTGCCTGACTCCGATACGCCACCGTCAGTAGAGTTGACGCTCGGTTGGAGATGGCGATTCTTCAAGCGCAGAATCTCTTCCCACATAGCCCTCTGATTTCGATTGAGCATCCAGATGGTCACGGCCAAACAAACGACGCCCACGCTGTTGCCGATACAGCCGACCGACAAAAGGATCACGGTCCAGTCCATCAGATTTCCTCCTGTTGAATAGACTTAGCGTCTTCGCGCTGGAGCCGTGCGACAAAGGCATCGTGCTTCATGAGCGCACGTTCTTTCGTTGCGCTGGTGGCGCGGCGATGTGGGGCGTTGCAGTGCTCGAGGTGAAGTAGCAGCGTCGTCTCGTATCGGTCGAGCTTGCGTTCAACGAAGACCGGGTCCGTGCGCACGATCCAGTGGCGGCTGCGGGCGTCGATATACTCGGTGCGCTTGCAGTTGCGTCCGGTGAACTCATCGAGGATCATCAAAGCCTCCTTTCTGGCTTAACCATGCTCGACTCCACCAGGCCGATCAGAATCTGGTCGATCTCTTCACGAAGCCTGTGCGTCGTGTCTGCCACTTGCCCGATGTCAGGGAAGTTGCCCGAGACGGTTCCTCTCAGGGCTTCCTCGAGTTGATCGAGGCTCTTGCGAGCGGCGACAATGCCCTCACCGGCCTTAGTCAAGGCCTTGTTTCTTTCATTAATCCGTTCTGCTGTCAAAAATGTTTTCATACGACCTCCCTGATTTGTCATTCACCTGCCCGCATTGCCAAACCTTTTGCAAACATGCTCCCCTTCCAGTCATAAGCGAAATATCTCCTAACGCACGTGTCATAGACATAAAGATTCCCTTTCACGACAAGGAGATCGGCTTTTGGGACTTCGCTAAGCCTATTAATGGGACTCACCTCTGCATGACTCAGTGCCCTCAGTGCGGCGCATACTGTCTTCTTGAATATGGAGAACTCGTTTGGCCGAAGCCCGTCGGCATTCCTGCATCCGAACACATGCCAGAAGCCGTCAAGAAGCCATATAGCGAAGCTCAAAAAGTTCTTCACGACTCGCCTTGGGCGGCATGCATCTTGTTGCGCATTGCTCTCGAACGCCTTTGCGAATACCTTGGAGGAACCGGGTCGAACCTTTTCAAGCGCATTGAAAGCTTGAGCCTCAACGCAAGCGAACAGGCGATATGGGACGCGATTCGTAAAGCTGGCAATGCTGCCGCTCACGAAAACGCAGATCGTTTGTTTGAGTACAAGGACGACATGAAACCGAACATTGCAATCACGCTTTCGAAGTTTGTGAACCTGATTGTTGAATCTCATGTTGCGAGTCGTGTTGAAGCGCAGGAGATCCTCAAGATGCTTGAGAATGGCTGACATCAGATCACCTCCTCGATTGTCATGATTCGCTTGCGCTGGCTCTCACCTTTGAAGTAGAGAAAGACGCTCGAGCCATAGATGCGATTAAAGATGCGTTCGCCCAACTTCGCCTTGAGCGTGTTGGGATTGCTTTCCTTTGTGTCGGGCTTTACGTCAGGCAGAAGGTTCGTGACGTAGATAGTCGGAAGGTGCTTGCTGTAGCGCACGTCCAGCAGGGACATCAGTTGTGACTCCTCGAAAGCTGAACCGTTCTGAACGCCGATCTCATCGATGACGAGGAGCGGTGCCTTTACGAGGGCGTCATAGTCTGCCGTGTCGGCCTTGAAGGCATCTGCCTTGCGAATGGCGCGGAGCACGTCCCACATCGGCACGTAGAGCCCCTGCACCTTGCCGAGAAGCTCCTGCAGAATCGCGCATGCCATCATCGTCTTGCCGGTGCCGCACTGGCCGTAGAGGCAGAAGCCGACGCCCTTTGGAGCGATCTTCTCGAAGTGGTCGACGTAGAGCCGGGCCTGACGAAGCGCCTCATGGAGCTGAGCATTCGTCTCACGGAAGCCCTTGAGCGTCTTGCCTACGAACTCATCAGGAATGCGTGCGCGGCGCAAAGCGGTAGCGTGAGCTTCATTCTTTGCGTCTTCGGTGCGCTTGCGTTCCAGGGCTTCGGCTTCGTCATGCTTGCGCTTCTGCTCAGCGATGAACTCAGGCGAGTTCCTGCGCTCCTCTTCGCACTTGGGACACTTGCTTGTGTGGACAATCCGACCAGAGACGATTGCCTGCTCCGCGATGTACTTCCCGTGCTTTGGGCATGTCACCTCAACCGGTCGAGAAAACGTTCCCTTCAAATCCATTAAAAACTCCCGTCTCCGTAGTAGGCTTCATCAAAGATGAGCGGCTTGTTGTTGCGTGGTGTGTATGACTGGCTCTGCGGCCTGCTCTTGGCGAACTCTTCTGCTTTCGTCGCCCACGTTCTCCAGGCGGCCAGCCAGTTGCTGAACCGGTTGTCTTTGGAAAGGTGGAAGTTGACGAACTTGGTGAACTCCGTCTGAGCGTTGATGCTTGGATGCTTTGCTTGTGCGTACTCAAGGTATTCAGGCGGGATAGAGTCGTCAGGCGAGAATGGGCAGCTTGTCTTTGGCTTGGCTCTTGTCGCCTTTGGCTTTTCGACCTTTTTACCGTCGTTGGTAAGATGGTCGGTTTCCCACGGCGCTTGCGCGGGCAAGCTATTACTTGTTCCCTTTACTTGTTTAATTACTTGTTCATTTACTTGTTCGGGTGTAGTTTCATACAGGGGTGAACTGCATTTTTCTACAGGGGTCCCCTGCACTTTCCTACACCCCTCCCATGCACTTTCCTTCAGGGGTGTACTTTCCTTCAGGGGTGTACTTTTGTCAGGGGGAGTCGAATCTTGCAGGGGTTCGCTTTCCTTCAGGGGGTCTGCCGTTGGCAGCCTGTTCAAATGCAAGGTGAAGTAACGCATTTGACCAGGCGCCTGAGTTGACGACACGTAGCCAAGATCGTGCAAAACTTTTAACGTCGTGCGAACAAGACGATCGTTCACGCGAGAAATTCGCGCAATTTTCTCGGTCGACGGGTAACAAGCCCCCGTTTCCGGATTTTGGAAAAACGCAAGGGCTTCCAGCACATCGACCTGAGTGCGATCGGACAATCCCGACGCGCGGACTTTATGCATAGCCTCGTAACTCATTCAAAACCTCATCGACTGGTTTTGATCATTTGCAAAACGTCAGCGGCAAACTGACTGACTTCCTCCGGCTTACAACCAGTCAGACGGCAAAAAGGAGCAAGGTAGTTCCGCGTGACAGAGTTCTTGGAAACCCACCGCTTGACAGTCTGGCGGGAAATCCCAAGATCGTCGGCGAGTTTTTGCTGAGTGCCGTATCGAGAGATGGCATCTCGAACAGAAACTTTCTTCATGTGGTACCCCATACAAAATTAATGGTACCGATATAGTACCATAGTTGGTAATCATGTGGTACCCTAAGGCGGTCCGTTTATTGGTACTATCTGAGTACCAAAGGAGGCCTTATGTCATTCCCTGAACGCCTAAAAGCTCTGTTAGCAGAGCGGCAAATTTCAATGCGCGAGCTAGGCCGCCGCATTGGTGCAAGTCACGTAACAATCGGCAAGTGGCTGTCTGGCATTCAGATGCCATCCGATGAAAACCTAGAGGCGTTGTCGGAGTTCTTTCGCGTCACGCCAGCTTTCCTTAAGTTTGGCGACACCGTTTTGACGCGTCCGCAGACGCTTGAACTGGATGAAGACGTTGTGTCCATTCCGGTCCTTGACGTTAAGGGTTCCTGCGGTTATGGCGGTGAATTCACACAGACTATTCAACTAGTCCAGATGCTCCGAGTCACCAAGCAGTGGCTGCTTTCTAAGTCCGCATCATCGCTGAACTTCCAGACGCTTCATATCATCACAGCTGACGGCGACAGTATGGAACCGGGCATCAGACGCGGCGACTTTGTAATTGTCGATACGTCTCAGAATCGCTTCGTCGCAGACGGCCTGTACGCTATCCAGTACTCGAACTCCATCTTCATCAAGCGCGTTCAGATTCACCCCGGTGGTAAGGTTGAGCTAATTTCTGACAACCCCAAATACAGACCGATTCAACTTGAGTCATGCGAAACAATTGAAATCGTCGGCAGAGCCGTTCTTTGCTTCAATGTGCGCGAACTCTAACGCGCGATAACAATTCGCTCCGCCCAATCCCGCCTTGTGCGGGATTTTTTTTGTCCGTCAAAACAGCATTTGATCCACGTCAACTTTCTCGCCATTTTTGGTAACCTTACGCTACCACCATTGGTACCTCTATGGTACTATGACAGTACCAAATGTGGAACGCATTACGTTCCGCTTGGTACCCAAGTCGCAAGGCTTGGCGTCGATGGGAAGGGCATCGAATCTCGGCGCGCTACAGCGCCCCCTCCCGCGGACGAAACCCCGCCCTCCCGAGCAAGGAGCCTCGGCGGCGGCACGGAGCGAGAGAAAGGGACTGCAGCGATGTCCGAATCTCGGCACTTAGCTGTGTCGGGGACCGCCTGAGAAGCGGCTGCGCCGTTGGCTAGAAGGGTCTAGCGACGCGCAGTACAGCTCAGACCGGTAGTCGCAAAGGTCGCGTATGAAAAGTACACGGATGTCGGTAAAGCGTCGGGATGGGATCCACCTGCAAGCGACACATCGCTACACCCAAGTAGATCGATCAGGATCAGTCTTCGGACAGAGGGCATGTTAGCCCCGAGCGGCCAGAGCGCTGAACGAGCGCAGCCGCGACCTGATCGAAAGCCGATTCAAGCGCCCTTGCCTCTTTTTTCCACGAATACCGAGTCGTCGACTGGTGAGGACGCTTGAACCAGCTTTCACAAGAAAGAATGGCCGCGCGGTTTACACCCGCGCCTACAGCGGGTAAGATGAGGCTACCTTGTATGACATGCCCTGATTTCAGGAAGGGAATATCATGACTCAGCCAAACACATCGTTCATGACGAATTTCATGAAAGGCGTGCGCAATGGGCTGGTGGCTCCTTTTGTAGCCTTGAACCCGCCTCGCGTGCAAACGAAAATTGATCGTCGCCTGTTCGAGACGTCCTACCGCTCGCCGGCAGAAGACATGCTCAACATTAAAAGCGACTTCGACAAAGCTGTGACCTATGCCAGAAAAGAGCTCGACGCAACTAGAACGCATTGCCGACGTTGAAGACAATGTGCCGGACGTCCAGACAGAGGCTCAAACTCAGCTAATCGCGGCAAAATCCGAAACCTTTGAGGGACCTTTGCCTCACCCGGACATTTTGGCGCGGTATGAGAATATTCTCCCTGGCATCGCAGACAGAATCGTCAGAATGGCCGAGGCCGAACAAAATGCTCGACACTCTGCCATCGATCAGGATGCCAAAAACAAATCCACTCTTGTTGACATAGCAGCGAAAGAAAGCGCTGGAGCTCTTGAGGCACAGAAAAAAGGACAGAACATCGGTCTGGCCATTTCCCTTGCCTGCGTTCTATGCGCCATCGTTTGCGCGCTCATGGACAAACCAACAATCGTGACATGCGCGTTCTTGGCTGTCCCGACAGCATCGCTCATCGGTTCATTTATGCCAAAACTATGGCGTAACGACGTAAAAGAAGAAAAGTAATCACCAGATCTCACGCTCTAAACACCTTGTTCATACCGCCCTCGGCACTGCCGGGGGCTTTTTTATTGCCTGAACAACATGAGAAAAATCGAAAACTTCGAGAGCTTCGCCGCCGGGTACTTCCTCGGCCTCGGCATCAAGAAGCCGACCGCCGAAGACATCTGCCGGCTCAGCGTTGATTGCAGAGCGTTCGCCGCTGCGCTCAGCTTCTACATGGTCACAGCCCCCTATGTACTGTCGAAAGTGCGCACGCCTGACAAGTACGAGGCGGTCGCGAAGAACATCCAGTGCTTCATAGAGGCACTTCCTTAACGATTTTGAGGGCAACGGCATGACGCAGATATGTGCCGATCTGGCGGCTCACTAGGCCAGATCCCAAAGCCGGGGCATCTGCAGGCGAGAGGCTTTTGCGTTCACCCCGGCTCCCTCACCCCACTTTCATCAGAAGGCATTCACGTGCCGCCGGCCACTTCGGCGTGGCATCTCCTAGGGCGGCATCTGAATGCCTTTTTTCATTTTTCGGAGGCGTCATGAAGCGCTTTATTACTTACCTCGACGGTCTCGCACGTCGCACCTACTTCGGTACGGACGGCACTGAGGCCCACCGCGCCGGATTCGTCGGGTCACTCATCGAGGGCCTCGAAGGACTGATCGGATTCTTCGGCCTGGTGATCTTGCCAGCGATGGCGGCTGCCACCCTTTACCACTGGATTTTTGACTAAGGAGATCGGAATGGCATGGAACTACCCCGACGGATGCGGCCCCGACGACTACGAGAAGTGGTTCGGCCCCGACCCCGAAGACGAAGAGGACGAAGACGAGGACGAGGACGAAGAGGAGGACAGCGAGTGAGTTTCTCCGATCCGGTCCGCATCATCGACCACATTCCACAGGACTTCGACATGAAAGCAAACCACAAACGCCGGCGATACAAGCAGCCGGTACAGCCTCGCGCGGAGGCACACACCAAGGCTCAGCCGGCGAAAGCCCCTGAGCCTTTTTCATGCGAGCGCCCTGGACGCGTCTGGACGCTCATCAGCTTCATCGGCGCGCTGGCCATCATCGCCGGCGTGCTCATTACTGGACACTGGGAGAGATAAATGAACGACTTCAAAGACTTCGCGCTTGAGCTGCACGAAAAGGGCATCAAGGCAACGATGGACAACGCCAGAACGTTCGTCCTTGGCAACTACGACCGCGTGCTTCCTGCCTACTGGCTAAACCCCGACGCGAGAATCAAAGCGCTCTACGCGCTGATGGAGACGCGCTACGTGGACGACTTCGAGTCGTCTCTCAAGGCGACGCTCACGCTCAGCTCGGAGCTCGACCGAGCCCTTGAGCATGCGACATCGATGCTCTACGGCGAGATGCTCGAGATCGAGTACGACGAACACAGCGAGGAGTAAGCATGACGATCACTTCACTTGAGCCGCTCGAGCTACCGATGCCCGAGCCTGAGGACGAGGTCGACTTCGACCCGTACCCAGAGTTCGCCAGCCGCGACGAGTTCGAGCGAGCCCAGTGGTTCGGCGAACGTGCAAAGCGTCCCGAGCCGATCTACGACAAGTCGCTTGAAGACTTCTACGCCATCGGCGACGACGGCGAAATCCCTTTCTAAGGAAACGCAATGAGCTACGCGACCCTGGTACTTGGAGAGAGCGGAACAGGCAAAACCTGTTCGCTCCGCAACCTCGACCCAAAAAACACACTTCTGATCCAGCCGGTGCGCAAGCCGCTCCCCTTCCGCTCCACTGGGTGGAAGGAGATCAAGCAGAAGGGCGATGGGAACAACATCCTCGTCTGCTCGAACCCGCAGGCAATCATCAATTGCATGCACGCGAGCCCGTTCGACGTGATCGTCGTGGACGACTGGCAGTACATCCTCGCCTCGATGTACATGGCTGCACGCAACGTGAAGGGGTTCGACAAGTTCACAGAGATCGGCGGGGCCGGATTCGACATTGCCAAGGCCGCCTCCGAGCTCGGTGAAAACAAGCGCGTCTACGTCCTCGCTCACACGACCTCTGATGAGTTCGGCAACACCCGTATCAAGACATTGGGGAAATTATTAGACGACAAGATCGTTGTCGAGGGCATGTTCACCACAGTCCTTCGGACGCACGTCGAGAACGGACGCTATCTCTTCTCAACTCAGAACTCAGGCTCTGACACAGTCAAATCGCCGATGGGAATGTTCTCGGAGCAGTACATAGAGAACGACCTCGCGGCAATCGACCGCGTCATCTGCGACTACTACGGCATTACTAACGAAAAGGAAAACGAAGAATGATCACTACCTTCACCATGAACCGCAAGTCCGCGGAAAAGGTTGCCGGCTTCAACGGCATCGACAAGTCCGGCAAGTACGTCGGCACCCTCACACAGGTCGAAGTCGCCGAAAGCAAGGCGGGCGCGACTTACGTCGAGTTCGCCTTCAAGGCGCTTCGCTGGATCGAGTGCGGAGAGACCGCCGAAGAGCGCGGCGAGAAGATGGCTTTCATCAAGCTCTACGTCTCCAGCCGCACGGGCGATCGCACCTTCGGGGCCGACATCATGGACGCGCTGCTTGCCGTGCTCAAGCTCGATAAGGTTGAGGCTACGCAAGCGCAGGTCTTTAACCGCGACGGCACGAAGCGCCCGGGCTATCGCATCGGCGCGCTCGAGGGCCAGACCATCGGCCTGCTCCTCCAGCGCGAGAATCGCGAGTATGAGCACGAAGGCCAGATCAAGACGACCTACCAGATGAACATCATCACGCCTTTCCATCAGGTTACTGGACAGAACGCAAAGGAAGTCCTGAACAACCTCGAGGCCAAGGCGGTCGAGGCTAAGTTCAAGAACCTGAAGGACAAGGAAGCCAAGCCCGTCACGCCGTCGGCACCGGTTGCGCACCCCTACGACGACGACGCTCCGCTTGACGACAACCCGTTCTGACCATTTTCGTGACGCCACGCAAATGATCACTAGCCCTCGGCGAAAGCCGGGGGCTTTTTGACAACGCGCCTCCGGCCGCCATCACGAGCGGCGGAGTTCCCCCGGTGGCGCATGAATGCTTTTTGACAGGCAAAGTCGATTGGAATATGGTTGCATAAGGAGTCACTAGCTTCCTTTCTCCCACCAATCAGACGCCATATAACTTTTCCATGAATATCAAAGAGTTAACAGAAAAAACAGCCCTTGCGGCGCCACCCTCACAAATGAGCACGAAAGTCAGCGTAAATTCAATGGAAGCTGGCCATATTTCGGCTTAACCATGTCTAGATGCTTGATGAAATCTTCCCAGTTCGATGAAATTTTCATCAAGCCTATGCACAACCCGATATGCTTGATTAGCTCTTGACGCCCATAATCAGCAGTCAGGTGTTGAAATAGCTTGTGGGGCTTTTCTACTTTTTTCGCTTCTTTTTTCAACGCATCTTTGATCCCTGGACCTAGCCTGTCATAGACAATGTTATTGGTTAGTATCCCAAAGTATTGGGGTCGAAAATTCACCTTTTCTGGTGGATACGGTAAGCCTCGAAGTCTGAACATTTCTTGGTAAAAATCGGCGTCAAAAGTCTTGATGTACGGCTGAAGTTCTTTTGCCACATATGCCTCAAGAATTTTGGCAAGGGCATCACGCTCTCGATCTTTTTGGTACCCGGTTGCTTCATCAATTAGAGCTACGATCCCCACTCTTGCAAAACCTCGGATAAGAATTTCCGCCTTCTTCGCCTTCGGTAACTGCTGAGCCTGAAGTATTCCAGAATCGCGTGCTTCTAGCCATATTTCGCAAACTTTCGGAAGGATCTCGGCCTGGTAGCCAAAAAATGACTTTCCTCCGTCGTTGTATTCGACAGGGGTAAGGTCCCCGGGAGAAAATTCCTTATTTACCAAAGGGATAAGTGACTTAGATGCCAGAAACAGGGGCATAGGTCCCCCGACATCTTCTTCAATCTCTTTTCGAATCTTTCGCAGCTTCCCACCAGTTCCGCCTAGTTTTTCTTGAATATCGGATTCGGAGATCAATCTACGCCCATCGTCAAGGACGCAACAGTTGAAAGTCATGTCGGCTATGTGAAGACTGCCTTTGTATCCAGATTTCGGAAGGGAAGCAAGGTGCTTTTTCATTTGAGCCATCTTTCTCGCAAGTGCTTTACGCTCTTCTGGGGACCTCTTGGCGTTTGCCGCATTCGCGCCATTTGCCTTACCGTTCATACTCGAACTCCTTTAGCTTGTGAGTTGCAACACGCATTTGTTGCATTGAGAGTATAACAGACGCGGTGTGCTGGCGTATTGCCAAGCATGCGGCTTCGCTTTTGACACTCGCCTGTGTTTCGGGTATGCATACTCAATCATCAACGGCCATGAGGGTAAGAAAATGAACGACTCATTTGAGTTTCTTTGGCATTTCGATGACAGGGACGAACTTGAGTTTTGGGAATGGTGCCGCGGAAACCGTTCGTTGATCGAATTGCTAAGACAAGAAAAGACGTTGACTATTGAAGATGTAATCAACGCCAAGAATCGTATCTTAGATGCGACGGGAATAATGCCAGAGAACGCATTCAACCACCTTATAACCTTGGCTACCCTTACGAGACTCCACGCTCAACGAGAAGGTTGTATGTATGGGCCAATTGCTAAAGCGCTTGGAGGGAAAGTCTTAGGAGGCGCAAGCCAACCAGATTGTCTTGTCCGTAATATTCCTGTAGAGGCCAAACCAATAGCCTTCAACCGGTCCGCATTGAAACAACTTACCCGGTATATGAGAGCTGCCGGGTCAACCAGAGGAATTGCGGCCGCTCGCGTTCTAAATGTTCAGCTACCAAAAAATGTATTCTTTCTCAAGGTTGAGTTCGATCGCTCACAGAATGAATACGTCGTTAAAAACGCGAGAGAGGCCATTGACTGGCTGAATGAATCTTGACGATCGCCGACAAGTCGAGTATGCTTCGCTCAGGTGCTGAAAACACCTACACAGCGGACACCGCACCCGACAGACAAGCGGTATTTTTGTATCTACTCAACGCCCTCAAATGTGAGGCGGTTAGATAGATAGCCACGGACATAGTGCAAGCTATGGCCGGGCGTGCGGCCAATAAAACACCTGCAAAGGGAATAAGCCCGCCGACTGTGTACGGTTTTCAGCACCCGGCCACCTACTGAAAATAGGTGATTAACCATCCGCCAATTTTGGCGATTGGTGAAAAATTACACAGGAGGACGCAATGTCCATCATCTCTAACGCCTTCAAAGTTATCGAAGGCCGCCCAGTCACGTCCAGTCGCATCGTCGCCGAATACTTCTCGAAAAAGCATAGTGACGCAGTCCGCGCAATTGATTCCATCATCGCTAAAAAGCCTGAACTTCTAGCATCGCGCAATTTTGCGCAATGGTCCGAAGAGGTCGAAATCGGCTCCGGAGCAAAGCGCACTGTAACTGGCTACTGGATGGATCAGAAAGGCTTCTGCATCCTCGCTATGGGATTCACCGGCGCGAAGGCACTCGAATTCAAGTGCGCGTTCTACGATGAGTTCGAACGCATGAAGAACGAGCTCGAGGCACCGACCACGATCACGCCCGCAGAGCAGCGAGCCATCCAGCGCGAAGTGGCCATCCGTGCACACAAGACCTCATCGAACTATCGGACGATCTACCGCGCCATCAAGGCACGCTACCAGATCGCACGCTACGACCAACTGCCTCGCACTCAGCTCGAAGACTGCCTCGACTTCATCAGAGAAGTCGAGCTCGACGTGCCCGAGGTGCCTCACACCGCGCACCCCGACGACGGCGGCTGCCCTCACTGTGGCCTGCACCCTATCCCCGCAGGCTCGATCGTTCTCTCCGCGCATGAGGCCGAGAACCTGCGGACTTTCGTCTACTACTGGCGATATCTCTTCCGCGAAGACCTCGAGACCGTCCTCAAGCTGATGCGTCTCCTCCAGTCGCCTTTTGCGCCTCGCTTCTACGAAGCCGTGACAAGCATGAACCTCGGTTCCATCGAGGACATGCTCGAGCGTAACGGCTACAGCGTGAGGCAACTGTCCTGCTACCGCGCCCTGACTGCTCAGTAACAGCCACACCCAATTTTCTCAATCGGCCCTGCCCTAACCGGCGGGGCTTTTTCATAGGTACGCAAAATGAAACTCTACGAAATCGCACCGGCGCTGCGCTTTGCGCTGGATGACATCGAGGTCGATCCAGAAACCGGGGAAATCCTCTCTGCCGACGCGCTCCACGCCGTCGAAGCAGAAGCCGCTGAGAAGATCGAAGCCACCGCGCTCTACTTGCGCGAGCTCGATGCCGAGGCCAAGGCCACCAAGGAAGAGGCCGACCGCATGCTCGCCCGCGTCAAGTCACTGCAGAAGCGCTCCGACTACCTCAAGGCCATGCTCCTCGATGCGCTACACGCGACCGGCAAGGTCAAGACTGGCCGCGTGACCGTGAGCATCCGCACGACGCAGGCCGTTCAGATCAACCAGGAGCAGGCGATCCCCGAGGCCTTCACGACGAAGAAGATCACGATCAGCCCGAACAAGGTGCTCATCAAGGAAACCATTTCCGCCGGCGGCTGCGTCCCCGGCTGTGAACTGATTGAGCGCGAGAGCGTCAGCATCCGCTAGGCAGAAACAGGAGGTAGCCATGACCAAGACACAAACACCCGCAAAGCTGCTCCTGCGCTACCTATGGCCGCGCATGCAACGCGGCGAGCGGCACTTCGTCATCGAAGACACGCAACTCGCCTTCAGCCAGACAGCGCAACAGTTGAGTAAAGCCGTCCGACGATTCAACGAGTCAGGACATGAGCTCAACTGGCCTGGCTTCCACTTCTCGGCCAAGGTGCTCGACGTTTACAAGCTCGAGATCAAGGCCGAGCGAGAAGCCGACCCTGCGCCGGAAGGATCAATCCCTTTTTAAGGAAGTAAAGATGGAAGTCAAGATTAAGAAGATTCACCCAGAGGCGAGGATGCCGACGCAAGGCACGAGCGGCGCTGCATGCTTCGACCTCTACGCTATCGAGGACACGGCACTGGAGAACGGCATGCCTGCGAAGGTGCGCACCGGCCTAGCCTTCGAGGTGCCGGCGGGCTATTGCATGGTGGTGTACAGCCGCTCATCGTCCGCGCTGAAGGGCCTTGTCCTGACGCCGCTCATCGTGGACAGCGACTACCGTGGCGAAGTCTTCGTCCTCGCCCGGCACATCATCTTCGGCGAGCCGCACTATCAGATCCACAAGGGCGACCGCATCGCTCAAGTGAAGGTCGAAAAGCTCGACGACACCACGTTCGAGTGGGCTGACGAGCTGAGCGAGACTGCGCGCGGCGCGGGCGGATATGGGAGTACCGGACGATGATATTCAGACTCAAAGACCGCGAGCTTCAGAAAAAGCTCGACGAGATCAGCAAAAGCGACTTTTCGGATGCTCTCGAAGTTTGCTCAGCCGCGGTTGCGTCCGCCCTCAAAAGAGGAAAGCCAACAACTATATGGTTCGGTGTTCAACCCCAGCTCTCGCTAGAGATAACGCCCGACATGCTCGAAGAAGTCGCAGAGTACGACCCGCACGGATGGAACGACTTTCCCGAAGTCGAGCCGCCCGAAGGCGTCTTGATGCGCGTCGAGTGCCGCGATGGAAGAAAGGCCTGCGCCAAGTATCGGCTCTTTATCGAAGGAGGCTCATGGTGCGATGTCAATGGTGGGGCTTGGCCTGAGGCGTACAGCCAAAGCGTTGCCCGCTTCCGCTCGTGGGACGAGGAGGACAAAGCATGACGCAATGGAAATACTTCCCGGACACGACGCCGCCGCGCGGCTTGCCGCTCAGGCTCGAAGTCAAAGAAAAGGATCAAAACACCGGCACACCGGAACCGTACTACGGCAAGACGCTTTTTCAGGGGTTTGCGGTTTTCGACGGCCAAGACTTCATCCCGTTCGGCTCGTTCCACCGGCTGCCGATTTTTTGGGACGGCCGGCTAAACGCCTTTGGGCATAAGGATGTGACCGCTAGATACGCCCTGTGGGAGGACGAGGAATGAAGCCCGAAAAAGCGCATCGACGCCGTGCGCTCTTCGCGTTGGAAGCCATCGAGGTATGCGCCACGTCGTGTCGAAAGGGTTGGAAGGGTCGAACCCCTCCGACCATGGAGGAAGTCGACGACGCTATCCGCAAGTTGTCCTACTGCGTCGGAGCGCTGAAGGACTATCGCTCGATCCGCATCCAGATGGCAAAGGAGAAAGACGAATGACAGAAACCGAAATTGTCGTGCAAGACATCCGCCGAGAGCTACGATGGTCGTATCGCGATCAGTCGACCTCAAATCTCCGCGCACTCGCAAGCCGACTCATCGACAACAAGGACACGGCCAGCATCGCAGACGCGGTAAGGAAGTACACGACGGTGCTCTCCGCGGCGAGGCAGAGTGCAAACCCTGCCGCACTCGAGCGCGTGAAGTTCTCTGCATACATGCTCACGCACGCACTGCGCGACTGGGAGGCGGCGCGTTGAAGGCAACGTCGTAAAATAGGAAAGCCCCCGTGCTGTGCAATGCTCCGGGGGCTTGATTAACCTTTACGAAGAGGTATGTATGGATAATACCCAAAACAACGACGAACAAGCAACCCTCCCGAACTTCGACGCGATCCGCCATCTGGACGATGACGGCAGGGAGTACTGGTTTGCGCGCGAGCTTTACCCGCTCTTGGGATATAGCCGTTGGCAAAGATTTCAGGCGGTTATCGAAAAGGCAAAGACCGCATGTAAGTCTTTGAAAATCAACGACTCTGACCATTTTACCAACCTTGGTAAAATGGTCGACCTCGGTAGCGGCTCGTCTCGCGAAATTGATGACGTCGCCCTCTCCCGTTATGCCTGCTACCTGATCGTTCAGAACGGCGACCCGAGCAAGCCTGTCATTGCCGCCGGCCAAACCTACTTCGCGGTTCAAACCCGCCGCCAGGAACTCGCCGACGAGGAAGCCTTCGCCCAACTGGATGAGGATCAAAAGCGTCTGTTCTTGCGCAGGGAGATGAAGGAGCATAACAAACGGTTAAGCGATGCCGCGCATGACGCGGGAGTCGTCGAGCCAAGAGACTATGCCATCTTCCAGAACCACGGATACAAAGGCCTCTACGGAGGACTTAATCGAAAGGATATCCACGAACGGAAAGGATTGAAAAAGAGTCAAGAGATCCTTGATTACATGGGACACGAAGAACTGGCGGCAAACCTTTTCCGAGCGACCCAAACCGAAGCCAAGCTCCGACGCGAACACATCGTCGGGAAAATGGAGGCGAACCAGACGCACTATTCCGTAGGGAAGGAGGTGCGCGAAACCATTAAGCGGTTAGGTGGCACGATGCCTGAAGATCTCCCGACTCCGGAGAAGAGCATTAAGCAGCTTGAACGCGAAGAAAAGAAACGGTTGGAACTTCTCGAGAAGAAGTAACCGCCCAATTTGAACCATTACCAGCCCTCGGCTCACACCCGGGGGCTTTTTCATATCTACACACTCATGCCAGTAAGCAAAAAACCTAGGAAGAAAGGACAGCGAGCGAGAGACCTCGCCGTCAGAAAGAAGTTCGTGCGAAGTCAGTTCAAGGACGCGGACGATGCGCGTAGGACCATCGCAAGCCTCGAGAATCAGCGCACACGTCAACGACGACGTTGCGAACAGCTCGGCTGGCTGCTTGGCTTTCAGGAGAAGGACTCTCTGCTCGAGGCATTCACGCTCAGTTTCTTCGCGCTTGAGCGTTGGCCGACCACTACGGACTACTCGGACTTCAACCAGATCAGCAGCACGCTAATGCTCGGGGCGCTCTGTCACAAGTGTCTCGGCGTGGTCGAGCAGGATTTGCTCGAGGACATCCAGCACGCGGCCTTCATGACTGTCGTCTGCGCCCGCCTGCGCAATCACCGCAAACCGATCCCGCCAGCAAATCTTGAGCCTGTAAAACACGGATTGATCGTCGCGCAGGAGCTCATGGAGTACGCCTACGAGCATGAACGTCAAGCGCTCATCAACGTGCTCAAGCACAACACGCATGAGACGTTGGACGAGACGCCTGGCTTGCGTGAAGCGCACGAGCGATTCATTCTCGGGCGTCACTACGAGACGGTTCGCGGCTGGGAGCTCGAGGACGACTCGCTTGAGAAAGCTATGAAGTCGGGCGTACTGCCCGAACCAGAGGAACGATATGACTACTTGGAACAGAGAGGAGGAGAGAGATGATCTGGATGACCAAAGTCGAACTAGCGCAGTACCTCAAGAGGTCGACGCGAACGGTTGAAAGGTGGGTAGTGCAGCAGAAACTGCCGCCCGGTTGGCGGCAGGCGGACGGGTTCATGCGCTGGCGCAAAGATATCGTCGACCAGTGGCTCGAGGACTGCGAGCCCTACGCGAAGAGATGCCAGAAGCTCTTGAAGCTGAGAAGCGCGATGCTGTAAAATTCCCGAGTGGGATTGAGAACCAAAAGCCCCGAGCAGTCATCACTGTTCGGGGCTCTTTTTTTGCCTGTTTTTATGGCTTTCTTTATGGCCACGGGAGCGGCTTTTGAATTTCTCCTGCGCCACAACAAATTCTGGCGGAAGCGGTGGGATTCGAACCCACGAAGGGTTGCCCCTCGCTGGTTTTCAAGACCAGTGCATTCAACCACTCTGCCACACTTCCGACGTCAGATAAGTTTCGCATTCTACAGAAGTAATGAAAAAAAGTCCACAGGCATCGCTTGTTCCGGGAAAAACGGAAAAAACGTTCTCAGCGCCCGCCTCGACGCTCCGAAGCGGGCCTGTCGGCGAGATTGGGCCTGTCCGCGGGCGCTCCGAGCAGACTCGCTTCGGACCTGAATTCGAAGCGCACGAGCGTGTCGTCGTGGGCGAGTTCGTCGCAGAAGCGGATGTCCATGCCGAGCGCGCCCGTGAAGACGAGCTCCCCGTCGAGCCAGACGAGCGGAAGGTCGGCGCGTTCGAAGGCGGGCACGCCCGCCTCGGCGAAGAGGTCCTTGAGGTACTTCGACGGACGGTTCGGCCAGAGCTTCATTCTTTCGGCGCCGCGGCGGGCGCGAACCTCGAGGGTGCCATCGCGCAGGCGCCTCGCGCTCACGCCGCACTCTCCGGGCAGGCACGGAATGACGGCCAGAGAGCCGTTCCAGCCGGGAAGCGCCAGCGTGTCGCCGCCTTCCCAGACGAGCACCGCATCGCGCGTATCCTCCGACCGTCTGGGCGAGACGTCGCGGATGACGAGAAGGTCGCCCCACCTGCGCATCTCCTTGGAGCGCACCTGAAGCGCAAGCTGCGAGTCGGCGTGGCTCTGCCTCACCTGCCTGAGCCCCTCCTCAAGACGCGCTCGGTTGGGCAGCTGCATGCCTTCCTCCTGCATCCAGGTGCGCAGGCACCAGGCCTGGCGGGCGGGGATCAGCCTGAGAAGCGCGGGAATGCGCAGGGCGTGCGGATTCGCCTCGTCCCTGCACCGCGCAAGATCGTCGAGCGAAACGGAGCGGAGCACCTCGGCCGCCTCGGCCGTGAGCGAAACGGCGCGCGCCGCGGCCTGCCTGAAGCCCGGACGGATCTTGTCGAGAAGCGGCACGACCTCGCGGCGGATGAGGTTGCGCAGGTACTTCGGACTCCGGTTCGACTCGTCCTCGACGTAGCTGAGCTTCACGCTTCGGGCGTACCTGTCGATGTCGGCGCGAAGCACGCCGCTCCAGGGGCGCACGAGCAGAAGCGGCGGCGCGTTTCTCGAGGCCGAAAGTCCAGGGATCACGAGCTCGCGCGTCTGCGGAAAGGCGGCGAGTCCTTCGGGCCCCGCGCCGCGCATCCACTGCATGAGGAAGGTCTCGATACGGTCGTCCTCGTGATGCGCCGTCAGCACGACGTCATAGGCCTCCTCGCGTGCAAAGCGTGCAAGCGCCCTGTAGCGGACCTCGCGGGCCGCGGCCTCGACGCCTTCGCCCGTCTGCCTGACCGTCACGCGCACGGGCGTGAACGGAATGCGCCTTGCCTCGCACTCGGCGCGACAGTGCGTCTCCCAGTCGTCCGCATTGGGCGAGAGGCCGTGATTGACGTAGACCGCATGCACGCGGGCGATGAGAAACTGGCGCGGACGATGAAAGAGCTTCTCGACGACGTCAAGGAGCGCCATGGAGTCGCGCCCGCCCGAAAGCGCCACGACGACGCGCACGGGATTGAGCGGCCTGAGCGAGAATTCGTCCCCCTTGACGCCGAGAAGCGTTTCGGCCGCATCGGAGAGCGCGTCGTAGACGAGCTGCGTCAGACGCTCGGCGAGCGCCTTCGAGCGGCGCGGCGCGGACTTGCGGGCTGGGGCTTTTCTGGGAGCGTCGGACATGGGCGGACTGGAGGGACTCAAAGAGCCGTGAAAAACAAAGCCGTCATTGTACTGCGGCGGGCGACACGAACGGGAAGAAATCCAAAAAAGGCACGTCCTCCATGGAGAAACGTGCCTTTTTGAGACGGGCGGGACGGTGAGGTCCGCTTATTCGGCCTTTTCCGCTTCAGCGGCCTTCTTGGCGCACGAGCAATCGCAGGGATCGGCCTTGGCGTCGGGTTGAGCTTCAGGCGCGGCGGCGGGAGCCTCGGGCTCGGGAACCTCCTCAGCGAGGCGCTCGAAGCGGCCGTAGCCCTCGAGCCTTTCGGCGCGGCGTGCGAGCAGCGTCGTAGCTGGTGAGGTCTACAAAAATGGAATTTGCC
>OKRU01002066.1_pt1 | contig 18862 bp, 16 predicted proteins | sample 1601131 | NCBI WGS metagenome assembly OKRU01 (sample SAMEA3541558, study PRJEB24748) | human gut metagenome | biome: human gut; feature: human-associated habitat; material: faeces | place: China | collected 2012
TTACCTCTATTTCTCAAATAATTCGCTAAAAGTTTATTCTTCAATCGGTTAAGTCGAACCGATAAAAATCTAAAATAATAGAGCTTTTCATATCATTATTTTTTAGTCAAACCCATTGCATTTTCAATAAAATAATAGAGAGTATCTTTCAAAGCTTTCACCTGAATAAAATTAAAAGATCTTTTTCATCAGAGTGTCTATCAATATTCTTACACCCACCGATACAAACAGATAAAAGCAGTAATATCATAGTAAAGCATTCCATAATGTAATTTAAAATATTGACATCTCAGTTCATAAGTTTGAATTCTTGTATTCCATTTATTTTAATCACTATTTACTTTCTCATTTTAAATAATTCGCTTCATGTTCCAATTTTTCATGCATTTCTTTATAATACATTTCATAAAAAGAGATTCTCTCACTGTCAGAAAGAGTACTAATGTAATTACTTATGCTATATAATAGCTCTTCAACTTCATCATTAGGCATTTTTTTATCACTCAACTCTGATTTATTAAAAAAAGATATTATAAGGTTCTTTATCAAAGGAATATTATATAAGATTGACAGCAAATCACTATCTACATCTTTATAAGTGTTTAAAATTAAATACACTTCACACCATCTTTCTATTCTTTTCAATACATCAGATTCATTTTCTATTTGAAATTTATATAATAACTCATCTACATTTTGAGATGATTGTTCTAATAATTTTTTAATAATATAATGATCTGAGATTTCAGTTTCGCAAAGTTTATAAACGATATGATCTATTGATAAAAGAAGAAGATCATTACTATAGTATCTTTTCAAAGACTGAATATCTTTCATAAATTCAGATTTTCTGTTAATTCTATTCCAACCAATTTTTCTTTTCACCAAATTAAGCAATGCTTCATTATCTTCCATTAATTCACCATTAAAACTAATTCCATAGAATTCTCCCAAACAAATTGTATCATTAGGAATAGAATAATCACGATAAATAATTATAGTCATAATCCTAGGGTCAAATGCATCTATAGAGTCATCTTCATTTTTTGGCAAAAGACCTTTATACAAAGAAGAAAACTCACGTATAAATATATCATCATATGTAGTTAAAAAATTAATATCATCACCAAAACTAAAATTAAAAGATTCTGGAGAGCAAGAGGCTGAAATAGGAAGAAATGTACCTTCTGCACCATATACCAATTTTATTTTATCTATATCTTTACCTGCCAACGTCTTACTTAGTAGTACGAATAACATCATAAAAAAATATCGTTTCATTCTGAAGTCCAATTGTTTTTAAAATCTTTTATTTTTTTCCTTAACTCTCTTGACCGTTTTTCATCTATTTCTTTATTAGAAATAACAGATTTAGTTACAACCCATTTACCTTCACTATGACTTTCTCTTCCTTGATGATTTATCGGCAACTCTCCATTTGCCCTAGCTGTTTCTAATTCCGCTCCTTTTATTACATTTTTTTCTTCTTTCGTTCCATATTTAGAATCATATTTTTCATTTTGTTTATCAAATTTATCATTTACAGCATGTGCAGCTTCATGTTCAAGCCCTGTTGCCGGAGATAATATATTCCCATCATCCAATTTTAATCCTGCATTTGGATTAAACCTAATAAGTCCTTTATTATTTGAAACATATTTATTATCTTTATCTGTCTCAACTATTTCAATTTTTATTTTAGCATTTGTCACAATTACTTTCAGATTATTTCCTCCTCCATTTTTTATATTATAATTATAAGCAGAAATAACCGAATTTACAAATTTATTTCTCGGTGCATTATTCTCATTTTGACCATTAAAAATAAAGTTCACTTGTTTTCCTCTTTCATTCTGGTACCAAATTACAATATCCATACCATTGGGGTCGATATACATAATCGGATTATTATTACAATAAGCATAGGGACTTATCGAATAATATTTCTCACACATAGGATCCATCGTACTAAATCGTCCTAACACGGGATCCTGCATCCGGGCACTGAAATCATACAAATCAACTCCATGCATACGCTCTAACTCTTTACCGCCATATTTATATTTCTGAACATCACCACCACTACTTTCACCAAATAATCCACCAAAAGGATAATAATGATTTACCTGCTCTATACCGCCTGATTCATTTGCTACCACACGATTATTACCCTGATGATCTTTTAAATAGAAATGAAATGTACGATCTTTACAGGCAATATATCCTTCAGACAACAGTATTTTAACCAATGTATCATTCTCATATACAAAGTTATCACAATAATCCGTATATCCACTATAAACAATACTCATATTTACTCCTCCGCTTCTCTGCATACTTCCTTCAGAGTGACCGTAAGAAACACGTAATTTCTTACCTTCAGCATCGTAATCATATCGAATATGATTTTGTGTGTAAGGAAATAATGCAATGCCCGGATTAAAAATCGTACTCTTCCTCTCCATACTCACTAAAACCGGTAAGTTCAAATTGTTATAAGCTATACTTTCAATTTTTTTATTCCTGTCCGAAGTCATATTTCCATTCGCATCATACGTATACTCCACATCTGTATCTGCTCCGTCTACAAAATGCATCACATCCTTATAAACAGGATCATTATCCGACACATCAGAAACACTTTTCAATTGATTACCGTTATATGTATAACTCAGATTGTCAATGATGCCATAAGGATCTGTCGAAGGATTCTCATCACCATTTACGATACGGGATTGTATCCGTTGGGCTTGCTGGGGAGTTATACGCCCATAACGGCTCAGTTGCAGAATATTTCCTTGCTTGTCATAAGATTCAACTTTTACATCAAATGAATTTGCATTAGCACACAGCGAAGAGGTACAATAAGCATAATCAGCAAAAGTCAAACGGTTAAGACCGTCATATTTAAATAAGTAATTTCTTGTTATATCTTCATTACCTACTTTCCAATCTATCCGGCTTATATTGCCGTTGTAGCATCTTCCGATATTGGCATAATACATTTTCTCGGTAAAATTCGGACTGATAATATCCGTCAACCAATTTCTGATATTATACTTATACTGTATTGTTTCAATGTTATTTATATTCTTTTGTTTCATCCGGCCTAAATTGTCATAACTGTAATTCGTAGTTATTGTTTTAGCAAATACGTTATAAGTAGTAGAAGTCAAACGTTCCGCATGGTCATAAGTATTGGTACAAATATCAAGAAAAGAAGTCTGATCCTTTGAATGCTCATGTACGTCTTTCAATACTTTGCCCGTAAAGGTATAAGTGTAATAATGATTATCGCCACCATCCAAATGATTGGTAGAGAGTTCCTGAATAATATTACCATGAGCGTCATAATAATAAGCCATTGCCGTATAATTTCCCGAACCGTCCAATGCGTACGTGCGTTTGCCCGTCAGCAGTCCTTTTGCATTATCCCATTTCTTACCCTCTTTATCCCAATGAGGATCATACATCAAATAGATTTCCTTTTCAGGCATCAATTCCAGGAATTGATAATCATCATAGTAATAAACCGTCAAAAGAGTGGTGGGAGCCTGATGGTAAAAACCTTTGGAATACCCGGTATCTTCCTGAGGATACTGGTGAGGAGTCGTTGAGAAAGACTCCGTTACAAGCCAACCGGAGAAAGATTTACGAATGGAAGCGACATCACCGGCTTCCTCCACTTCCGAGACATAAAGCAAACGTCCCAATATATCGTATTTATTTACCAGCCAGACATTTCTTTTCCGTTGATTCCCATCCTGGCTCAGCACTAATCTGTCCGATCGGTCATAAACCTGATAAACAGGCTCACAGCCAGGAAGTTTTGTTTCAATGCAACGGTTACGCTCATCATATTTATACTGATAAGCGTATTTATTCAGATTATCCGTACTGATATTATCATTAATCATCGGAGGAAGAACAAAACAACGATTACCAAAGTCGTCGTACACATAATAGGTATCGTGCATTTCCCCGTTATTCATCTGGCGGGTTAGAATCATTTGCCCCAACTTATCGGTAAAAGTATAGCTCAGATTACCGTCCTCATCGGTAATCTCCGTACAATATAACTGACCATCGGCATAAGCTCCACTTCTGGTGAGATTACCGGAAGTATTTACATAATAATAATTCACTTTCAAATTACCGGAACCGGAATTTGCCAAATAGCGGGTTTTAACCCCTTTACCGGCCGAATGCCAAAGGTTGCCCGGACCTGTCTGACGTATCACCCGATTCAAGGGAGAATTCTCATAAACGGTTTCATTATAAGGGTTACTGTCGCTATGTTTACTTGTTGCCTGACTTGTAAAGTCCGAGACATATCCGCCCCGTCCGGAAACTGGTGTGGGAATCCATTGTCTGGTCTCACGTCCGAAGCTGTCATACTCCTGCAAAGTCACCAAATCTTCTCCATCGGGAGTTATTCCTACCTGCACATTCTGACTGGGACGCCCCAAACCATCACAATATTGAATGTTATCTATGTATTGGGTTCCTTCCGCATTCAGCATCGTACGCTTTAGAATATAGTTCTGGTTCGAAGACAAACCATCCGGCATTACATGGCTGGGATGGGAGCGGGAAAGCGTTACCACTCCGGTAGTCCAATCCGAATTCTCCGTTACACAATTACCATTCGTATCCCAACTCACGTTTATCCGTTGAAGAGACCGGCATTGAGAACCGGGAATACCGTCGGTATTCTCCGCACTCAGGCGATCAGGCTTGCTCTTATTGGAAGTACCGTCATAAAAAATACTATCTTTGGTCATTCCGTTCCTGTCTTTCAGCACAACCGACTCTCCTGAATTACTCAGGATAATCTTGCGTTGATACAAAATCTGCCAATCAACAGTTGACGAATTAAAGTCATAAAGATCCGCAAGCATAAAGTTACTGTTATTATATTGATAGGCAACAAGTAGAGACTCTCCAGGATCGATACGTGTACCGGAAGGGATATTGAAAACTTCTGTTTTACCGCCACCCTGTAGCACCCAGCCCGACAAGTCAACACCGGCGAGACCGCCATTAAAAAGCCCCACATACTCCCCGTTACTATAAGCAACCCCTGTGGCTATCTGCTCATTGAGTGGAGAATCATACATTATTTCAGAAATATAGACTTTGTCTTGTGCCTGCGGCATTACAGGCAATAGTAGCAATATGAATGATAAAGACAACAGTCTCCGGCATAATACTATCTTATCCATAGCTTTATCGTTTTATTAGTTTCTCACCTGATATATGACCATTCACGACAATACGCAAGATATATTCTTTCTGAGAATAACCGTCAAGAGAAATTTGTTGTGTGTAGTTGCCTCTTTGTTCCAGTCTCAAAGGAGTACGGGTCAGACATCTGCCCTGAACGTCAAACAGTTGGACAGAGACTTCCGCATCTTCCCGAAGATCATAAGATAACGAAACCGTATTACCTTCCGTATCGGGCAGTATCGTACAATTAAAGATATTATTATTATCCGGGGTAGATGTATCATTATCGGATTCCGGACTCCCATTTCGTCTTTTAGCAGAATTCCTCCCCTGCCCGGTACTTTCATCATTATTCAGACTGTCTCTTCTCTGTGAATTCTCAGGATCATCCTCCAAACTGTAATATTGCTCCACCGGAGTATAACAAAAAGCCATACTGCCCAGCACACTCGGTTTCTGATGGAGAAAGACCGTGCGCCGGATGGTTTCAAATACAGGATAACGGTAACCGTCCGCATACCAGCGATAGGTGTCTATTCGTGTACGGAACGAATCCGTTGCCAAATGGTAATCAATGCTATCGGGCGAATAGACAGTATCACCCTTTTCAATTAATGGATAAGGACAAAGACGTTCGGACATATTTTTCACATGGTGGATACGAAGCACATGCCGCAATGTATCACCTTCGGGGAGGATCATTGAGCCATAACCGTCCGTTTCTACGGAAGATTTGCCCCTCGAAGTAAGGAACATTTGTCCGCAATAATCACCGTTGCCATGAAAGTAGTCTTCATACCGGCTACCGTATACAGCGGGGTAAACAAGAAGAAGTTCCGGTTTACAATTAGCTATCAGGGTAGTCTTGTTCTCAAAGCCGCAACTCAATAAAGAATCACCCTGTTGGATATACTTATAAAGCGTACGTTGTTCACGGCCGATCATCACTGAATCGTCGTAACTGTAATATTTCAACTCATAATGGTCATTTACCGGTTCCAAACGGCTAAAATCCCAAAGTACATTCTCACCGGAATCACCCGGAGCTTTATATTCGACCTGTTGCTTGACAAGGCAATCACCAGAACGGAATTCGTTGCATTTCTTACTCAATAATGATTGAGGATAAACATTTATTGATAAAACCAGTAACAATAATAACAAATAGGCACAGTAAACTTTCATAGTATAACAACTTAATATAATGCAACAAATATGACAAAATATTTTAGTAATAACAAATTTTAAAGATATTATTTGATGAACCTTGATGTTTTTTAGAATCATCGGGTTGATTGAAAAAACATAAGGATGATTGAAGACAATCGACCGTATGTTGAACATCATATCAACAGACAATAATTTTCCGGAGCCACATCATTAGACAAGGCAAAAGCAATCAAAACGCCAACAAAAAAGAAAGCTAAAACAAAATGGATTATAAACTGTGTTATCGCCAATAATCCCGGAGCTAATGGAGGTGCAACGATATGGAGTGGTTCAATGATAAATTCTATCGTATGGAAAAATGCATTATCCGGTAGTGCTACAATTCTGCCATAGACGGTGACAATATTACCAGCGAAGGAAATATTAAAATCAGTTCAAATAACGATGCTGCCAACGATCCTATCTTTACAGATTGGGAACATGGAGACTTCTCATTGAGGTCAAGTTCACCTTGTATCAATAATATTAAACCGGAAACTGAAATAATAGAGTTAGAAGCAACAAACGCCATTATGGCCGGAACAGATGGTTCAATTACAATATCAATAACGGAGGAGTCAACAGATAATGCCGGGCGTTCCAAGAGAAGAAGTCTTTTTAATAACGATTAAGAATAGATATAATCATTATCCATTCTAATCTTCAAAAAAGTGAAGAATCCCAACACGTTGCGGATTCTTCACTTTTTTAATAAAGTAGAGGACTAAACGAATCAACCTCACTCCTATTTCTTAAATACAAAATAGACGGCTAAGACCAAACACATAAAAGCAGCGATATGATTCCACTTTATCTCCATCTTAAAAGCAAGCACAGAGAATATAGTGAAAACAATCAAAGTAATCACTTCCTGTATTACTTTAAGTTGCATAATATCAAACGGACCACCGTTATCACGGAAGCCGATACGATTTGCCGGTACTTGAAAACAATATTCAAAAAGAGCCAATCCCCAGGAAAAAGCAATTACCCCTATAAGGGGTAACGCCTGAAACCATGAGAACTCTTCACGCATTTTCAAATGACCATACCATGCGAAAGTCATAAAAATATTTGAAACAAAAAGCAATCCTATTGAATAAATACCCTGTGTCCACATACTATCTTATTAAATTATAGACAAATCAATTATATTTTCTCCGGCAAAAGCTCTTCCTGAACATTTGTCATACTACCCCATAAGCTGTAACGTGCTTCCGGATTCAATGCCTCCAAAGACTTTAACACCTGCTTCATATCCGAACGGTTGGATTGAGATTCATACGGACAGTTTTTCACTTGCTTACGGAAACTACGAATTTCTGCCATTAACTTCAAATCCGCCTCATGCACCAAGCACATCGGACGAATAATCGTCATATCGAACTTCTTCATCATCAGCTTAGGGGGCATTGAGCTAAAAACTCCCTGAAAAGTAATGTTCATCAATAAAGTTTCCAAAATATCATCCATATGATGTCCTAATGCTATTTTATTACACCCCTGCTCTTTTGCCACTGTAAAAAGCGCTTTCCTACGATTCCATGAACAGAGAAAGCAAGGTGACTTACGAGTATCGGTAGAAGGGTCAAAAGAAGTTTCATAGTGAATAAAAGGAATGCCAAAAGATTCGGCATACTCCTTTAGATATCCTAAATCAGATTTATAAGGAATATTGGTCATCCCCACATGAACTGCAACAACAGAAAAACGTGGTTTCAATATACGTGAACGGCGTGCTAAAAGTTCCAATAGAGCAAGAGAATCTTTTCCACCGGAAAGCCCGATTAATATTTTATCACCATCTTCAATCAGACGATATTTCACAACTCCTTTATTAAAACGCTCCTGTATCTTACGGATAACCTTTTCTTCCTCTGTAAATTTCGCCATACTACCTACTTTCAAAATCGGACACAAAAGTAAGTGAAAAGAATGATTTAAAGAAGAATTAACATAATAGAATTTATCGGATATACGTAATTAACGAAAACTTTGTATTTTTACGTCTCTATTTTAATCAAGTGAAAATAATGAAAAGAAACTATATCCTGTTTTTTATCTTATGCCTTTGTGCTACAACAATTTCAGCCCAGACATTGGAGCAAGCCAAAGAGCTTTTCAAAAACAAACAATTTGAGAAAGCAAAACCTGTATTCCAGCGATACGTAAAAAGCAATCCCAACAATGCAAGTTATAACTATTGGTACGGAGCATGCTGTTACGAGACAGGTGAGCAGAGTCTCTCGGAAAAGTATTTATTATTCGGAGCAAAAAGAAAAGTACAAGAAGCTTTTCGATACCTGGGGCAACTATATTTTGACGAATACCGCTTCGAGGAATCTCAGGAAAACTATGAGCAATATATTGCTATGCTTGAAAAATCCAAAAAGTCTACCGAAGCATATGAAAAGATACTGGAAAAAGTGAAGCTCGCCGGACGAATGTTGAAAGGTGTGGAGCAAGTGACAATTATAGATAGCTTCGTGGTAAACAAAGATGATTTTCTGGCAGCTTACAAGATAAGTCCGGAGTCTGGAGAGATATTCACTTATAACGATTATTTCAAATCACAAGGCAACCAACCGGGTACTGTTTATCAAACAGAATTGCAGAACAAACTATTTTACAGTGATCGCAATGGGGAAAAGGATTTAAACATTTACCAAAGAAACAAACAGTTAAATGATTGGGGAAAAGCAAATGCATTGCCTGATGTTATCAATACTCCTGCTAATGAGAACTATCCGTATGTACTCTCAGACGGTATAACACTCTATTATGCAAGTGACGGAGAAGGTTCCATAGGAGGATATGATATTTTCGTAACCCGTTACAACACTAACAATGATAACTATTTAATGCCGGACAATGTAGGTATGCCTTTTAACTCGCCTTTCAATGATTATATGTATGTTATCGACGAATACAATAATTTGGGATGGTTTGCTTCCGATCGCTATCAACCCGAAGATAAAGTCTGCATTTATGTATTTATACCTAACGAATCCAAACAAACATATAATTATGAAGGCGAAGACAAAGAGATGATTCGCAGAGCGGCAATGATACAATCCATAAAAAGTACATGGAAAGATATGGCCGCCGTAAAATCTGCAAAACAACGGCTTACGATAGCCATGTATGATAAACCGGAGAAGAAAATCGTACATGATTTTGAATTCGTCATTGACGATAATACTCTTTACCATTCAGAGAATGATTTCAAATCTGCGGCAGCCAAAACGTTATTTAAACAATGGCAACAAAAAAAAGACGACTTCAACAAAATATCCCAAAAACTTGAAAAACAAAGAGAGGAATATATTAAAGCCAATAAATCAGCGCGTGCCTCAATGGCTCCGGGCATTCTTGATCTTGAAAAACGTGTAGAGCAAATGGAAGCGGAGATGCAACAATTAGAAATAAATGTTCGCAATACGGAAAAGAAATATCTGACTAAATAATAAATATTGAAGATTAATGTTTATATTTGGCAAAAACATAATTCTATGGATATACTGATTATAGCATTACTTATCATTGCCGGTATTCTCTTATTTATGGTAGAGATATTCATAATTCCGGGCATCAGTATCGCCGGAATATCTGCTGCTATCTGTTTGCTGTATGCCAACTATTATGCTTTTGCCAATATAGGTAGCACAGCAGGCTTCATCACATTAGCTGTTTCAAGCATCGGTTGCATCGTTGTTTTGATATGGTTTATGCGATCTAAAACACTCGATAAATTAGCACTCAAGAAAAATATTAATTCTAAAGTAGAAAACAAAGCTGCAAGAGAAGTCAAAGTGGGTGATACGGGCATAAGCATTACCCGCCTGGCACTTATCGGCAATGCGGAAATCAATGGTAACATCATAGAAGTCAAATCCATGGACGGCTTACTCAATGAAAAGACTCCAATCGTAGTGGAGCGCATTGACGAGGGAGTTATCATAATAAAAAGACAATAATAATACTTATCAAACATAATTTAATATGGACCCTATGTACACAACCATCCTGCTGATAGCCGGTGGTATTATTTTAATCGCGATCTTCTTTCATTATGTCCCATTCTTCTTATGGCTGTCCGCCAAAGTTGCCGGAGTGAATATTTCGTTAATTCAGCTTTTCTTAATGCGAATCCGTAATGTTCCACCTTATATTATAGTACCGGCAATGATAGAAGCGCATAAAGCCGGGCTAAATACAATCACCAGAGATGAATTGGAAGCACATTATCTTGCAGGAGGACATGTAGAGAAAGTAGTACACGCACTTGTTTCCGCATCTAAAGCAAATATAGAGTTGACTTTTCAGATGGCAACCGCAATAGACTTGGCCGGACGTGATGTATTTGAAGCCGTTCAAATGTCTGTAAATCCGAAAGTGATTGACACTCCACCGGTTACAGCTGTAGCCAAAGACGGTATTCAGTTAATTGCAAAGGCTCGTGTTACTGTTCGTGCCAATATAAAACAATTAGTTGGCGGAGCCGGTGAAGACACTATTTTGGCGCGCGTAGGCGAAGGTATCGTTTCATCCATCGGTTCATCAGAGAATCATAAGTCAGTACTTGAAAATCCGGATTCTATTTCGAAGCTTGTTCTTCGCAAAGGTTTGGATGCAGGAACAGCCTTTGAAATCTTATCTATCGATATCGCCGACATTGATATAGGCAAGAATATCGGTGCTTTTTTGCAAATGGACCAAGCTCAAGCTGATAAGAACATTGCTCAAGCAAAAGCGGAAGAACGCCGGGCAATGGCTGTTGCCCTTGAACAGGAGATGAAAGCTAAAGCAGAAGAAGCCCGTGCAAACGTTATTCAGGCAGAAGCTGAAGTTCCCAAAGCGATGGCAGAAGCTTTTCGTAGTGGAAACTTGGGAATAATGGACTACTACAGAATGAAAAACATCCAGGCTGATACAAGCATGCGTGAGAATATAGCTAAACCGGACGGTTATACTCCGGATAAGCCTTTAAGTGAATAAAAGAAGAACTAAACAGATGTTGTCATTGTTATACTTTAAAGTAACAATGACAATGTTTTTATTTCTATCGTTTAACCTAAAAAGATAAAATATCATGAAGTACTTTGCAGAATCAGAATTAATAATCAATCCGGATGGATCAGTATTTCATCTGCACGTAAAACCGGAGCAGTTGGCCGATAAAATCATCTTAGTAGGTGATCCGGGACGTGTGTCCCTCGTAGCGTCCCACTTTGAAAATAAAGAATGTGAAGTAGAAAGCCGTGAATTTAAAACAATTACTGGTACCTATAAAGGCAAAAGAATAACTGTTGTTTCGACTGGAATCGGCTGTGACAATATTGACATTGTAATGAACGAATTGGATGCTTTGGCAAATATCGACTTCCAAACCCGCTACGAAAAAGAAAAATTCCGCCAATTAGAACTAGTGCGCATCGGTACTTGCGGAGGCTTGCAACCATATACTCCGGTAGGGACTTATATCTGTTCACAAAAATCGATCGGATTTGACGGACTGCTCAACTTTTATGCCGGACGAAATGAAGTGTGTGATTTAGGATTCGAGAAGGCATTCGTCGAATACATGAACTGGTCTCCCCTACTCTGTGCGCCTTATGTAATCGATGCGAGTGCTGAACTGATTTCCCGTATCAATCAAGGCGATATGGTAAATGGAGTCACTATTGCATGTGGCGGATTCTTCGGGCCGCAAGGTCGTGAACTTCGCATCCCTCTTGCAGATCCGAAGCAAAACGAAAAGATAGAAAAATTCGAATATAAGGGTTATCGAATTACAAACTTCGAAATGGAAAGTTCTGCATTGGCAGGATTAGCCCGACTAATGGGACACAAAGCTATGACTGTCTGTATGGTCATTGCAAACCGATTAGCTAAAGAAGCAAATGCCAACTATAAAAATTCGATAGACAGTCTAATCCAACGAGTACTTGACAGAATATAAAAGTCTATAAAACGTTATTAAAAGGAACAAGTTTAATAACTAAATAAGAAACTCATCCTCATATATTTAATAATGTCCTGACAATCAAATGAATCGTCAGGACATTTTTATTTCTAGAAAAAATGTATCTTTGCAACAAATAACAGAAGATACAATGATTAATCAAGATACAATATGCGCTATCGCAACTGCACAAGGCGGGGCAATCGGTACCATAAGAGTCTCCGGTACAAAAGCCATAGAAATTACCGATAAAATATTCACTCCCACTCATAAAAATAAAAAGCTGACAGAACAACCGGCATACACCATTTCTTTCGGACATATCAAGAATGACAATGAGATTATTGACGAAGTTTTGGTAAGTGTTTTTCGTGCTCCTCATTCATATACAGGAGAGGACTCTACCGAAATTATGTGTCATGGTTCATCCTACATTTTGCAACAAGTCATGCAGTTACTTATACAACAAGGTTGTCGTACTGCTTTACCGGGAGAATACACCCAACGTGCTTTTCTCAATGGGAAAATGGATTTAAGCCAAGCAGAAGCCGTAGCCGACTTGATAGCATCTTCTTCTGCCGCAACCCACCGTTTGGCTATGAATCAAATGCGTGGTGGTTTCAGTAAAGAATTAAGTGATCTCCGTACCCAACTGCTAAATTTCACATCTATGATAGAGTTGGAATTAGACTTCAGCGAGGAAGATGTACAATTCGCCAATCGCGAAGATTTACGTAACCTAGCCGATCAGATAGAACACGTCATATCACGTTTGGCCAACTCTTTCAATGTTGGAAATGCCATAAAGAATGGAATTCCGGTCGCTATCATCGGTGAGACAAATGCCGGAAAGTCCACCTTACTAAATGTCTTACTTAACGAAGAAAAAGCTATAGTTAGCGACATTCATGGCACGACTCGTGATGTAATAGAAGATACGGTAAGTATCAATGGAATCACTTTCCGATTCATTGATACGGCCGGTATCCGTGAAACCCACGATACAATAGAAACATTAGGTATAGAACGGACTTTTAAAAAAATAGAACAGGCAGATATTATCCTTTGGATGGTAGATTCTACCGATGCACGTATGCAGATAGAAATGCTTTCACCTAAAATTCTGCCTTTATGTAAAAATAAAAAGCTCACTCTATTATTTAATAAAGCAGAATATATTCATGAAAATCTCAAAAGTGAACTAACTAGATTAGCGAAGCAATTAAATATAGAATATATCTTCATATCTGCTAAGAACAGAGATAATATCTCAGAACTAGAAAATCACCTAACAAAAACAGCCTCTCTTCCTCAAATCAGTCAAAACGATGTCATCGTAACCAACATACGTCATTATGAAGCACTCACCCATGCTTTAGACTCCATTCACAGAGTACAAAACGGATTACAAACCAATCTATCCGGTGATTTTATCAGTCAGGATTTAAGGGAATGTATCTTTCATCTAAGTGATATTGTTGGAGAAGTAACTAATGACCAAGTGCTTGGGAATATCTTTAAAAATTTCTGCGTGGGCAAGTAACCTATAATTACAGCCAACAACAAACATATATAAAACATTGTAAACCCATTATCCCACTTAGATTGAAAAACGATTCGATCTGATTATTTATCTTGTTTTTACATCATAATTACAGTAAGAATAAACAAAACATTTATTCTTACACCAACAATACTAATAAAGTTACCGCAAAATTGTACGCGCATAACCTAAAATAAGAACTGAGTTCATCGACTTTTATTCGGTATTTACCGATTTTAGTCAGAAAACCAACGAATTTAACTTTTCATTGTACACAAAGTAAAGTACTTTTGCAGCATAACAAAAAAATAAATAAACAATGGAAACAAATCAACCAAGTCAAAGAAGAAGATTCCTTTCTTTCAAACTTTATTTCGGTTCAATACTTATCTTATTAGGGTTGCTGATGATGGCAAGAAATGGGAATTATATTAATGAAGATTTATATTCTGCATTGATTTCCTGGCCTATGATACCTATTTTATTAGGATTTTACACTTTACTTCACCGCAACTTCACAAGTGGACTCATATTTATTGCAGTCGGACTCTATTTCTTAATGCCTTATTTCACTTGGATAGGACCTAATGCAGTCTTTTGGCCATATTTCCTCATCGGAGGAGGAATTGCATTTATCTTTATACCAAGAAATAAAAGGCATAAGGAATGGAAACATCACCATTGCTCATCGTCCAACAATAATTATACCAGCAAAGATGGATATATAAATTCAGAAAGTGTATTCGGTAGTGTTCAGCAAATTGTGATGGATGAAACATTCAAAGGTGCAACAATCAAAAACAATTTTGGAGGAACAGTTCTTGATCTCAGGAGAACAACTCTGATTGAAAAAGAAACTTATATTGAGTTAAATTGCAATTTCGGTGGAATAGAAATATATATCCCATCCAGCTGGAACGTCCGCATGGAAGTTAATCCTTTTCTTGGCGGATGTGAGGATTCTCGTATTCCAAGTCTCAATATTGATTTAGAACACACATTGATCATTCGTGGGAATGTCTCTTTTGGAGGTATTGAAATTAAAAGCTAATGAACTCTGAGCATCCATTTACAAAATCCTATTTGCGGATAGTAATTATATCTGCAATAATGATTTCCGCCATTTTAGTCTATTGGGGATTATTACTCCTTTATACACCAATCCCTCCTGTAGCCGCTCTGATTGATAGCATTATTTCCACCGGAATATTTGCCATCCTAAGCTATCTACTATGGTATGCCGTCGGCTTCATTAATTCACTTTATGCAGAAATAATATTGACTATAATAGTCATGATTGTATGGCTCACCGGTACTTTCATTGGTCAATATTTGGGAGAACAGACTGTAACCGGTACGCCTTCTATCTTTTTACCCACACTCCCTATACGCCTCACTTGCGGCTTGCTGTGCTGGATTATCATCTCACAATGGTATCATCTCCAAAGACTAACGGAGTGGAAAAAAGAAAGAATAATCAATGAAAATATCCAAACTATACAGACAAGCGGGATCACTGACCGTATCGCTGTAAAAGACGGATCACATATTCACATTATACACCTAAAGGATCTGATCTATATCCAAGCCTGTGGAGATTACGTCACACTATTTACATCCAATGGGGAATATTTAAAGGAAGAAACCATGAAGTATTTAGAATCCAATCTGCCTGCTGATAAGTTTTTAAGGATTCATCGTTCTTTTATAGTCAATCTTGAACAAATACAACAGGTAGAACTTTTCGGAAAGGAAACCTACCACGTATTATTAAAAAACGGAGCAACACTACGGGCTAGTAACACAGGGTATAAATTACTGAAAGAGCAACTTTCCTTATAACTAAGATTCATAAATATATAAAAGAACTTAGCCGGCTAATATAAACATCAGATGTTATATATAGCCGGCTGAATTTTTAATTATACATACCGCTAAAATCAGTCAACAAAATATTATGCACTAAATCATGATTTCATTCCCACTAAAAAGCACTTTCACTATAATTAATTGGCAATCAAGAACAAAGAGACAAATAGTGATAAGTGAAGGCAAGCAAAGTAAAAGTTGAATAACTGCTAAAATTGTAATATAGACAATCTAAAAACGCCTAAGGGAGCGTTGATCTACACTCCAGTAGCTATAAGCCAACACTCCTTTGAGCGTTAGCCATCACTCCCTTGAGCAAAAAGCAATATCCCTTAGGTGATTTACAATGGTACGGTCCATTACAAACAAACATACGGTCGATTGATTACAAACTCCTATCGTTTGCAAGCAATCGACCGTATGTTGAATAATGAATATCTGCTACCACTAAATCTATCTTCCAGAAATCACCTAAGGTCAATATAAGACACAAAAAGAGCTATCATCTCGCAAATTATGAGATGACAACTCTAATATTCTTATATTCTGAATCCTTCCTTATTCTGCCGGAGTAGCCGGAGTTTCTGCAGCAGGAGCGTCTTGCGCCGGAGCAGCATCCGGAGTTGCAGCATCTGTCTTAGGAGTAGCAAAACCAGCCGGAGCATTCAGCGGATTGGTTTTTTCTTCTTTTACAGCCTGCTTTTCAATAACCGAGCCATCATCTTTCGATGCAGTTGGAACAACATACGCAGAAGCAATACTTATGATTACCATAAACGCAGCCAATCCCCAAGTTGTTTTTTCGAGAACATCGGTTGTTTTACGAACGCCCATAATTTGATTCGAAGAAGAAAAACCAGAAGCAAGACCTCCGCCTTTTGAATTCTGAATCAAAACAATGAAGCACATCAGCACTGCTGCAATAACCATTAAGATAACTAATAATAAATACATTTTGTTATTTTGATTTAGTGTTAATAATCAATTTTTCCAAAAATCTAATTTGGTCTGCAAAGTAAGCATTTTTTTTCGGATATTTCAAACTTAATTTTTTAATTATTTCAAGAGCTTTGGAATATCTTTGTTGTTTAACGTAAATTTTAGCCAAAGTTTCCGTAAAACAGCTTTCATCTTCTTCGTCTTCTTCTAAAACAGACTCTGCAGATGTAGTTTCTTCACCAACCGAATCTTCCGGCAAAACCTTCAGCCGCATAGACGTCTCACTCTCGGCTTTCTCTATAAAATCATCAATTAAATCCTGTCCCTTCAACTTTGGCGCTTCATCCATAACCGGCACTTCGAGTTCATCATCCCGAAGCAGGTAAGAAGTATAGTCCATCGATAAATCAAGGTTGGGAGCAGGCATGGTTTCTTCCGGTATTGTGGAAAGGAAAGCATCAATCAATGCCAATGTTCTATCAAGGGTAGGCTCTTCTTCTAAAAGCAAGTCATCAGCAACTTGTTTAGATTCAAGGACGAATTTATCTCCTTCAATAAGATAAAACAACACCCTTCTATCGGCCACATACAATGCCGCTTTCCGCAATTCACTGCCGAAAGTTATATCATGGAGTATATATAGATTCTTAAGATAAAGCAAACGGGCAGTCTGGAAATAAGGGTAACGAGCCAGAATATTACGTAGCTCGTAAAGAGTATCCCTATTCAGTTTACCGGGGTCAGTTATCAATTCCTGTAAATTCACGGCAGTCATTTCTTACCAGTTAGCCACTGTTGCATTAAATATCTGATCAACAATCTCATCTACCATCTCACTTATCAAATCATCTTGTACAGCAGGAAGCTGATACTTTGAAGAATCATAATTTCTGAACGTAGAGAACTGACGTTCAAAATCTTCCGCATGATTTGTGTTATTGACAAAACGAACATTTACTGTCAGTTTCAACTGTGCCTCAGAAGCATACCCATCTGCTTTCACCGCCTGATTTAAGACCTCATACCCGACGATTTCTCCCGATATATTTAAATCTCCATTACGAGGAACCAGCTGTAGACGGGTCTGTGTCATGTAAATCGTTTGCAGGTCATCATTGAAGACCGTAGCCAAAGGAGGATACACATATGCAGATCTTATCGGGAATGTTTCAATAGTTATTGTTTTTACCTTATCGTAATTAATAGATGCTCCGTTAAATTTATAGGAAATAGAACAAGAGTTCACCAACACAAGCAAAACTATCAACGCTAAAGATCTATATATATTCTTAATCCAAACCATATTCTTTTATCTTTCTATATAATGTACGCTCCGAAATATTCAGATCTTTCGCTGCATTCTTACGTTTACCATGATGCTTCTCCAGTGCTTTCCGTATCATTTCTTTTTCTAAATCATCCAATGACAATGATTCTTCCACATATTCCTCCGTATCCTGAATATCATCTTCGTCAGCATTGCTCTTTGTTGCCGACAGATTTATAGTGGGAACAGCTGCCGGTTGTGCAGCCACCAATCCCGTACCCGTTGGCGGATAATAAGCAACCGAGATCGTACCACTTGGATTCTGTGCTTGCTCCGTCATGATATTATGAACTAACTTCTTCAATTCAGTAACATCCTGCCGCATATCAAAGAGAACTTGATAAAGAATTTCCCGTTCACTTTCAAACGTTTTACTCTGTTTTCCTCCGAATAGCATAAGTAACCGTTGTTCCTGCTGAGCAGGCAAGTAATTGCGAAGAATATCCGGAGTTATCTCCCTATTCGTTTCAATAATTGATATTTGTTCCGTTATATTTTTCAACTGACGGACATTACCCGGCCACGGATAAGACATCAGAATCTTCTTTGCTTCTTCCGTCAACTGAATGGCCGGCATACGATATTTCTCTGCAAAGTCCGAAGCAAATTTACGAAACAAAAGTACAGTATCATCAGGACGCTCACGCAATGGCGGTACTTTAATCGGCACAGTATTAAGACGGTAATATAAATCTTCTCTAAAACGTCCGTCGGCAATCGCTTCTGTGAGGTTCACATTCGTAGCAGCAACAATCCGCACATCAGTCTTCTGCACTTTAGA
>OKRU01002077.1_pt1 | contig 18756 bp, 14 predicted proteins | sample 1601131 | NCBI WGS metagenome assembly OKRU01 (sample SAMEA3541558, study PRJEB24748) | human gut metagenome | biome: human gut; feature: human-associated habitat; material: faeces | place: China | collected 2012
TTGAATGGTAACAGACTGGTTTTACTACCAAGATGTTTGAAAATCCGGGGGATTGTGCCCGAAGGAAATACCCTCGAGGTACCACACCAGCGTGCGCGCTGGTTCGCAATGACGGAGCGTTTTCCAACAGCCCCCGGCAAGGAGGCCATTCCATGAAAATTCTGATTATTGAAGACGAAAAGCTTCTGGCGGATTCCCTGAAAACCCTTTTGGAGAAGAAGGGCTTTGCGGTGGAGTGCGTCTATGACGGGGAGGCCGGGGCGGAATACGCGGAGACCGGGGTTTATGATCTGTTGATCCTGGATGTGATGATGCCCAAAATGAACGGCTACCAGGTGGCCCGGGCCGTGCGGGCCAAGCGGTGCGGGACGCCCATCCTCATGCTCACCGCCAGGTCCGGCCTGGAGGACCGGATCGAGGGCCTCAATGCCGGGGCGGACTACTATCTGACCAAGCCCTTCGACAGCCGGGAGCTGGTGGCCTGCATCAATGCCCTGCTGCGCCGCCAGGGCGGCCAGGTGGACGAGCTGACCCTGGGCAATACCAATCTGGACCTGGGCTCCTGCACCCTGCTCTGCGGCAGCCGTTCCGTCCGGCTGTCCGCCAAGGAATTTGACGTGATGCGCTGCCTCTTCCAGGCCAAGGGCAGCATCCTGTCCAAGGAGGCCCTGCTTGCCCGGGTCTGGGGCTTTGACTCCGAAGCAGTGGAGAACAATGTGGAGGTCTATATCGGCTTTCTGCGGAAAAAGCTGAATTCCATCGGCTCCAATGTGACCATCGCCGCCATCCGGCGCATGGGTTACCGGCTGGAGGTGCAGGAAGGATGCTGAAAAAGCTTCGCATTCGGTTCGTATGCGTTATTTTGGCCATCGTCACGGTCATGCTCTGCTCGATTTTTGGCCTTCTGTACCACTCCACGGCCCAGAATCTGGAGGAGGAGAGCCTTTCCATGATGCACACGGTGGCCGCGAACCCCTTCCAGCTGGGCCGACCCAATTCCGGTGGAACGGGGGTGCATCTGCCCTATTTCCTGCTGAAGATCAGTGCAACGGGGGAGCTGACCGCCGTGGTGGGGGGCTACTATGACCTGTCCGATCAAGTGTTCCTCACCGCCCTTATGGAGGCGGCCACGGCCAAATCCGGGGATACGGGGGTCATTCCGGAGTACAATCTTCGCTTTTTGAAGGTCCGCTCCCCCCTGTCCGAGACCATCGTCTTTGCGGATATGTCCAGCGAAAAAGCGACGCTTTTGGGCCTTGCCAAGAGCTGTGCCGCCCTGGGGGTGCTGTGTTTGGGAGTATTCCTGGGCATTGCGGTGCTGCTGGCAAGGTGGATGGTCCGCCCGGTGGAGAAGGCCTGGGACCAGCAGCGGCAGTTTGTAGCCGACGCCTCCCACGAGCTGAAAACACCCCTCACCGTCATCATGACCAACGCAGAGCTTTTGCAGATGTCCGACGGGGAGAATCAGAGCCGCTGTGTGGACAGCATTCTCACCATGTCCCACCAGATGAAAAGCCTGGTGGAGCACCTGCTGGAGCTGGCCCGATCCGACAACGGCCAGGCGAAAATGGTCTTTGAGCAGGTGGATCTCTCGGCGCTGACCGAGGATGCGCTGCTGCCCTTTGAGGCTGTGTTTTTTGAGGCGGGGCTTACGCTGGAATCCGCCGTCACCCCGGGCATTACCCTCACCGGCAGCCGCCAGCACCTGGGCCAGCTGGTGGACATTCTGCTGGACAATGCCAAAAAATACGCCCAGGGAGGTACGGTCCGGCTCACCCTGGAAAGGCAAAACCGGCACCACTGCCGCCTGAGCGTATCCAATAACGCGGAGCCTATGGATAAAGCGGCGCTGAAAAACATTTTCAAGCGCTTCTACCGTATGGACGCCGCCCGCAGCCGGGACGGCAGCTTTGGTCTGGGGCTCTCCATCGCCGAAAACATCGTCACTGCCCACGGCGGAAAAATCTGGGCCGACTACGCAGATGGCCGCATTACCTTCACGGCGGAATTGCCGGTGAAAGAATAAAAGAGACCGAAACAAACGGGCAGGCCCTTCCCGGGATGGGAAGAGCCTGCTCAATGCATATTCTTTTACGCTTTTTTCTTCTTCCGGAACGGCCGTTTGGCCCACACACCCCTGCACCAGGCGGCGAAGCGGAGGCGGGTCTGCTCGCACCAGTCGAAAATGCGCTGGATGGCGAGGAACACCGTGGGGGTCATTACCAGCAGGGTAAACATGACCAGCCGCACTTCGTCCGTCCAGGTCCGCAGATCCAGGATATCTCCCAGCAGCGTAAAGCACAGGACGATGCCGGCCGCCATGGCCCACCACAGCAGCTTCCGGAACCAGTTGAAGGGCTTGCAGATCTGATACAGCACCAGCAGACCCACGAAGGACAGGATCGCCGCGCAGATGGTGGACACCTCGTCCTGGGGCAGGGCAAAGACCACCATGAACAGCTGACACAGCAGCACCACGAATACATTGGTCAGGCCCCCCGGGAAGGCCCGCCGCAATACCTCCGGCAGGAACCGGCCCTTGACCCGGTCATACCGGGGCTCAAAGGTCAGGATAAAGGAGGGCACGCCAATGGTCATGGCGGAGATGACGGACAGATGGATGGGCTCCAGGGGATAGGGCATTACCGTAAACAGGCTGATAATGGATAAGAACAGGGAGAATATGTTTTTCACCAGGAACAGGGAAGCTGCCCGCTGGATATTGTTGATGACTCGGCGGCCCTCGTTGACCACGCTGGGCATGGCGGAGAAATCCGAGTCCAGCAGCACCAGACTTGCCAGCTGACTGGCCGCTTCGGCCCCACTGGCCATAGCTATGGCACAGTCCGCCTGCTTCATGGCAAGCAGATCATTCACGCCGTCGCCGGTCATGGCTACGGTGTGCTTTTTCTTTTGCAGGGCCTCAATCAGGGCTTTTTTCTGCTGAGGCGTTACCCGGCCGAATACGGTGTATTCATCGGCCGCCTTCCGCAGCTGTTCCGGGGTTTCCAGGGTGGAGGCGTCCACGTACTTTTCACTGTTGGGAATTTCTGCCTGCTGGGCGATCATGCTCACCGTGGCGGGATTGTCGCCGGAGATCACCTTGACGGTGACTCCCTGCTGGGCAAAGTAGGCGAAGGTCTCCTTGGCGTTGGGCCGCAGCTTGCCCGTGAGCAGGGCCAGGGCAAGGGGTTCCAGTTTTTCGGGGTCCAGCTTTCCGGGGGCCAGAGGGCCGCCGTATTGGGCCAACAGCAGCACCCGGTAGCCCTTGGCTGCCCAGTCGCCGATATTCCATTTGTCTTCCCGATCCCCCAGCAGAAATTCCGGTGCGCCGAATACATAGCTGCCGCTGTTTTCAAATTCGCAGCCGCTCCACTTGTATTCAGAGGAGAAGGGCACCCGGTTGGTGCATTTCAGGTCGCTTTCTCCGGGGAACAGCTCTTGCATGGCTTTGGCCGTGGCGTTGTCCGGCTCGCCGGTGCCGTACATGGCAGTCAGGATGTCCTCCAGCTGCTCCGGCAGCAGGTCCGACAGGGGCAGAACGTTCTCCACCTCCATGTCCGGCTCGGTGATGGTGCCGGTCTTGTCCACGCAGAGCATATCCACCCGGGCCAGAGCCTCGATGCTGTTCATATCCTGCACCAGCACCCGGCTCTTGCTGAGTTTCTGGGCGGAGACCGCCAGGGCCACGCTGGTCAGCAGGTACAGTCCCTCGGGGATCATGCCAATGAGGGCCGCAACGGTGCCCTCAGTGCTCTCCCGCAGAGGCAGCTGCAAAACCACATATTCCTGCCGGAACAGGATAATGCCCACGGGCACCAGGACAATGCCCAGAAAGACGATCAGCCGGTCCAGGGACCGCATCATCTCGGATTTTTTGTTTTTGGGGTTGTACTTGGCCTCCTGGGCCAGGGCCGCCGCACCGCAGTTTTCGCCCACTGCCGTCAGCAACACCCGGCCCCGGCCTGCCAGAACCACGCTGCCGGAATGGACCAGATCTCCGGGCTGCTTTTCCACGCTGTCCTCTTCGCCGGTGAGCAGGGATTCGTCTACGTACAGTGTGCCGGATTGGAGAATGCCGTCGCCGCAGATCTGGTCACCCTGGCCGAACTCCGCCAGGTCGTCCCGGACGATGTTCTCCGGGGGCACCTCCTGGACCTGCCCGTCCCGCACGACCTTCACAGGTCGCCGGGCCACCAGGGACAGCTTGTCCACTGCCCGCTTGGCGCGGATTTCCTGGAAAATGCCGATGACCGTATTGATCACCACCACACCCAGGAAGCCCATGTTCATGACCGTGGATTTTCCCACGACCAGCAGCACGGCCAATACAATGAACACCAGATTGAAAAATGTCAGGCTGTGCCGCAGAATGATTTCCTTTTCGCTGCGGCCGGAATCCGCCGGAAGCCCCGCACCCAGACCGGCTTCCAGATGCTCCTGGACCTGCTGGGCGGTCAGCCCGGTTTCCGGGGTGATAAGCGCTTTCTCTTCATCCATGGCGCTGCCTCCTTACGCTTCGAATTCCGGCAGGCCTGCTGCCCGCCGCCAGAGGATCAGAAGGCTGCCCTGGGCCACACTGACCCGGGCGGCCGAATCCGTAAAATGATTGCTGACCCCCAGGGGAAAGCCGCAGGTCAGCGTTCCGTTCTTTAAGGAATAGTACAGCCCTTCTATATTCACGCCCTGGGCATCCGGCCCCATGCAGAACACGGAGATGTCCCCCTGCTTTCCGCCGGGAAAGCGCAGCGCACTATTTCGAATCACCGTGGCGCAAAAATCCTTCCCGATGAGGATGCCCCTGGCGTCCCGGTCCGCCAGGTATTGCAGGGCCTGATAGTTGGCCACCGTGTGGTCCAGCCGCACCCCGTCCAGGCCGCCGTAGAGCAAAAAGCGGTCATAGCCCTTGGACAGCCCCAGCTTCACGGCCAGCATGGAGTCCGTGTCGTCCTTTTCCACCGGGAAGACCTCTGCCCCCGTGGGGATATAGTTCAGGGAATCAAAGTCCCCGATGATGGCATTGGGCGTCACACCCAGGCTTTCCATATGCTTCAAGCCGCCGTCGGCGGCGATGAGATAGTCTTCCTCCGTCAGCGGTATCGCCAGACCGTCAAACCCCGCCGCACAGAAGATCACACATTCCTTCACAAAGGCCACTCCTTCCCATACTCTCTATAAGTTTACCATATTTTCCCGGAAAGAAAAACAGTCAAAATGTAAAAATTGCGGGAAATTGCCGTTACAGGATCCCCTTGTCCACTGTTTTCTCTGCGAACACCAGGTTCACCGCCGTCCCCAGGGCGGCACAAAGGGCGCCAAGCATCAGCATGGCGTTCACGCCCAGAGTGTCGATGAGGCGGCCGCCCAGGGGGGCGGCAAGGACGTTGGCCAGGGTATAGGCGGCGGTGAAATAGGCCTGCCCCTTCACTGCGTCCTGGGGTTCCATGATTGCGTTTACATAATATACAGATGCAATGGCGATCAGCGCCCAGGCGCCAATCTGGGTGGCCTGGAAGATGTAATATACCGTCACATTGGGGGCCAGCCAGGAGCCTGCGGCCTTCAGCAGGAAGAAAAAGCCCGTGAGCTTGATGTAGAAGCTGCTGCTCCTTTTGCGCAGCATGTGGGTAAAGAGCAGCATGGTTGGAATTTCCGACAGGGCTGCAATGGCCATGGAAAGGCCCATGTGGCTGCTGTCCCCGCCCTTGGTGCGGATGATCTGGAGGGTGAAGCTGTTCAAAAAGACGTGGCTGATGTAGAGCAGGATGCAGCCTGCAAGCACTCCGGTAAAGCGCGGATATTTCCGGAAGAAGGCCAGGCCGTCTGCGCCCTTGGCTTCACTGTCACTCCGAGGGGCCCGCTGGGCGGGGTAAAGCACCAGGGAGAGAATGAACACCCCGGTGAGCAGCACAATGGCCCAGGGCACCGGCCGCCCGCCCTGGGCTGCCGTCATGCGGCCCAGCACCAGGCATACCAGAGCGTAGGTCACGGAGCTGACGCTTTTGGACACACCGTAGTTGAGCTTACAGCCGCAATTGATGCTGGTGACCCCCAGGCCGTTGACCAGAGGGGTCTGCAATTGCAGCAGGGAAAGGCAGCCGCCGTAGAACAAAAGGGAGGCAACCTTATTTTTGTGGAAAACCAGCAGCCCCAGCGCTGAAAGCATCCAAAGGGCGGCTATGGCCAGATTGATGGCCTTTAAATTGGGGCTGGTCTCCCGGTCTGCATAGCTTGCGGCCAATGGCTGCAAAAGGGCAGACAAAAGCCCTGCCAGGGCGATGAGAACGCCAATGGCCCCGCTGGAAAAGCCCATTTCCAGCAAATACAGGTTTACATAGGCGGCAATGGCCGCATAAGACGCCCAGTAAGCGCCGTGAATCAGCCCGTACCGGGCGGTCAGATGATCCGTCATGAGACATAAGGCTCCTCTTTCTTGAATACGCTTATCATAGCACATAGAAAAAATTTTGCAATTTCTAAATTTTCCTCAAAAACGTGGAAAAACAGATTTTCGAACATGAAGGGGCCCGATTTTGGGCACATCCGTTGAAAATGAACAAAAACCCCCCTGGGGGGATAGGGAATCCCATGTGAAATGTGGCGGATTCGCCGATTGACAATCTTGTTTTCTATTGGTAGAATATTATCGATACAGTATGGGTTCGGCAATACCAGTGTATCAACAGGAAAGAATTACTTAATTAGGAGGAAATCACATTGAAGGATTGGGCATATCTGACCACTGTCGAAGAGATGGAAGCGGCCACCGATTCTCTGCTGGAAAACGGCAAGAAGGTCGGCGCTGATTCCTGGCAGCAGCGTGTCAAAAACCAGACCCCCCACTGCGGCTTCGGCGAGAAGGGTACCTGCTGCCGTATCTGCTCCATGGGCCCCTGCCGCATCACTCCCAAGGCTCCCCGCGGTATCTGCGGCTGCGATGTTCACGGCATTGTCGGCCGTAACTTCCTGCGCTTTACTGCCGGTGGCTCTGCCACCCACTCCGACCATGGCCGTGAGATCATGCATACCCTGCACCAGGCCAAGGAAGGCGGCAACTACCAGGTCAAGGATCCTGAGAAGCTGATCCGCATCGCCAAGGAATGGGGCGTGGAGACCGAGGGCAAGGACATCTACGATCTGGCTCACGAAATGGCTGAGATCGGCCTGATGGAATACGGCAAGCCCTTCGGCGTCCAGAAGTTCCTGAAGCGTGCTCCCGAGCATACCCAGCAGCTGTGGCATGAGGCAGGCATCGAGCCCCGGGCTATTGACCGGGAAGTTGCCACCGCTCTGCATATGACCCACATGGGCAACAGCTCCCTGCCGGAGGCTCTGGTTCGCCAGGCGCTGCGCTGCGGCCTGTCTGACGGCTGGGGCGGCTCCATGATGGGCACCGAGTTCTCCGACGTTCTGTTCGGCACTCCCAAGCCCGTGGACTCCACCGCCAACATCGGCGTTATGGAGAAGGACAACGTCAACATCGTTGTTCACGGCCACGATCCCTCCCTGTCCGAAATGATCGTTTACTACGCCAACGATCCTGAGATGCTCGCTCTGGCCAAGAGCGTTGGTGCCAAGGGCATCACCATTTCCGGCGTGTGCTGCACCGCCAACGAAGTGGCCATGCGTCACGGCATCCCCATGGCCGGTAACTTCCTGAGCCAGGAGAACGTGGTTCTCACCGGCGCCTGCGAAGCCATCGTGGTTGACGTGCAGTGCATCTTCCCCGCCCTGGGACCCCTGTCCAAGTGCTTCCACACCAAGTTCATCACCACCTCTCCCATCTGCCGGATGCCCGACTCCGAGTTCATCCAGTTCTCTGCCGAGAACGCCGGTGACAACGCCAAGGCAATCGTCAAGATGGCCATTGAGAACTTCAAGAACCGGAAGCCCGAGCTGGTGAACATCCCCAACCAGGTCCAGAAGACCCGTGTGGGCTACTCCCTGGAGGCCATCAAGAAGGTCCTGGACGGCGTTGCCAACTCCCAGGTTGACGAGTTCGGCACCACCAAGCCCCTGCTGGAGTGCATCACCTCCGGTGTTCTCCGCGGTGCTGTGGCTCTGGTCGGCTGCAACAACCCCAAGGTCCGTCCTGACACTGCGCACATTGAGCTGATGAAGAAGATGCTGGAGAACGACATCATCTGCATCGTTTCCGGCTGCTCCGCTCAGGCTGCCGCTAAGGCCGGCCTCATGGATCCCGTACAGGCCAAGGAATACTGCGGCGCAGGTCTGAAGCGTGTTTGCGAGCTGGCTGGCATTCCTCCCGTTCTGCACATGGGCTCCTGCGTGGACATCACCCGTATGCTGATCCTGGCCTCTGAGCTGGCCAAGGACTCCGGCCTGAACATTTCTCAGCTGCCTGTTGTGGGTTGCGCTCCCGAATGGATGTCTGAGAAGGCCGTTTCCATCGGCAACTACGTTGTTTCCACCGGCCTGGATACCTACCTGGGCGTGGATCCCTACGTTTCCGGTTCCTCCGAGATCTGCGACCTGCTCTGCGGCGAAGACGGCATCAACAAGTGGGTTGAGGCCAAGTACATCGTGGAGAAGGACATCGACAAGATGGGCGACATGATGATTGCCCGCATCGAAGAGAAGCGCGCTGCTCTGGGCATCTAACATATGAAACTAGCTATCACCGGCAAGGGCGGCGTCGGAAAAACTACCCTTGCCTCCACCCTGGCCCGGCTCTATGCCGACGAAGGACGCACTGTCCTTGCCGCCGACGTAGACCCGGATGCCAACTTGGGATTGGCCTTAGGCCTGAGCCAGGAGGAAGTGGATTCCATTGTCCCCATCAGCAAAATGCGCACCCTGGTGGAAGAGCGCACCGGGGCTACCGATGCCAACCGGTTCTATAAGCTGAACCCCTACGTGGCCGACATCCCCGAGAAGTACTCCAAGGACATCAACGGCGTCAAGCTGCTGGTCATGGGTACCGTGGATGTGGGCGGCTCCGGCTGTGTATGCCCGGAGCATGTGATGCTCAAATCCATCCTGGCCGCCCTGACCTTCCGCAAGGACGATGTGGTCATTATGGATATGGAGGCCGGTCTGGAGCACCTGGGCCGGGGCACCGCTTCCAATATGGACCAGTTTATCGTGGTCATTGAGCCGGGTGCCCGCAGTGTCCAGACCTACCGCAATGTGAAGCGGCTGGCCAAGGACCTGGGGGTCAAGCAGGTTCGTGTGGTGGCCAATAAGGTCCGGGACGAGAGCGACGAGGCTTTTGTCCGTGAGACCATCCCGGCAGAGGATCTGCTGGGCTGCATTCACTATAACCCGGATGTTATCAACGCGGACCGTCAGGGCAAATCCCCCTACGATTTTAGCCCCCAGGCCATTGATGAGATCCGCCAAATCAAAGCGATTCTGGATCGTGAAGAAAATTAGGAGGAAATACCGTGACTTTATTTGAAAGAGTTTTCGGCGGCAACGACGCTGTCTACGGCCTCACCGAGGCAGCTGTCAACAATGCCATCGCACAGTACGGTGAGGGCCAGGCCGTGTCCTTCCCCGGCACCGCTTATTCCCTGCCCTGCTACTACGGCGTCACTGGCGTCAAGGTCGAGACCCTGGGTCAGCTGAAGGAAGCCCTGGGCGTTGTCAAGGGCCTGATGACCCGCAACAACCGCCTGAACGATGCCTTCATGTCCGGCGTTGCCACCGCTCTGTGCGCAGAATTCATCGAGGTTCTGAAGTACATCGGCAATGACGCTCCCTACGAGGCTCCCTGCTACGGCCATCTGCCCGATGCCGTTGTCCGTTCTCTGGGTGTTCCCCTGGTTACCGGCGATATCCCCGGTGTTCCCGTTATCCTGGGCACCGCTCCTACCGCTGACGAGGCTGTTGCTCTGGTCAAGAGCTATCAGAGCCAGGGCATGCTGGTCACTCTGGTGGGCGGCATCATCGATCAGCTCCAGGAGAAGGAGTACAAGACCGGCGACAACGTCCGCGTCATCCCTCTGGGCAAGGATGTCACCTCCGTCATCCATGTTGTCTCCGTGGCCGTCCGTGCCGCTCTGATCTTCGGCAACATCCAGCCCGGCGACGCTGCCGGCCTGATGAAGTACACCATGGAGCGTGTACCCGCTTTCGTCAACGCCTTCGCTCCTCTGGACGATGTGATCGTTGCCTGCGGCGCCGGCGCCATTGCTCTGGGCTTCCCCGTTATCACCAACGAGCAGGAGAACATCTTCCGTGTTCCCAAGAGCCTGATCGTGCAGCCCGATGTTGAGAAGTTCAACGCCACCTCTCTGGAGGCTCGGGACATCAAGATCAAGATCACCAATATCGATATCCCCGTTTCCTTCGCTTCCGCTTTCGAGGGCGAGATCATCCGCCGTCCCGATATGCAGGTGGAGGTTGACGGCTCCCGTGTGGACTGCTTCGAGCTGGTGCACACCAAGGAAGCCGCCGAGATCGAGGACCACAAGATCACCGTCATCGGACCGGAAATCGACGAGATCCCTGTGGGCTCCAAGATCTCCATGTCCTACACCGTGGACGTGGCCGGTAAGGCCATGCAGCCCGACTTCGAGTCCGTTATGGAGCGGAAGTTCCACTCCTATCTGAACTGCATCGAGGGCGTGATGCACACCGGTCAGCGTGACATGATCCGTATCCGTATCAGCAAGGCCGACTTTGAGGCGGGCTTCAAGTTCCGTCACATCGGCGAGGTGCTGTACGCCAAGGTCAAGAGCGAGTTCGAGGCCGTTGTGGACAAGTGCCAGGTCACCATCGTTGTGGACGCCGAGAAGAACAAGGAGCTGCGCGCTGCCGCCAACGCCGTGTTCAACAAGCGTGACGACCGTCTGAAGTCCATGACTGACGAGTCCGTGCCCGTATACTACACCTGTATCATGTGCCAGGCCTTCTCCCCCAGCCACGTATGTATCGTTACCCCCGAGCGTCTGGGCCTGTGCGGCGCCGTGTCCTGGCTGGATGCCAAGGCCACCAATGAGCTGGATCCCACCGGTCCTTGCCAGATCGTTCCCAAGGAGCACTGCATCGACGAGAAGCTGGGCCGCTACGAAGACGTGGACGAGGCCGTTGCCAAGTACTCTCACGGTGCTCTGGAGCACGTGACCCTGTACTCCCTGTTCCAGGATCCCATGACCTCCTGCGGCTGCTTCGAGTGTATCTGCGGCGTGGAGCCTGTCTCCATGGGTGTTGTCATCACCTGCCGTGAGCACGCCGGCATGACCCCCCTGGGCATGACCTTCTCCGAGATGGCCTCCATGACCGGCGGCGGCGTTCAGACCCCCGGCTTCATGGGCCACGGCAAGCAGTTCATCTCCTCCAAGAAATTTATCGCAGCCGAAGGCGGCCCCGGCCGTATCGTCTGGATGCCCAAGGAGCTGAAGGATCAGGTCCGCGAGCGCCTGGATGCCACTGCCAAGGAGATGTACGGCGTGGATAACTTCACCGACATGATCGCCGATGAGACCGTCTGCACCGAGGATCCCGAAGAGCTGATGAACTTCCTGGCCGAAAAGGGCCACCCCGTTCTCAGCATGGAGCCCTTCGATATGTAAACAGATTTCCCGCCCGGGCAAAAGCCCGGGCGGGATTTATTATGTGCGATTGCTTTTCACCGTCCGCTTCGGCGTTATCCTGCGGCAGGGTGGGATCTACAGACCCAGGATGGTCTTTGCGAACAGGAAGTACACCAGCAGGGACAGCGCGTCCACAATGGTGGTGATGAAGGGCGAGGCCATGACCGCCGGGTCGAAGCCCAGGCGCTTGGCAAGCAGGGGCAGGGTGCAGCCCACCATCTTGGCCATGACTACGGTGACCCCCAGAGCCAGGCAGATGACCAGGTCTACGCTCAGGCTGATGCTTTCGTTGTGCATCAGCAGCCGGTCAACCAGCAGCACCTTCAGGAAGCAAACTGCTGCCAGGGAAATGCCGCAGAGCACGGCCGTGCGGACTTCCTTCCACAGCACGGTGAATACGTCGCTCAGCCCCAACTCGTCCAGACTCAGGGCGCGGATGACGGTGACGGAGGACTGGGAGCCGCAGTTGCCGCCGGTATCCATCAGCATGGGGATGAAGGCGGTCAGAGCGGGCAGCAGGGCCAGGGCGCTTTCAAAGGAGGAGATGATCATGCCCGTGAAGGTGGCAGAGACCATCAGCAGCATCAGCCAGGGGATGCGGTGCTTGTACAGGTCGAAGGGGGTGCTTTTCAAATAGCTCTTTTCGGAAGGGGTCATAGCGGCCATGATTTCCATGTCCTCTGTGGCCTCTTCTTCCATAACGTCCATGGCGTCATCGAAGGTGACGATGCCCACCATGCGCTTTTCCGTGTCCACCACGGGCAGGGCCAGGAAGTTATATTTGGAGAACATCTTGGCGACCTCTTCCTGGTCGTCCTGGGTTGTCACGGAGATGACGTTTTCCGTCATGATCTCCTTGATCTCCGTGTCGTCGCTCTCTGCCAGCAGCAGGTCCTTCACGGTGACGATGCCCTGCAGGGTTCTGTCTGCGGAGAGTACATAGCAGGTGTAAATGGTCTCCTTGTCCACGCCCTGGCGGCGGATGCGGAGAATGGATTCCTCCACGGTCATATCCAGCCGCAGGGACACATATTCCATGGTCATCAGGGCCCCGGCGGAGTTTTCGGGGTAGCGCAGGATCTGGTTGATGGAGCTGCGCATTTCGGGGTCTGCCTGGGTGAGAATACGCCGGACCACGTTGGCAGGCATTTCCTCTACCAGGTCTGCCGCGTCGTCCACATACAGCTCATCCAGAACTTCCCGCAGCTCATTGTCCGAGAAGCCCTGGATCAGCAGCTGCTGGGCCTCGGGCTCCATTTCTACAAAGGTTTCCGCCGCCTGCTCCTTGGGAAGCAGCCGGAACATGACGGGAATCTGCTTTTCCTCCAGCCCGTCAAAAAGTCCGGCCACGTCGCTGGGGTTCATGGTGACCAGAATGTCCCGCAGAGAGGCGTATTTCTTTTCGTCCAGCATTTTCAGCAGGGCTTTTTCCACAATTTCAAAACGTTCTGCCATAGTTGACCTCCAATATTCAAAAATATTGGCGCAAAGCAGAGTCCGCTGCCCGCCAGGATGCGGGCGCGCGTCTACTTCGGCCGGGTATATTGCCGCTTCCGCCGGCATCCATGGGTATCCCTCCTTGTGGTTTCAAATCGTGCGAAAGGCAGGCGCATGTCATTCCGAGCCAGTGCACACACTGGCGTGGGAATCCCCCGGATTTTCAAACATCTCATAGATCCGGGTTTTCCCGTCTAACTGGGGGATTGCCACACCGGTGACATCGGTCTCCGGTTCGCAATGACAGCGTGACGTGATTTCATAGCCCAATACGCACATATGCCTTTATTGTATCCCTCGGAAAGCCAAAAGTCAACCTTGACAGTGGATTTTCGGCGGGAGTTTTCGCTTTTTTGGACTGGACATAATCGAAAAATGCAACTATAATATTCTTAATATACCCCGATATAATGCGTTCACCGGCCACCGGGAGCTTGCCTGCCGGAGCTGGTTTTTGAAAGGAAAGAAACGATCATGATGCCAGGAAAGAGCCATGGCTTTACATTGTTGGAGATGCTGATTGTTGTGGCCATCATTACGGTGCTGGTTGCCACTGCGATTCCGATTTTTGCCAATCAGCTGGAGAAAAGCCGGGAGGCGGCAGACCTTGCCAATGTGCGCAGCGCTTATGCAGTGGTTCTGTCCAATGGGATGCTGGGATATGAGGATCCCGACGATATCGAGAAAGTTGTGCAGCTGCAGCAGAAGCAGGACGGCTTTCAGGGCTTTCAGGATATCACCATCGGTGATGTTTCAGACAAGGACAAGGCGCGCTGGATTGGCAATCCTGAAGGAAACGGAACCTGCACCGTGCGATACCTCCCGGAGGAGAACAAGGTCATATTGGACTGGACGGGCGAGTATCCATACCTGCGGAATGAGGACTTTTTCTCGTATACAAAGGACGCAGTGGGCAGTATGAACAAAGGGCAGCATTACTACCGGTTTGATTCCGGATACAAAAAACCGAACTCCTATGTGTCGAAGATCTACAATATGCTCCCCTCGGACAGTCTGTTGCAGCAGGGAACCTGGGCTTTCATGCGTGGAAGCAACCCGGTGAAAGATAAGGACGGCTATTTCGTCTGGACCTCCTATGGCCAGAATGAACTTCAAAATGGCAAGGATTACCCGGTCATCATTCTGGATGAGAGTACCGGAAAGTATTATGTAAACACTGCGACTGCGATATACTATGACAACTGTTATAAAATTGGAGGCGATATTCCAAGCATAGGCACAACGAAAACCATGAATCAAAAGCTGAAAGGCCAGAAAGCTTATGCTTCCATAGACGCCGCCTATCGGGCCTATTTACAGGCAGTGAAGTGAAAGAGACACGAAAGGGAAATAAAATGATTCGTGTTGCAGAAGAGCGGGATGTAGTTCCCATTTTGGACATTTATGCGCCCTATGTCCGCGGGACAACGATTACCTTTGAGTACGAGGTCCCAACGCCGGAGGCCTTCCTGGCCCGATTCGAAGGCATTACCCGGGACTTTCCCTGGCTTGTCTGGGAGGAGGCGGGGGCCGTTTTGGGCTATGCCTATGCCAGCCGCCCCTTTGAGCGGGCGGCCTATGCCTGGTGCGCGGAACCCTCCATCTATCTGCGTCCCGATGCCCGGGGCCGCGGCATTGGCAGGCAGCTCTATGCCGCGCTGGAGGCACTGCTGTCGCAGATGGGCTATGCGGTGAGCTTCGCCATCATCACGGGAGAAAACGAAGCATCCTTGGCCTTTCACCGGGCGCTGGGCTATGAAAAATGCGCCGAAATGGTAAAATGCGGGCTGAAATTCGGCCGGTGGCTGGACGTCGATTGGTTGGAAAAACGGCTGGATTCAGTCGAAATTCCCAGGAACCCCCCGATTGCATGGAGAGATTTTAGAAAAGATGCCCAAAGAATTGAGAATATTTTAGGCAAAATGTCACTTTCGGAATCGGAAAAAGTATGATATGTTATGCGTGGAAGAAAATACGATTTTTTGACCAATCGTCTTCCGTTTTCCCTTTGTATTTTCAAATGACAATATGAGGAGCTGTGACCATGTATTTTCAGAAAAAACGCTGCATCGCCATGCTTCTGGCCGGTGGCCAGGGCAGCCGACTCAAGGTCTTGACGGAAAAGACCGCGAAGCCCGCCGTTCCCTTCGGCGGAAAATACCGCATTATTGATTTTCCTCTGTCCAACTGCGTCAACTCCGGCATCGATACCGTGGGCATCCTGACCCAGTATCAGCCCTTGGAGCTGAATGAATACATCGGCAACGGCCAGCCCTGGAATCTGAACAAGACCCATTCCTGCGCCCAGGTTCTGCCTCCTTATGAGCGCCACGACAAGAAGAGCAGCTGGTACAAGGGCACGGCCAACGCTATTTACCAGAACATCGACTTTATCGACCGGTACGACCCCGACTATGTGGTCATCCTCTCCGGTGACCATATCTATAAGATGGACTATGCCGCCATGGTGGAGTACCACGAAAAGCACAATGCCTCCTGCACCATTGCCGTGCGCAATGTGCCCCTGGCAGAGGCCTCCCGGTTCGGCATCCTGAATACCAACCCGGATATGTCCATCTATGAGTTCGAGGAGAAGCCCGCCCGGCCCAAGTCCACCAATGCCTCTATGGGCATCTACGTCTTCAATTGGAGCGTGCTGAAGGCTGCCCTCATGGAAGACGAGGACGACCCCAAGTCCTCCAATGACTTCGGCAAGAACATCATCCCCAACCTGCTAAACCAGGGCCACAAGATGATGGCCTATCCCTTTGACGGCTACTGGAAAGACGTGGGAACCATCCAGTCTTTGTGGGAAGCCAACATGGATTTGCTGGGCAAGGAGCCGGTGTTCAACATCCGGGGCGAGCGGTTTAAGATCTACGCCCGGAACAGTGCCATGCCCTCCTCCTTTATCGCCGCCACTGCTACCACCGTCAACTGCTTCATCGCCGAGGGCTGTGAGGTAGAGGGCGAGGTTCGCCACAGTGTGATTTCCGTGGGCTGCAAGATCGGTGCCGGTGCTGTGGTAGAAGACAGCGTAGTCATGCCCGGTGTTGTGGTAGAGCCTGGTGCCATCGTGCGCCACGCCATTCTGGGCGAAAACAGCCGTGTCTGCAAGAATGCCGTTGTAGGCGGTGCTTACGCCCCCGGTGAGGAAATGCTGATCAGCGTGACCTCCAAGGGTGCCGTGGTGGAAGAAAACGCCGTGCTTCGGCCCGGCGACATGATGTGAGGAGGCGTGACGCTATGAACGCAATGGGTATTATCTTCACCAATGACGCCAACATCGGAGAGCTGACCGCCAAGCGGTCCATTGCCTCCATTCCCTTTGGCGGCCGTTACCGCCAGGTGGACTTCGGCCTGACCAACCTGAGCTGGGCCGGTGTACACCACGTGGCCATGATCTCCCGGTTCAACTACCAGTCCCTGATGGACCACATCGGCGACGGCGAGGAGTGGGGCCTGGAGCTGGGCGAGGGCGGCCTGCAATACATCACCCCCTACTCCACCTCCGAGACCCACAGCTACCGGGGCAAGCTGGAATCCCTGAACAACGCCATGGCCTTCCTGGAATACAGCGAGGAAGACGAGTATGTATTCCTCGTAGACTCTGCCGTGATCTCCAATATCGACCTGAAACGGGTGCTGGCCGAGCACATCCAGAGCGGCAAGGATATCACCATGGTGGTCAAGTCCGGCATTGCCAACAATAAGAAGGTTCTGGACCTGGCCGTGACTCTGGACGAAAATAAGGAGATCAACGATATTGTGGTCGACTACGCTGCAGGCCCCGAGTATCTGGCCTCTATGGATATCTTCGTCACCACCAAGAAGTGGCTGATCTCCATGGTCCGGGAGCGCATTGCCCATAACTTCTTCCACATGGACCGGGACCTGATCCTGGGCGGCTGGAATTCCGGCAAGGTCAGCGTCAACGCCTATGAGTTCGAGGGCGTGGCCTTGTACAACGACAGTGTGGAGGAGTACTTCAAGAACTCCATGGCGCTGCTGAAGCCCGATGTCCACAAGTCCATTTTTGACCGGAAGCATCCCATCTATACCAAGGTCCGGGACCGCGTGCCTGCCTACTATGGCGAGGAGAGCAGCATTGACAACTGCATGGTGGCCGACGGCTGCATGCTGGAGGGCTCCGCCAAGGATTCCATCCTGTTCCGCCAGGTCACTCTGGCACCGGGGGCCCATGTGGAGGACTGCGTCATCATGAACGATACCACCATCGGTGAGGGCGCGGAGCTGAAAAACGTCATCCTGGATAAAAACGTCACCGTCCGGCCCGGGGCCAAGCTCATTGGCACCCGGAACAACCCGATCGTCATCAAGCGGGGGGATACTGTATGAAAATTGCCATCTGCGCTTCGGAAGCAGCGCCCTATGCCAAATCCGGCGGCCTGGGCGATGTGATGGAGGCCCTGCCCAAGGCACTGGCCGCCATCGAGGGCAATGAAGTGGCCCTGTTCCTGCCATATTACAACAAGATCAAAACCAATACCGCCATTTTGGTAGAGAAGGTTGCCCAGTTCCGGGTGCAGATGGGCTGGCGGCAGCAGTTTGCCGGCCTGATGAAGCTGACCACGGCCCCCGGGGGTGTCACCGTCTACTTCATCGACAACGACTATTATTTCGGAACCCGCACAGGGGCTATTTACGGCGACATGGACGACGGCGAGCGCTTCGCCTACTTCTCCAAGGCCTGCCTGGATGCCATGGTGGCTCTGGAGACGGCACCCAATATCATCCAGTGCAACGACTGGCAGACCGGCCTCATCCCTGTGTATCTCAAGGCCTGCTACCATGATGGGATTTTGAAAAAGACCCGGTGTATGTATACCATTCACAACATCGAGTATCAGGGCTGGGCCAACGGCAATTTCTTTGACGACACCTTGGGGCTTCCCTGGGAGTACCGGGGCTGCATGGATATGAACGGCTCCGTGAACATGATGAAGGGCGCTATTGAGACGGCGGACCTGGTGACCACCGTGTCCGAGACCTATGCCCGGGAGCTGATGTATCCCTACTATGCCCACGGCCTGGACGGCATTCTGGCCCGGAATGCCTGGAAGCTCACCGGCATCACCAACGGCATCGATACCGCGATTTTCAACCCCGAGACGGACCCCGCCCTGCCGGACCACTACTCCGCCGCGGCCATCCAGCCCGGAAAGGCCCGCTGCAAGCAGGCCCTGCAAAAGGAGCTGGGCCTGCCGCAGGACCCGGACATCCCTATGATGGTCATGGTCACCCGCTTTGCAGGCCACAAGGGCCTGGACCTGCTGTGCTATATCGCCCGGCGGCTTCTGTGGGAGGACAATGTCCAGCTGGTGGTGGTTGGCACCGGCGAAGCCCAGTATGAGAATTTCTTCCGGGACCTGCAGCGGCAGTTCCCCGAGCAGGTATCCGCCCAGATCACCTTTAATGTGGCTCTGGCTTCCCGGGTCTATGGAGCAGGCGACATCTATCTGATGCCCTCCAAGAGCGAGCCCTGCGGCCTGAGCCAGATGAATGCCATGCGCTACGGCACGGTCCCCGTGGTCCACGCCACCGGCGGACTGAAGGATACTGTGCCCCCCTGCGATGAGTTCGGCAAGGAGGGCCTGGGCTTTACCTTCCAGAGCTACAATGTGCTCCTTTTTAGCATCGCTTCCGCTGTATGAGCGGGCTTTCCAGAAACGGCCGG
>OKRU01002100.1_pt1 | contig 18556 bp, 12 predicted proteins | sample 1601131 | NCBI WGS metagenome assembly OKRU01 (sample SAMEA3541558, study PRJEB24748) | human gut metagenome | biome: human gut; feature: human-associated habitat; material: faeces | place: China | collected 2012
GTTCATGGATATAGGGTGCAATATTTTTCATCAAACGATTTTCCCACAGATAAACGGTAAGATGATCATCGTTTTTAGATACTTCTTTCTTTGACTGTCCACATCCAGACAAGACAGCAGTTGCTACAAGTACACCTGACACCACTGCTATCAGACAACGTTTTGCCTTTTTCATACTTTTATTTTCCTCATTCTTTCCTGATAAAATCATTATTGTTACGTCTGTGAAATAACACCGTAAAAAAGCACCGTCAGACAGACAGTGCACCTCATTTCATGCAACTGGCTGCCATTTTACAGGCCCTGTAGCTTTGCGTCCCAGACTTTCATCTGGTTTGCCGATTTCCTTATTATAGATATAGCTTTTAAACTTATACCAAAAAAACTAATTTTATTATACTTTAACGTTCTACTATGCACAAGAAAAAAACTACCGTTTTAACGTTCAAAAACAAAAAAAGAACAGCCGATACATATACTCGAACTGTTCTCCTACTTCCGAAGTCCACGCAGCATTGACATTACTGTTTCCTGCTCATTTGTACTCAGATCGTTCCATATCCCTAGAACTTCTTTCTGTTTTTCTGTCAGATTCTCTGAATTACCTTCCTGAAAAAACTGCGATAATGTCACGCCCAAAGCTGTACATATTTTTTCAAGTGTGATCAGCGACGGCAGGTTTTCCTGCGCCATGATCCTTCCCAGTGACGACTGGGAAATTCCCGACAGCTGCGATAATCTGTATTTACTGATATCACGCTTTTCACATAAAGATGTTATTTTATCCGCAATATACTTCTCTATCTGCAAGTAACTATACCTCATTTCCGCTATTACATGTTCTTATTGTACCTGTAATAATGAAAAAATATTAGTAATCAACTTTGCAAGTATTCATTCCCATTATAGGAAGTATACCGGTAAAAAAATATAAAGATACTTTCGTTTCCGCAAAAGTCATTTTCGCTTATATCTACTACAATATATTTATGGATAATCCCCTTACATCCAGTAAGGAATTATCCATCTTGTTGCTTAAGCTGTTAGAATGTAGGTAGCAATTGGATATCGTCCTTATTCTTGGACCTTGCGTCCGTAAAATAGACTGATAACCAGCTCCTCATTCGCAGCGTTCGTTTTATGCAGGTTGAATCGCCATAGGCGCATTCGTGTCACACCACAGTAGATTGAATAGGCAATGAGTAAAACTGGTATTTATCCATTGCAATAATCTTAAGGAGTGACAAATTTATGAACGCAGTAGGTATCGATGTTTCAAAAGGTAAGAGTATGGTTGCTATCATGCGACCTTTCGGTGAAATTGTTTCCACACCTTTCGAAATCAAACACACAGCCAGTGATATCCATTCACTTGTAGAACTCATCAACTCTGTTGAAGGTGAGTCCCGAATCGTTATGGAGCACACAGGACGTTATTATGAAGTCCTCGCACATCAGCTTTCAGAGGCAAATCTTTTCGTCAGTGCCATTAACCCAAAACTTATCAAAGACTTTGATAATGATTCTCTTCGCAAAGTGAAATCTGATAAAGCAGATGCTGTTAAGATTGCCCGATATGCACTTGACAAATGGCAAAATCTTAAACAGTATAATGTTATGGATGAATTACGCAATCAGCTCAAAACCATGAATCGTCAGTTCGGCTTTTACATGAAACACAAGACGGCTATGAAAAATAATCTTATCGGCATCCTTGACCAAACCTATCCTGGTGTGAATACTTACTTTGACAGTCCTGCACGCAGTGACGGCAGCCAGAAATGGGTTGATTTTGCATCTACATACTGGCATGTGGACTGTATCCGTAAAATGTCCCAAAACGCCTTTATCGACCATTATCAAAACTGGTGCAAACGCAAGAAGTACAACTTCAGTCAGTCAAAAGCTGAAGAAATCTATGGAAAAGCAAAGGAACTTGTTCCTGTACTTCCAAAGGATGCCATTACAAAGCTTATAATTAAACAGGCTGTGGACCAGCTTAACAGTGCCTCTACAACTGTTGAGTCACTACGCACTCTCATGAATGAAACTGCATCCAAACTCCCGGAATATCCTGTCGTTATGGCTATGAAAGGTGTTGGAACTTCACTCGGATCTCAGTTGATGGCTGAGATCGGAGATGTTTCCCGTTTCACTCACAAAAGTGCTATTACTGCATTTGCCGGTGTAGATCCCGGTGTTAATGAATCTGGAAGTTATGAACAAAAAAGTGTTCCAACCTCAAAACGAGGTTCCTCTGATCTTAGAAAGACTTTATTTCAGGTAATGGATGTCCTAATTAAAACACATCCTCAAGATGATCCTGTTTATCAGTTCTTAGACAAGAAACGTGCTCAAGGCAAGCCTTACTATGTCTATATGACTGCAGGTGCCAACAAGTTTCTAAGAATCTACTACGGACGAGTGAAAGAATATCTTTCATCTCTTCCTGAATCTTAATTATCCACTAATATTTTCAGACCAGCACTGGTGTGGTGGTCTTATTTTGATACCAAATTTTCAACCTGTATAAAATTTTCAATGTTCTTCAATTTAGCCTTGACTTTTTATTTGCAGGCTAATTTATCGGCAAGCAGATAAACAAGACCACCTATCAATGCCATACTCAAACACTTTGCAGCTTCTTTTTCAAACTTTGGAAGAGATTTTTCTAATCCTGTAATATCAATTCCACAAATCAATCTCAATGGAGTTTCCAAATTGCACTTATATTTTAATGAATACAAAATACATGACACTGTTTTTTCAAATGGAATATTAAACTGTTTCATAAGATTATTCGCCTTATCCCATGTATTTTCAACCTTTTCTCTTTCATATCCCATGCCAACTAATAAGCCGATATATGTATTCTTCTGTAAATCTTCATCCGAAATATCATCGGAGATTTCAACATCTGCCAAGAAATCCTTACAAATGAATGTAACATCATCAACCTTAATCATTTCTGTCGAATAACTCCACACACTCTTAGATGTGTCAATACAAATTACTGTTACTGGCTCTGAATCACCTGTTTCCCTAAAAGCTCCAATAGCCTTAATAGTTCCTGCATACTCATTTTCATCTGTGCGACAAATCACTTTGTCACCGTCATAAAATTTCTCTATAACTCCTTCATATGTAAATTCTACATACTGCTTTGCTTCAATATTTTCCATTATTTCTTTTCCCTCCGTCTATATTTATTTATAATTTATTTATAAATACTCTAATTGAGAATTTAATCTCATCAAACAAATATGTTGCCACTTTAGCAACAAAACACACCATTACAAGCGACACAAAAACTGTTAGTCCATTTGTAATCCATGAACAAAATACAAATGAGTACAGCACCGAATACGACAAAAAATATATAATCATATTCCTAATTTTATAAAACATATCATGGATTTTAGTGGCTTGTTCTATGTTATTCCTGTGTTCTTCATAATCAAATTCCTTTTCTTCCATTATCTCAATCTCCTATGCATTTGTCATTGCTTCGTCTATGAGTTTTTTCATAGCCTCATTTACTGGCTTTTCCTCTACAGAATTTTCCTCTGAACCAGTTTTATTCTGCTTCTTTTCCCATCTATCGTGACTGATCTTATCTCCATCTTCTTTGATTTTTTCAATCTCAGGACAAGTGTAAAATCTATATACACGCTTACCGCCCTTGTCAATAAATACCCTATTTATTCTGTAGGCATATCCAGACATAACAATTTCTTTTACAATACTAATATTTCTTGTGACAATCTTTTTAATATCACTCTTATTTGTTGTAATAAAATCTGAATGTTCTTTCCATAGTTCCTCATTATCCGTTGTATGATCTGTAATTCCATTATGCGTATCGGCATACTCATTTACCATTTTTGCAACTTTGGGAACGCCTTTAAATCCAAACAGTGGATAGCCATTACTAAACTTGACAGCTTTCAGATAATTCAAGGCATTCATTTTTGCCATTGCCTGTAAAAGTTCCATTGAACCAATGTAAATAGTTTCATGCTTTTCTTTGTTTCTTTTAATTTCGCTCATTGAAATTCCTCCATGTAATATTTATTTTTATGCAATAAAAAAGCAACATACATTTCTATACATTACTTATTCGCCAAATTTATCCCCGGCTCTTTGAAAACATCCTTCCATCTGGTATGACAAAAAGCTCATATAACTCCTAAATCCCATATGCGGAACACAATCCTGTTTAATCTCTGGATTATTTCTATTTTTTTTCATGTGTTCATTTTTGTAATCTAAATATGTCTTTTCTTGTTCTTGTATTTTATGGTATTATCATCCCTTTCCACATTCCATCGAATCATAGCATTATATACATTTTCTTGTAATATATCTTTTAAATGATACGCAACGCCTTTGATATAAAGCTCTTTTATTATTTTATAGCTTGTAACAACCCCTTCTTCACTTTAACATTCTTGATTTCAGCATGTAACTTACCTAATTTTTCCGCAAATTCTTTATTTATACGCTGATATTCCAATTTTTCAATTCGCAAATCCCTAATAACCTGTTCCATTTCTTCACGATACTTGTCACCAAGAGATTCGTTATTCATCTGATCTATGTTTCGAAGCCGCTCATTCTCAGCGGTCAATCTTTCAATCTCATGTATATATACTTCTATTTTTTCGTCCATTTTAGCTCCTTTTAGATAGGAGAGCGGCACGAACCCGCCCTCCACAATCTTAATACTTATAAATTCCACTCATATTGTTATTTAAGCTACCGGCTGTTGCATCTCCCCAAAATCTCTGCAATTTCTTGTCCTGTTGCATTGCCGCAATAAGTCCGGCAGAGAATTCTTTCGGATCTGTAACATTAGGAAGTTCGATATTGTCAATATTGAGCGTCAAGTCTCCTGTACGTACCTTAGTAGCTGGCACGTTAATTGGTCGAAGCATATCAACCAAATTATTATTGTAGTCTACAAGGTCGGGCAAGAAGTCTACGAACTGGTCAAACAGATCAGCATTATATGGAGTCAACACTTCTTCACCCTTTTTGAGAGTGTTGATCGTAACCCCATCATCACCGTTCATACGTACAATGTTCTGTAAATCTCCGACACGTCCACCCTGAGAAAATCCCTGTAGATACTTGAGTTTGCTTTTAGGAATCCATACACCGTTCAATGCTTTTGTCGCACTCTTTAATTTAGCATTGCCGTTTTGGTCAATCGCAGCGATAGTAACCGCATGTGCGGCTTTTGTCGTATGACCCTTATCACCTTTTTTGACACCCCCGGCTAATGCATAATCGTAATACGTTGCACCTTTCTTCAGAGTTCCCTTTTTACCAATGTCGTTGTAAGATACTTTACCGTCACCTTGATTAATCTTGGTAGCGATACCACCATTAATAAAGTTGTATGAACCCTTCGTTGATGATCCGGAATTCTTTTTAGCTTCCTCCGCTTTTTTATGATTAGCATGTGCAGTACCCTCGGCAACAGAATTATTTTCTTTAAGCTGTTGCTTTGCGAAATCTGTCACCTGTTTGATAGCATCTTTGGAATCCTCATGAGACTTCTTATCAGTCTCGGCACTAGCATCCTTATCCGTTGTGTTGTTACCGTTCTTAATGAAGTTCAGCAACGAATCAGAGAGAGTAAATCCAAGCTGTTTTGCCAACTCGATAATTTTCTCACCGCTTACGCCGGAGTTGACAGTAATTGCCGTGATGATCCTGTCAACAAGACCGTCAATATGATCCATCTGATCGTCAATAAAGTCTTGGAAATCATCTGTTAAATCAGTCAAGATGTTCTCAATATCAGACATACGCTTATCATATTCCGTATCTTCAAGCTGTTCCTTGGCATCTTTAAGAGACACCTGTAACTTCTGAATTCTTGCACGACCTTCTTCGGACGTATCGCCATTCAGTGCAGCAAGCTGTTTCTGAATAGTAGTGATATTCTTCGTCTGCTCAGCAATATTCTTATTGTACTCACGGAGATCTTTTGCGCTGTCAAGAGTCTTCTTGTACTTCTCAATCAGTTCATTTAATGCATCAAGCTGCTTGTTAAGTCCATCCTCGATGAGCGATTTAATAGCGTCCTTGAGAGAATATACCTGCGATTCGGCATCACGCATACTTTCAGTGAGAGACTGATTCTTCGTAATAAACTCCTCATAACCCATATCTCCACGTTTATACTGTGCGTCCAAATCAGCCAAAGATTGCTTATACTCCTCAACCTTAGCCATATTATTTTGAATCTCAAATACGTCAGATGTCAGTGTGCCAAGACCCTCTCCGGTAATATTTCCGTTCTTGTCAAATGAGTCCTTATAGCCCATAATGGTCTTGTAAAACTCGGCTTCATTATTACGTTCGTCGATACGAGTCTGTGTAAATTCATCCAGTGCATACTTAGCTTCACGTATCTGTTTAGCTGTGTTAGCAATATCGGTGTTCATCTGCTCGATATTACGATCTGCTGTCCAGATCTGTTTCGTCATTTCACGATACTGCTCGCTATCAAGCTTGAGACCGTTTGCAATAGCTTCCTGTCTTTTCTTGATAATGCTATCACGTTCTGCTTCGAGACTCTTCAAACTGTCTTTCTGTGAGTTCTGAAGATTCTGATAAAATGCTTTGGCGGCGTAATGCCCTTTGGCTTCAGACAGCGACACAGCGTTGTTGATAGAATCAGTACGTTGCTGATATCCTGTTTGCCGATATTCATACTCAGCCACAACATTATCAAACTGTGCCTTCAGCTTTTCATTCAGCTTATCCTGATATTCGTTCTGTAAACGCTTCTGTTCGGTAATGTTACCCTCTTTTTTAGCAATAGCAATCAGCTTATCATACTGATTTTTCAGTACGGGTATTGATTTTGACAATAAAGAATTCTTCTTAGTCAGATTAGTGGTAGAAGATGACTGAGCTTCGTATAAGCTTACGGTTGCATCATATTCATCAGCATAATTCTGCAAAATCTGAACTTCCGTTTCACGCTGCTCTTTCTTCTTCTGTGCTTTAAGCTCGGCTACTTTTACATCATTGTTCTCCAACTTAGCCTGTTTAATCTGGTAATCATATCTGGTTGCAATGTGCTTAAGGGTATCCTTTAAGACCTTTTCTTTTGTTTTTGCTGTTGTAAGATTCTCAAGATCAGCTTCGTTACGAGACTTGCGAGCATCCGCATCGTCAATATGCAACTGATAACGATCCGAAAGATTTTCACGCATTGCCTTACGTGTCTCTTCTTTGCTTTTCTTCTGATCCTGTGCCTTATCCCAATAATCCTGATAATTTTGGATTCTAGTTGCCGTCTTCTCACCATAAGTAGCAATAAGCTGTTTAAGACTGCCGGAAATACGACCATTCTGCACCGCTTTCTTCAAACTAGAAGATAACTTAACGCTATTCGCTTTAGCAAGATACTTTTTCTCCGCCTTATTCTGATAAGCATACTGTTTTTTGAGAATATTATACTGAGATTTCAGACTTGCTTCTTGTTTTTGCAGCGTTTTCAGACTGTTAGTGCCAAATAGGTTTTCAGCTTTAGCCTTGATGAGATCAAGAGTAGAAGATACCCTGTTAAGCGCACGCTCGATCCAGTCAATCGTCTGCTTAGAAGATGAGGATTTCTTACTACCTTTACCGGATGAGGATGATGTATCAGTAATTTTAGGTTTAACTTTTGGTTTAACCTTAGAGTTTGCCTTATCATTAAGCTTCTTCTTTGCAGCATCTACTTCTTTTTGTGCCATCGCCAATTGAGCCTGAACAACATCTTGCGGTAATCCGCCAGACTTACCCTGCTCAAAAGCATATTTAGAAGAAGATAATGCATTTAATGCGCTAACAGCAACACCTGCTGATTCTACTAAATCAGTAATGGCATCAAGATCATCGTCAAAACTTAATTTAGAACCGTTCGTTAATTGCTTCTGCAATGCAAGATTATATAATTCTGCTCGCAATTGAGCAGTATATCCTTTTTCTTCAGCAAATCGGTTGATTTCCTCTACAGACTGATCGGTTAAATCCTCGCCTGTTTCTTTGGCGTAAAGCTTCTGTGCAGACAATACCTTATGTTTGTTTGACAATATTTGCGTAACAACAGCTTCGGCGTTGGCTACACCCATATTATCTAAACTTGAAATATAATAATCTTTATTAGTATCATTTAACTGTGCTAGGAAATTATTATCATTAACCCACTCCGTAGCAAGTTTATTGGCGGCTTTTTGACATTCTTCCATGGTAGACTTACCGTTACCCATGGTCTTTTCAAATTCTTTCCAAGAATCTAAGCCTTTTACATTCTCATCAAAACCTGCAAGAACATCAGGACTTATTCCTTGGTCTTTAGTCTTTTTATTTTTTAAGTTTTCTTTCTTTTGCCCAAGAACTTCTGAAATGGATTTGATGCCAGTTTCCATACCGTTCAACTGATCTGATTTTGTGACAAATTTATTCAGATAAGTAGTTGCATCCTTGATTGATATGCCAATATCTGTGAATTTGTCTGCCACAGAAGATTTCTCAAAGGTGTCTTCCGTCAAACGCCCTGCTTTAGCCAATTCCAATAGGTTTTCTTTTTCCTTAGCAATAGCTTGATCGGCTTCTGAGCTACCAGAACCAGCATTATTCCAAACCTTTGTAAAGGCATTACTTTTAATCTTTTCAAGTTTGGCATTTGCAGCATCGAGTTTATCACTTGCTTTTTTAGGATCAGCTCCTTCTGCATAATATGCTGCTTGAGCTTCCGTATAATCTTTTAGTGCTTTCTGAACCTGCTTTGTAGCTTTTGCAATTCTCTTTGCTGTTGGATCCTGAGTGTCTTTCTGTGTGGTTTCTTGTAACTGTTTGATATTTTCTGTTGTATTCTCAACTGCACTACTCAAATCACCATAGTAGCTTGAAAACTGTGGTACTGTAGAAAGATAGCTGTTTATGGCATTTTCAATATCTTCCTGTGATCCAATAAATTCATCACTGCCTTGTGCTGTTTTTATCAGATTATCTCTAAAGGCATTAAATTCTTCCTCTGTATCTGGCAATTCTGTTCCCTTTAGAGCTATTAGTGTTTGCTGTTGTGCAACATTTTTATTTAAATCTGTAATAGCATCATTATAACCATCAACAAATTCCTTCATTTCCTGTGAACGGTTATAAATCTGATTGAATACAGGATTATTTTTCAGTTCTTCTTCTGTAAACTGATCTGACTCTCTCAATGTTGTCATCGCTTCTTGAAGTTTCTGATAATTCTCCAATATCCCTTCTATTGTGGAATCATCACCAGTTAATACTAATGCTCCACCACCTGTACCATATGAACCATCACTAATGATACCGGCTTTATTTAATACGTCATATGCCTTTACTGCATCATCACCACCTGATGATAAAAGGTTTCTGTCTGTTATACTATACCAATGTTCATAGCCAGCACCGATATCTTTCAATTCATCCTCTGCTGCTTTTACGCCAGCTAAAAGGTCATTTTCTTTTTCTCCTAGCTCTTGGAGGGTTAAATTTTTGATTGCTTCATCCAGTGAACCATATTTAGAAATCAATGAATCAACATTTTCGCCCTCCGCACCAAGTTTCTTGATAAGTTCATCCTGTACTGTCATAAGTTCTTCTTTTGATGAAGAATCTGTTTTTATAGCTTCTGATAATGACAGATATTTTCCTGTCAGTTCAGAAATCTCATTTGATAATGTACTTGCTGTATCTGCTGCATCTTTGGCTTTCTGTCTCGCTTCATCTGCTTTCTGATTTGCAGTGCTTACTGCAGATGAAATCACCCCGACCGCTGTACTAATTGCCATGATTGTAATACCCACTGGATTGCTCATAAATGCAGCTTTCAGACTTGCTCCAAATCCTTTTACTGCCGCCGTTAGACTAAACGTACTTGCTGTTGCAGATGCATTTGCCGTTGTTTGTGCCTGTGTGGACTGTGTAAGCCCCATCTGTGTAAGTTTCGCCTGCGCCTGTGCTTGTGTAAGTCCAGTTGTACGCAAAATTGCGATCTTGTCTGAATTACTTAATGCCGTGCTTGCTAGCACTTGCTTTAACTGTGTTTCGGATAAACCTGCTGAAACTGTTTTTAATGCTTGTAAGGCATTTTTATACTCTGCTGTACCTTTTGCCATAGAAGACATATTTTTCACAGTGTTTAAGGCTGTTCCAAAATTACTTGCCGAAATTGCGCTTGCTTTGAATGCTGTTGACAATGTTGTAATTGCCTTCACAATCCCAATTGCAACTAACCCCTTCAAAGTAGATTCTACTAGTCCAAGATTATTCACAAACTGTAATGTTGCATTCCCACAATTTAATAATGCCGTTACCGTCTGTCCACTAATAACCGATTGATAAGTTTCAGTCATAGTTGACTTAAAACGATTCAAACCAGCTTCACTTGATTCAAGATATGTGTCATACTCTTTTTGTGCCGATCCTGCTGAATTAAGACTTCTTTCATAGATTTCCTGTGCCTCAGTCATATTATTAAGAGTTGCACTGACTGCTGACGCTCTATTTTTGCCCGCTATAAGGTCTAAAAGTGCGCTTTGGTCTGTATCTGACATTTTCTGATATACCTTCGAAATATCAACAAATATATCATATATAGAACGGAATGTTTCACCATCTGCTTCTAGTATTTGAACTCCACCTTTGCCGTCAACATTGGTAAGACCTTCAATTTTGGCAGCTAATTTAGATGCGGAAGTATACACTCCATCTGTCGTTTCACCAAGTTGCTGTAGCTGTGCATCACATCCTCTTATACGAAGTGCCGCTGTACGAAGCCCCAGCGCAAGAGTATCTGCGTTCTGGAACTGTCTATTACCAGCACTCAGCAAAGCAATAAATTGGTCAACACTGGTATTTGCGTCTGAAAAGACTGAGCCTACTGTCTGTACTCCTTGTGCAATTTCTTCAGTTGTGATACTTGCTGTGTTTCCAATCTCGTTATATTTATCAATAAGTGCACCCGCTTTATCAATTACGTCGTCGTACCCATCAACTACATCATATGCCTGTACACCAGAAATAATTGCTTTCGCCGAATCACTTGCCGACATATCACCAACATTTGATAAAACAGTAGATTTTTCTGCTAACTTATCGCTTTGAGTCTTTGTATAACCAGATTTAGAAAATTCTGTTGCACCCTCAATCAATGATTTTTGAGTTGTAGCTAATTCCTGTGCTTTCCTATTGCATTGGTCAAGATATTCTGAATAATCACCCCTTGTCAGTTCGCTCTGAACCTTTATTAAGTCAGTGTACGCCTTGTCCAATTCTAATGCTTGTGTCCATGCTTCTCTAAGCTGATGTGACAATGCCATTACTCCTGCTGTACCAGTAAATAACTCTATTGCACGCTTAAACGTCTTTTTGAATGTATCACCAAGTGTAAGACCACTCAAATTTGTTGCCTTGACTTCAGACCTCATTGCTGATAACTGTAATCTAAGATTTTGTAATTCTTTACCAGATGTTGCTAATTTTGCATTATCTAATAATGAATTATATTTTGCGGACATATTGGCATCCTTGAATAACTTTGTGTTCTGCTGTCCAAATATCTTAATATCATTGATGAGCTTATCCTTTTTAACACTCATACTGACTTGAATAGGATTTCTACTGACTGTCTTCTGTGCCTGTTGTGTTGCTTGCTGTACTGATGTAACAACACCTTTTTGATTAAATTTTCCTGTTAGATTTATCGTTCCATTCATTGACGCTAAATCTTGTTTGATTTGTGCTCTAGTCTTAGCTTTATTGAGTGTTCCTACAAGTGGAATTTTAATATCAATTAACTTTCTCCAAGGTGTGATTCCGTCGATTGCTGCGGCTTCATATAAAGATTCATCAATTCCCTGCAATGCTGAAAGGAAAATTAACATATTATAACCGGCCCATTTCCATACTGACATAATTGCAATTGCAAACAATGAATATTTTGAATCTGTCAGCCAGCCGATTGGATCCATGTGGAACAAATTTTTTAAAATAAAGTTTAAAATACCGTAGTCTGTATTGTAAATCCATACAAACAAAAGCGATACTACTACGATCGGGCATACTACCGGGAGGTAATATAATGTTCTGAAAAATCCTGCTCCCTTTAACTTTCTGTCAAGAAGAAGTGCTAAAAGGAAAGAAGTAATCGTTGACATCGGCACGTAAATAATAACCCATTTGAAAGTATTTGTAAGTGCCTGTTTAAATACTTCATCATGAATCAGCGTCTTATAGTTTTCTATTCCGATAAACTTCGGTTTCTGAAGCAGGTTCCACTCAAAGAAACTGATAAAAAATGAACGAATGATCGGATAATACATCATGATTATCAGACTCAAAAGCGGAAGCGAAATAAAAATTAAACCAGTCACCGCTTCTTTTTGTTTCAAAGTAAGCCCTTTGCGGGATGATTTCGTATTCTTCATAATCTTCTCCATTCCTGATTACTTTTTTAAAGCCGGTAGTACAGCCGCATTCTGCTCTCTACTGAAGCAGCCCCCTAGCTTTTGTACTCCGGCCTTTTTAGTTATCTTACTTGAATACAGTTGTATTAGCCTGCTCGTCAATAGTCTTAACTGCTTCTTCGATTGTTGTTTTACCTTCGAATGCATCTGACAGACCTGCACTGATGATACTGCTGTACTCAGACCACTGTCCTGTAAGAGAAGCTTCAATCTGAGATTTATTTCCAAGGTATGCTGCTGAATTAATGAAAGCGTCAGCATCCGGTGGAGTACTTACATAAGTATCATTACTCATAAGATCTTTATAAACCGGCAGTGAAAGTCCCTGTTCCATAACAGTAGCAAGTCCTTCATCACTCATCTGATAAGACAGAAGGTTCGCTGCAATATCTTTGTTTTTGCTTGAATCAGCAATACAAACCATACTACAGATAAATGGGCATGTACGAGTTGTTCCCTTCGGCATCTCTACTGCTGTCCATTCAAAATCACATTCTGTACGGAATGACGGAACTACCCAGCGTCCTGACGGATACATGGCAACTTTTCCGATAACGAAGAGACGGTCTTCACTGTCACCTGTTGAAGATACAGTTCCTGGCGAAGGAGCTGATCCATCCTGTACAAGGTCGTACATTACACTTAAACCTTCAAGAGATTTTGCATCAGAAAGGTTTGATTTTCCATCTTTAAACCACTCTGCATCGTAGTTACCCATCCAGTTGATCCAGTCTGCACGATAATTGTTAATGGCTGTACCATACACATCAACACGATCTCCGCTTTTCTTTGTCAGTTTTGCTGCAATATCTTCATAATCTTCCACTGTCCAGTCATTTGTCGGAACATCAACACCTGCTTCTTTGAAAAGATCCAGGTTCAGATACATAACATAGGATGTCCAGTCTTTCGGGAATGCAACCTGTTTGCCATCGATATTACCAAATTCCAAAACTCCATCAATAATATCTTCCGTCAGCTGTGGATATTCATCAAGAATGTCATTCATATCTGCTAACATTCCAGCTTCATAGTAGCTTTTAACTCCAGCTTCACCTGTCCAGAACAGATCCGGAAGATTTCCTGCTGCTGCCAGTGTCTGAAGTTTTGTTGAATAGTCAGAAGGAACATACATCTGTTCAACTTCTACATTTGGTGCATATGCCTGATAGTCTTTGAATACGTTGGCATACATTTCACGCTCATAATCATCACCTGAATGCATGTAAGTAACTTTACCACTTAAGTCAGCTGCTTTTTTAGCTCCCTCCCAGTTGGTATCTTCAGCAGAAGCTGTAGGTTTCTTGTCTGCACTCTTTGTGTCATCACTCTTGCCAGATCCTCCACATCCTGCAAGTGTTGATGCAGCCAATGCCGCTGTAGTAAGCAGCACAACAGTACCTCTTAATTTCTTTTTCATAAGTCTGTCTCCTTTCTTGTTGTCACCGGTACTTACCGGCTTTATCATTATTATGTGTCTATATTCAGGCTGGTACCTGCCTGATTTTGCGACACTAATAACCTTTCCCATTCCTAAAAAATGTCTGGTCGATTTTGGCTCCTTTTCGTATGAAAATCGGAATAGACTCAAGTGGTGCTAAAACTTGGATCCATTGTCCGCCTTCATAAATCTGTCCATTTTGTGAATCTATCCATTCAGTTCCTTTTGGAAGATATACTTTCCTCTCTCTCCGGTTTAATTCATATACCGGGCAGACCATCAGGTCCGGTCCAAACATATATTGATCGAAAATTTCATAATTCGCTTCATCTGGATAATCATAAAACAACGGTCTCATGATCGGTGTTCCGTCTTCTGAAGCCTTCTTCAGATTCCGGTAAATATATGGTCTCAAGCTTTCACGGATATCTACATACTTCTTAAGTATCTCATATGCTTCTTCTCCATAGCTCCAAATCTCATTTGGTCCTCCTGAGTAACAGAAACTGTCCATACTCATTGGGGATACAACTGGTCTGTCTGGTTTAAACCGGAATCCATGCATTCTGAATACCGGGCAAAATGCCCCAAACTGAAACCAACGGATCAGGCATTCTCTATACTCTTCTGAATTTGGATCTCCTCCATGAAATCCGCCGATATCGGTTGTCCACCATGGGATTCCACTAATCGCCACATGAAGCCCTGTCTTGATCTGTCTTCTCAAACTGTCAAAATCAGAACAAATATCACCAGACCATAATACCGTTCCGAATCTCTGGCTTCCAAGGAATGCACACCGAATCAGATTCACGATTTCATCCTGTCCTTCTTCCTTCTGTCCATCATAGAACGTCTTTGCATAATAAAAAGGATATAAACTACTGACTTCCATTCCGTTGCCAATCCAATAACGGAGATTATCATAATCATACGGTGTGATTTCTGGTTCTGCCTCATCCAGCCAAAAATTTCGGATTCCAAGATTGTAATAATTCTCTTTTGCCTTGTTCCAAACAAACTTTCTTGCTTCTGGATTTGTCGGATCATAGTAGGTCTCCGGTCCCCTGCAATACATTAAAGTTCCAGGTCCTCTTTCTGAGCGAATCAGCATGTTCTGATCTCTCATCTCAATATAATTTTCACTTCTTGGATCAACTGTCGGCCAGATAGAAACCAGTAGGCGAATTCCCATCTCATTCAGTTCTTTCACCATCTTTTCTGGTTCTGGCCAGTATTTTTTATCAAATTTCCATTCTCCCTGTTGTGGCCAATGAAAATAGTCACATACAATAATAGAAGGAGTAATTCCTCTTTTCTTGTATTCACGGGCAACTTCCATCAACTCATTCTGTGTCTCATAGCGAAGCTTTGACTGCCAAAGTCCTGTCGCCCACTCCGGAAATTCTGGTGCATACCCCGTCACTTCACAGTAACGATGTTCAATCTCTCCCGGTGTATCTCCTGCAATTACAAGATAATCCATCTGTCTTGCTGACTCGACCACCCATCTGGTCCCCGATGTTCCAAACTCAACTCGTCCAATTGCCGGATTATTCCAAATAAATCCATATCCTCTCGAAGACATCACAAATGGAATTGTGCTTTTCGTATTCTGCTGACACAAATCCAACGTGGCACCTTTCAGATCAAATAAATCATGTGCTTCCTGTCCCAGTCCGTAAAAATGTTCCCCTGCATACTGTCGTAAATGCAGTTCGATATGACTGGATCCTCCAACATGTCCTCTTAAAACTCTGGCATCTATATCCCTCTCATTTCTCCAGAGTTCTTCAAATAATACTTCACCCGCCTGATTCTTAAAAGAAATCTTTCCATCGCTACTGACAACAGCACGGATTCCCCCATTCTCCAGTACAACATTGTCCCCTTCTTCACTTACACTTGCCCGATCTTCTTTTGGCGGTAATAAAGTCCAATTAAGATTTTCGATTTCTCCTTTTGAAGCTCTTACCCGAATAATATGCTCTCCATATGCTTCAATCTGAACCTTTTCTCCTTCTCGGAAAATGAAAATCTTGTTCTGTGCAGTCCTGACCATCTTTTCCTCCCGCTTTCATTCCTCTACTCTAGCTGTTCCATAAGGTGACTTCCAAATTACAATATATACAACTCTGTAATTTGTATACCAGGTACATGTACGAACCATCTATAGACTATATTCTACATATTTCGACATGCTTTTGTCAAGAAACTTGCACATCTATTATGAAATATGATCAAATTTATTGTGTGTTATGTACAACTTATCATTTGTTAACCGTACAACTTCTTGTGATTTTATCACACAACTTTACTTTTTTAAGCGTACAATATGTGCATATTTTCCATTAACTATTTAGCACTTTATTTATACAAGTGCTGCCAGCCACACACTCGCTGCAAGCCCTGCAAATGTTGCAATAAGTGCTCCGGCAAGAGTATACCTGGTTTTTTTCACCTTTGCTGACATAAAATACACAGACATCGTATAGAAAATCGTTTCCGTACACGCCATCGAAATTGAAGCGATCATTCCGTTTCTCGAATCCGTTCCAAATTCCTTATAGATATCAAGCAATAATCCCGTTGCAGCAGAGGACGAAAACATTTTCACAATCGTAAGCGGAACCAATGCCCCTGGAAATCCAATCTGCTCCGTCACATTTCCAATTATTTCCGATATAAATTCCAGGAAACCCGATGCACGCAAAATCCCCACTGCCGCCATCAATCCGATCAACGTCGGCATCAGCCGCACGACCGTCCAAAATCCACGCTTTGCTCCCTGAATAAAAGTATCATATACATTCACTCCTGCAAAAATTCCATATATAAGAATGGACAAAATCATAAAAGGGACTATAAAGTCAGATATGTATAAAAAAAGGCGCATAAAAACAGCTCCTGGCGAACCACTTTACTAAAAAGTATATTCGCCGGAGCTGTTATTCATTCCGTTTGCTTTATAAAGAAAACTTTTCTATTCCTCATCCGCATACTTCGCAAACCGCTTCTCATTCTGATGGATCACATAATAATACATCACGATCAGCAACGCACTTGCCAGGATCCATGCCGCCGGACTTGCCATGCATACTCCAAAGTAACTCTTCTGCCCTGCCGCGATCATGGCAACAACGCCCCTGCCAACCAACTCAGCCACACCAGCCATCATCGGGAGCAGTCCATATCCCATTCCCTGGATTCCATTCCGGTAAACATTTACAACGGTAAGCGGAATAAAGAAAGTACCGACGCATTTCAGGTAAATATCCACGGAATGCATAATTTCTGTCAGATCCCCAGACAGGAACAGATACGTCATATATTTCCCAACTGTCATAATGATCGCCGCAACTACGACTGAATAGATACTTCCCATGATCGTAATTGACTTAAATCCCTGACGGATCCTTTTGATCTTACCCGCTCCAATATTCTGTGCGCAATAGGTTGCCATCGTGGTTCCCATCGCAACATATGCCTGCGTCACGATCTGCTCGATCTTATTCGCTGCGGTAAATGCCGCTACCTGTGTGGAGCCAAGCAGATTCAAGGCAGTCTGTACCATCATGGTTCCGATCGCTGTGATCGAATATTGAAGAGCCATCGGGATTCCGACTGCAAGCTGGATCTTCAGCAGATGTCCGCTCGGACGCCAGTCCTCCTTATGTAAATGCAGGATCGGAACCGCCCTCACAATATATACCAGACACAGGATTCCCGAAATCCCCTGTGAAATCACGGTCGCCCATGCCGCACCGGCTGCACCCATGTGAAACGCAATGATAAATACCATATCCAGCACAATGTTGAGCAACGCCGCAAGAATCAGGAAATACAGCGGAACCTTGCTGTTACCAAGTGCCCGCAAGACACTGGATAAAAAATTATATAGCATCTGCGCCGCAATTCCACCACAGATTACCATAATATACGCATAGGCATCCTTGAAAATATCATCCGGTGTCTTCATAATCCCAAGAAGCGGTTTCATTGCCATCATTCCGAGCACAGTCATAATAAGAGACATAATAATCGCCAGAATCGCGGCATTTCCTACAGTCTTGCGCATTGCTTTTATATCACCCGCACCAAATTTCTGTGCCGTAATTACGGTAACTCCTGCCGTCATTCCCAGAATAAATCCATTGATCAGAAACATGATCGTTCCCGTACTTCCAACAGCCGCAAGTGCTTTGGTTCCCACGAACTTTCCTACGATAATCGTATCTGCCATACTGTAGAACTGCTGAAATACATTTCCAATGAAGATCGGCAGTGTGAAATTAAAAATAATTTTTCCCGGATTCCCGGTCGTCAAATCTTTCTGTAATGTTTTCATATATTCCCTCTGTTTATCTTATTAACATTTTACCTCTCGTCATTATAGAAAAATGTATCTTAAATTGCAATTGTCGTTTTCACGAAATTCCCCCTGTTTCACAAAGTATTTCCCGTTTATTTGACGGAATCTTTGACACCCCAGATTCTATCCTCTATAATAATTTATATAGAAAAAAATTATCATTTTCAGGAGGCATTGATATGAAACCACTGCCCTTTATCATGCAATATGTCAGGCGATACAAATATCGCTATA
>OKRU01002102.1_pt1 | contig 18541 bp, 15 predicted proteins | sample 1601131 | NCBI WGS metagenome assembly OKRU01 (sample SAMEA3541558, study PRJEB24748) | human gut metagenome | biome: human gut; feature: human-associated habitat; material: faeces | place: China | collected 2012
CGGTAAGTACCGCGTGAATTTGTTCGCTTTTACAGCAAGCGAGTTCTTCTTAGGAGTCATAGCATCCTCGCTTTCCCAAAAATCCGGTTCCGAATTATTTGCTTGCCAGATAGTCGTCCAGCTGCGCCTGGACCGCTTTGATCAACTCGTCAATGCCGGCAGCCTTCAACTCCTGAACATAGATGGGGATGTACTCTTCTGGGTCAACCGCGCCGGTCTGCAGGGCCTTATAGTACTTGTTGTGCACATTGGTAACGGCGGCAACGATATCCGAAGTCTCGGAAACGTCAAACGAGAAGCCAAGAGCCTTGGAAACCGTCGTTGTCTCGTTGTAAGCGATGATTTTGTCGTAAACATCCGCGCCACTGGTGCACCAGGGAGTGCAGACGAACTGGTTGGGAAGGATCCAGCCGGCATCCAGGTGATAGCCCACAGAATCGGCGTTCATTCCTTCGGGGTAGTCCAGCAGTCCGTCCTCGTTGACGATGTAGTCCTCCCCCTCAATTCCCCAGTTCAGCAGGTTCATAATGCGGGAGTCGGTCATGATAAAGTTCAGCATCTGCATGGCCTTCTCGGGCTTCTCAGAGCCGGCGGGGATGGCATAGGAGAAGACCGCGGAGCTGTGGGTGGTGGAATACGGCTTGGCAATGGTGACCATGGTCAGATCCACACCCGAGCAGTTGGCCTCCTGGTCGCTTTCGGACAGAGGATGGCCGTAGTCGGAGAAGAAGGAGAAAGCCTGGCCGGAGGCAATGTAGGAGTAGTAGGACTCGGTATCGGAAGCGGCGCCGGGGTTAATCCAGCCTTTCGTGTACCATTTGTGGGCGTAGTCGCACCATTCACGGAACGCATCGGATTCAATCAGATTGACAACCTCGGAATTATTCGCAGGATCCACGATCACAACGTCGGTACTATCGCCGCCTACGGGATCGATGGCAGCCGTCTTGATAAGGCCGCCGACCTCGGGTGCGACCATCCACATGCCGGGCTCCAGAGCGGCAACCTGCTCGTAGATAGCGTCAACATCCTCAAAAGACTTGACATTGCTCACGTCGATGTTGTGCTTCTCCAGGATGTCCGTGCGGAAGAAGACGGTCTGCTGCATGGAGACCTCCTTGTGTACGGGGAAGCCGTACAGGACGCCCTGATTGGTACATACCTTCGCCAGGTCTTCACTGACATAGGTGCCGACGATATCCTGACCGTACTCCGCCAGCAGAGGCTCCAGATCGACCAGATATCCGGAGTTGACATACGTGCCAGCACGGACCCCAACGGTAGTGGCCAGATCCAGTTTTGCGCCGGAGCTCAGCTCCAGGTTGATCTGCTCGTTGTAGACGGAGAAGGGCAGGGGTTCCAGTTTCAGCGTCATGTTCAACTCGGGCAATGTGATTTCGTTGATTGCTGCCATGACGCGGTCCAGATCGTCCTGATCCGGAACCGTTGCGGGAAGCGCGATAATCATGCGGACCTCATAGGGTTCCTCACCGGACTTACCGTTCTTGCCTTCGGTTTGCTGAGAATCGGTGTTTGCGGTCTTGTCGTTTCCGGCATTGCCTGAGCAGCCGGCGAACAGTCCGAGCACCATAACCAATGCCAACAGGATGCTGATGAGTTTTTTCATGATGATTTCTCCTTTTTGTTTTTTTCCGTAGTTCCCTCTACTTTATTCCTTCTACACTCTCTAATGGCGATATTGTAGGCATACACCCCATCCGATGATAAATCGGCCAGAATGCAGAGAGAATTAGGTTTCGGGAACTACGGTTTATTTTAATGTCTTTCCCATTACGCGGTAAAGACATTAGCGCACTTCGTTACACTTCTGGCCTGGCCATTGACAATGACCTTGGAGATTTCCGTATCCGCGTAGATCTTGAAGCTCTCCGCGGGGATATCCCGCAGCGTGATTTCCAGCGTGCCATCCTGGACTGTCGCGTGGAATTTGCCCTCCACGCCGTCATCGAAGTAGTCCTGATCGATGGTCCCGGTGATGTTCATTACAATCTCCAGCCCCTGGAAATTTTCCTCGGGGATATGCTCGGGAACCTTTTTCAGGGTTGCCATCATGGTGTTCTCCCGCAGGAACATGGGAATGACATCGATCTTCTGAGGATATTCGATCCAGGCATTGCCCTCCAATCTGCGGCCTGTCTCCAGATCAATCCAACTGCCCTTGGGCAGGTAGACGTTATGCTTTTTCTGGTCAAACACGGGAGCCACCAGTACGGAGCCGCCCAGCATATACTGTGTGGAGAGATTGCAAACGTTCAGGTCATTGGGATACTCCAGAAGCATTGCCCGCATCATAGGGATGCCTTCCCGGGTGGTCTCATAGCCGACACTGTACAGATAAGGCAGCATAGCGTAACGGGTCTTATTGATCTTCAGGAATGCCTTCTGGGCGGTTTCCGAATAGATCCAAGGCTCTCTGGGGGTGGACTGGCCGTGGCTTCGGCTCAGGGGACTCATCAGGCCCATCTGCACAGAGCGGATGTAATCCTCATCATCGGGAATCACACGCTTGCCCGAGTAATCGCAGTTATAGAAGCCGCCGATGTCAAAGCCCCAGAAAGAAACGCCGCTGACGCCCATGCTCAGGCCGCCGTTGAGAATGGCGTAGAGATTGTTCTTGGCAGCGGAAGAGTCTCCGGCCCAATTCGCGGGGTAATTCTGGCTGCCCGCGTAACCGCTACGGCCCCAGAGAAGCGCCTTCTGGCCCATCTCTTCTTTCGCCTCCCGGGAGGCCTCGTAGATGGTCTTGGCATACAGAAGGGTGTACTTATTATGGCTCTCCAGGCCCGTTGTGCCGTCGTACATCACCGCATCCTCGGGGATCTCCTCGGAGAAGTCGGTCTTGATCACGCCTACGCCCATGCGCATCAGTCGCTTGACCCGTTCCTTCATATAGGCAACGAACTCGGGATTGGTGAAATCCAGCGCCGCCACCTTCCAGTTGCCCGCGTCTCCCTCGCCGGGGGAGAACAGATAAGGCTCGCCCTTTTGATTCTTTACCAGATAGCCCCGCTCGTTCATGATCTTAAATTGGTTGGAGAATCTGCCCTCCCTATCCACAGCGTGAACATAAGGGAACATCCACAGGGAAAGGTGGATTCCCTTCTCTCTCAGGGACTGAATCATGCCCTCGGGATCCGGGAACCGTTCCTCGTCGAAGCACAGCAGCTCCTTGCCGCCGTCAGGCTGCATGGAATCCAGCCAGCCGTCGATATGGATCACATCCACGGACATCCCGAACTTGGCCATCTGGTCCACGATCTCCTCGACCTCCTGCCGAGTCATGTAGCTCATGCGGGACATCCAGAAGCCAAAGGCCCACCTGGGGATCATGGCGGAGCGGCCGCTCAGGGCGGTATAATCCCGGATTAACCCCTTGTAATCCCGGTTGCAGAACATATAGTAGTCCAGATAGGGATCCTCGGTCTCCATGGTGTAGGAGACGCCGGAGCTGGCGCCCATATTGAAGTGGGTACGGGTATAGGTATTCATCAGCACCGAATATCCCTCGGAGCTCATAAAGTAGGGCATTCCCTTGTAGGAAACATCCGAATTGGTGGACTGGGCATCCTGCTGCCAGACGGTGATTTTCTGACCCCGCTTGTTAAAGGAGGTGAATTTCTCACCGAAGCCGTAGAAAGCCTCGTCACAGTACATGTACATGGTCTCAAAGGCATTGAGGATCCTGCCGTCGTCGCCCACAGTGAAGCCCACCGGGACGGCCTTATACTTCTGGTCCACGTTGTGATCCTTGATCTGTTCCATGGTCAGCAGTTCACCGTCCAGCTCCACCGTCATTTCCCAGGGGCATTTTCGCAGCCGCAGGGTCACCCGTTCTGTCTTAACCACAATGAACAGAGACTCCTCCGTTACCTGAACGCCGCTTACGGGAGCAAACCCAAATACCTCATTCAGCTTGGGCTGCACCAGGTGAGGGAACATCTGAAAGCGGAAGGCAGTCGGACTGACGAAGCGGATTTTCACCTGGGCCTTGGCCCCCCGGAAGGTATTCACTAGGAACGTGACGCCCCCGTCTTCCGGCTGGTACGCTGTGATATAGTCCAGAAAATCCTTCGTGCCTTCATGACTGTAGTGGCAGTTTCCCTTTGTCACATACAGCGGATCCCCATCCATATCCGGATGGTAGCTCTTGATTCCGGTGTCTTTTACCTCGATCATTGCGTTTCCTCCTTTAAAAATGTTTTACACCAGTATTTTAGCCAATTTCCACTATAAAATCTCCTTTTTATGTGTTCTGATTTAGCACTTTTGTGTCTTTCCGGCAATTTGCGGCAGGAAGCCCATCTAAATCTCCGGTCGGCGAACATCCGTCTTTTGAATTTTGCGAATTATTCTGCTAGTACTCTGTCAATCCTTAAATCTTTATAGCCTGCCAAAAGGCTTGCGTTTCCAGATACATATCGTCAGAAATTTTTGCTTTCTGCTTTTGTTTTAACTGCTTATATGGCTTTATTGGCTTTTGTTCCATAAATTAGTCATTCCACAAATGCGCTTGCAGGTAAGCGTCCATACGGCGGTTGTACCGAAAATATCTTCCCCATCCAGTATAGAGGAAAACGCTTCCTGATGGATTTTCGAAAATTCAAAGTCATTCCTCCTGTGTTGCGCAGTTGGACTTAGTATATCATCCAGGGGAGGGAAAACAAGACTTGACATTTTTCGGGTTACTGCTATTTGGGTACAGCCCACAGGTGGTTGTGGGTAAAGACGTTAGCCTGCCGCCATCCCATACCCCAGAATCACCCCACTCCCCAGTGAATACTGTTTCTGCCGGCATATATCCCTGGAATTTCCCTCTACGGTGTAAACCATCCCGTTTTCCACCTTTTCCACAATCCCAACATGGTCCGGCACACCGTCCTGTGGGGCCCAGTCGAAGAAGATGAGCATTCCAGGTGCTGGTTCGGTAGAGCCATCCAGCCAGAGGCCGCGCTGCTGGAACCATTGCATTCCGAAGACGCAGCCGGAGAATTGGGGGTAGGCTCCGCTACTGCTGCTTTCCGCCCCGCTTCCTGCTGTGAAGAACTTGTGAAGTTTCTTCCTGCCTCTGTTGTATTTTCATGGCTTCGAGTACGAACCGGGTTATTTAATTCTTCGTTTGTGATAAAAATCAACTTCCTTTCTGCTTTGCGTATAGAAAAAGCACCTGCCAGTGAGCAGATGCTTCCTCGATTATGAGTTACTGTAATGCGCTTAAATCAATTTCATACTTGAGTTCCTTGGGCAATTGGTAGGATTTCAGGAACATGACCATATACCAGGGGTAATACCAGATACCATCTAACATTTCCACATTTCCCTTGCAGAGTACTACGGCCTTATCGAATTTCCAGCCCTCCACTTTACGAATCCTGTCCATAGCGGAATGCGTCCTGAAATCATTGCCGGATTTGGCCTCAATCAGTTCAATGCCCATACCGTTTTGAATGACAAAATCAATTTCTCCAGTTTTCTTGCCGTCGTAGTAATTCAGGCGAAACCCGTTGCATTTCAGCTGCTGGGCAATTACGTTTTCCAGAATGCTGCCCATATTGATCTGCAAGTCGCCATTCAAAATCTCAAACTGTACGTTTTCCATACAGGCAGCACACAGCAGGCCGGTATCCCCCATGAAGAGCTTGAAGAGATTGCGTTTTTCATTCAGTATGAGCGGCGGCTGGGGCTCCTCCACATTGTAGCAGGGCAGGGCTACGCCGGCGTCACAGAGCCAGTTGAAGCTATCCGCATAGCGGAGCTGGCGGCCATTGGGATCCAGTGCCGCCAGAACAAATCTCCGCTTTTTGTCGTTCAGCTGGCTGGGAATGCTGTCAAAAATGGCACGAATTTTGACCTTTTCGCTGCCCTGGGCATACTGCGCAATGTCCAGCCGGTATAGCTCCAAAACTTCCCTTTGGCGGGCGATCACTTGGGCAATATCGTGGGTATCTACATAGGTTTGCACCACATCCGGCATACCGCCCACAACGATATAGCTGTAAAACAGCTTGCACATGGTTTGGTGAATGGCATCGGTGACCGGCATCCCGGTTTCGTAGCAGTCCTTGAGATACTGAATTGTGGATTTTTGTACTCCGTTTGCCCACAGGTATTCCTCCAGGTCCATGGGATACATCTGGTAGGGCTCCTCAAAGCCAACCGGGTAGGAGCGAACCTCCTTGTGCCGAACACCCAGCAGGGAGCCGGACTCGATATAGTCAAAGCGTCCATCCTCCACCAGAAATTTGATGGCAGTCCGGGCATTGGGGCAGGCCTGGATTTCATCCAGAAGCACCAGGGTTTTCCCGGGAATCATCGGTTTTCTGGTATAGGCAGTCAGGCCGGTAATAACGGTATTGGCATCCAGATTCCCGTCAAATATCTTGGCCGCATCCGTATCCGTGATGAAATTGACCTCCACAAAACAATCGTATTGGTCCTTGCCAAACTGGCGAATAATTGTGGTCTTTCCAATCTGACGGGCACCCATGATGCATAGGGCCTTTTTCCTCGGCTGGGTTTTCCATTCCAGCAGCCTGTCATAGGCCTTTCGATACAGCATACTACCACCTCCAAGAATATTGTAGCAAGAAAAGTGTAACATTATTCTCGGGAATTGTCAAATGACTTGTAACATTTTTCTTTAATATACGGAGGCAATCTGTAACAATTTTCTGGAATGGGGACGGCGCTCTACTTCCAGAGCTTCAGCAACAGCTCATTTACATCCTCGGCAGGCTTTCCCTCCGCAAGAAGCTTGTTGCGGAATTGATGCAGCGCGTACTTTGCCAGACGAAGTTCCCGGTCATTGAGGGTTGCATAATACTTTTTCTCTTTGCGGAATAACATAATGGTCAGCTCCTTACGCTTTTTTCTTCCATTATACCGCAGCTTCAAGTAACTGACAAATGTACGAAAAGTGCTTATCGCTCCCACCCACGGGATTCCCGCTGGGGCTGAATTTCGTCGCCATCCTGGATGCCGTCCACGATCTCATTCTCATGCTTAGGCTGGGTACAGGCGGCATCCGTGTAGAGCCCGATTTTCCACCCGTCCAGGTCCTGGAATCCCTTCGCCTGATCCTGCCAGCGTTCCTCCATCGGGATGCGGCAGCATCTTACCGGCTAGAACTGACAAAAGCGCATCTGCTCGAAATGGAAAGCAGATGCGCTTTTTAAGGGCTGTTTGGATGTAGTGTATTGTTTTACACTGTCAGCTGCGCCATGTACCGAATCTCCACCCTATGTCCAGCCGCAACCCGGCTGTCCCTCGAAAAACTCGCACTTCGTACGGGCCACATCTTCTTGACCATCTGCCCGCCCACAGAGCCGGCCTCGCGGGAGGTGAGGTCGCCATTGTAGCCCTGCTTCAGGTTGACGCCCATTTCCTGGGCTGCCTGCATCTTGAACTTGTCCATAGCCTCCCGGGCCTGAGGAACGTTGATCTGGTTGCTGTTCTTGCTTGCCATCGTAAATCTCTCCTTTTCCGTTTCTTTTTGCGGCTTTTGTCCGCAGTCATAGGTTGCGCCGAAACGGGCGGGAAATGTGTGGATTTTTGAGGGAAAGGTGGGGGAGAATGGAAAAACAGCAGACTTTTTTGAGATAGCTTCGGAAAAAATTTGTAAAAAGAAACCGCCCTTGGCCTTTTCATTTCCTGCCAATTGGGCATTTCGGCATGTCTCACTCCTGGCTGCGGCCCGGGTCTGCCCGCTGGAAGCGGACGGTGACGCGGGTCTGGCCGCCGGGGGTGCAAGTGAACAGGGTCAGATCCCAGTCGCCGGTGGTCATGGCTTCTTCGTCGTCTGGCTCCAGGATCTCCTGCTCTACCATTTGAAAGGTGACCACCTGGTCGTCCATATCCGTAAAGAGCAGGGTATCCCCGGGTTGGAGGGTTTTGAGCTTGCCGAAATGGGAAGCGTAGTTGTGGGCGCAGAGGATGAGATCATTCTGGTATAGGGAGCCGGAATAGCGGCAGGGGGCCACTTTGAGATTGGGGTAGCTCCACTGGCTCAGCACCGGCAATTCCAAATCCAGAGATGGGATGCTCAGTACGCCAATATAGTCCCGGCCGTTCACGGTTTTTTCCGGCATCTCCCGCTGGGCATCCAGCAGGTATTCCGGCAGCTTTACCGCCGGGGCTTCTGCCTGCTCCGGGTCAGCTTCCCCTTCCGTTGCCGCCTCCTGGGGCAGGGACTGGGTCAGCTCCGTGATGACCTGCTGGGCAGCGTCTCCGGCTCTGCGGGACTCCTGGCCGTTATAGGCCCATAGAAACAGGGCCGCTGCCAGCAGCAGCAGCCCCGTATTGATCCAAATTCTTCCTGGGTCAGTCTTCATCCCCGGCCCTCCGCTTCCGAATCAGCCCCACCACAATGCAGCCCAGCCCGCCGCAGGCCAGCACCGGCACCGGCCACCACAGCTGGCCGGTCTGGGGCAGCTTCTTGCCGCCGGGGAAGGTGGGGTTCGTTGCAGGGCTGGTGGGCTTGGTGGGCACCTCCCGTTCCAGGTCGGTTTTCGGCTGACTGGCCACGTCATATTGGTATTCCCCCTCATAGAGGTAGGGAAGGCTCACAAGGAAAGGCTCTGTTTTGCCGTACCCGGCAGGGGCGGTTTTCTGCACCGCCAGATACAGGCCAAAGGGCAGGGAAGAAAAGGTCACTTTGCCGTCTTCCCCCACCTTCTGGGGGAGGGCAGTCACCGGGGTCAGCTTGCTTTCCAGCTTGAGAAGCTTCCCTGCCAGTTCCGGGGACTGGATGTCTCCAAACTGGGCAAAGTCTTCCCGGATGGCCTCTACGGGGACAAAGGAATAGTTGCCGTCTTCCTCTTCCACATCCCCCACTTTGTAAAGGGCCAGAGTGCCCCCTGGGAGGGCTTTTCCCTGATAGGTCATGGTCACAGTGATGCTGCAATGGCCGTCTTTTTGTTCATCGGGCACCGGGTGGGCGGCGGCAGACAGGGGCAGACAGGCCAGGAGCAGCAGCGCAAGCAGACTTTTCAGATGTTTTTTCATCACAAACCTCCTATTTCTTTCTGCGCCGGGGCAGCAGCAGCAAAAGCAGCACAAGCAATATGGGAATGGCCACCATGGGGGCCACCAGCATGGGCTCTATCTGGACAGCGTCGGCGGTGACCCGCACGGTTTTGACTTCCTCGATATTGTCGATGCGGTGTCCGCGAACCAGCAGCCGGTGGGTATTGATGCCGTAGGGGGTGCAGGTCACCAGGGTGCAGTAGTCCTGGCCTTCTACAATTTCCAGTGCGGCGGTATCCTGGGGCTCTACGATGAGGATCTGATCCACCTCATAGGTCAGGATCTCATCCAGCACCCGCAGGAGAAAGATGTTCCCCTCCCGGAGCTTGTCCAGGTTGGTGAACAGCTTGGCGCTGGGCAGACCCCGGTGGCCGGAGAGGACGCAGTGGGTGTTCTCCCCGCCCACCGGCAGGCTGGTCCATTCCAGATGGCCCACGGCCACCTGCAAAACGGTGTCCTCCGTGCCGTGGTAAATGGGAAGGCTCACGTCAATTTCGGGAATCTCGATATAGCCCATGATCCCCTGACCGGAGATGTCCAGCAGGCTTTCGTATTCGGCCTTCTGCTCCTGGGAGAGGAGGAAGCTGTTGCTGCGGTTGAGCAGGTTCCGGTTATAGGCCCTGGCGGCGTCCCAGATGGCATCATAGCTGGCGTTGTCGAGAGCGGCCACGTTTTCGGCGTAGGTGGTAATGGCCTTGGTCTGGTGGAGTGCGTTCCAGTAGTCACTGACGGTGGGGTACAGCAACAAGGACAGCCCTATCAGCAATATGAAAAGCAAAACAATGGTTGACAGATGTTTTCGCATACAGGGTTCTCCTTGTGGCTGCGTGCCGGGGAGGAACGCTCCCCGGCACGGGTTTTGAGGGTATCGCAGAACGGCTCCGCGGCAGTGCCCCGGTTAGATCTCGCTCTGGCTCATGCGCTTCTTGGTGACCAGCAGCACCCCGGCCCCAACGACCAGGACAGCGCCCAGTACATAGAAGATGGTGGTGCCCATGCCGCCGGTGGAGGGCAGCTCGGTACCGGCCTTGTTGACAACAACAACGGCGGTTGCGGCGATGGTATCAATATCGACATTAACTTCAGTCTTTTTATCAGTTTCCGTATTAGTGATATTGCCGTTTTCGTCCAGATACACGGTGGTATTCGTGGAGATCTGACCGGTCTTTTTAGCTTCGACAGCGACAGGGGCAGTCAGCTTGTTATAGCCGGCAGGAGCTGTGACCTCCGTAATTTTATAGCTACCGGATTTAACACCCTTCACAATGATCACGCCGTTTTTAGGTGTGGTGATCTGGTTCGTAAGGCCGTCGCCTTCGGCGGTACCGGCATAGATGTAAGCGCCGTCGGTGTCAGCAGTAGACTGCACATAGAACGGGAACTGGAACACAGCGTCGGGCAGGGCAGTGCCCTTATTGTTGACCTTCTTCAACGCAATGGCATAGGTGTAGATGGTTTCCTCTTGTTTCAGCTCGCCGGGCCCAGGCTCAGTGCCGTTCTTAGTAGTCCACGTTACAGTGACATTGTTGGTGTTGCCCTCGCCATCAATGGCGGCTTTTTCAGTTACTTTAGCGGTGTAGGTGATGGTGACGGTAGCACCATTGTCATACTTGAACTTGTTTTCGGTCTTGTCATACCAGTCAATGACGATCTTCTTATCTTCATTAAACTGGGCATTGAGCTTGGTCTGGTCACCGGTGGTCGTGTCGCTGCCATCATTGTCTACAATGATACTGGTGACAGTCACATCTTTCAGGAACTCGGGCAGGGTATCCTCGATGGTATAGGAAACGATTTCCTTTGCATCCGTACCAGCACCATCATAATTGGAGGTCTTGAAACGAACGGTATAGGTGACCGTGTCGCCAATGGAGACATCATCATTAGAGGCAGTTTTATGCAAGTCTGTAGGTCTAGAACTATTCTTGTCATAAATGGTAACATCTGGCTTTGTTGAATCAACGCTGATAACCTGGTTACCCTGAGTAGTAGTCACAACATAATAGCCATAAGCTAGTCCTGTAAAGTTCAGGGCTGAGCCGTCACTTTTGGCCGTTGCAGTAGCTTTTGCACCTTTCGTCCAAGCTTTCAGGGCATCTTTCAGCTCATCACTCATATTCTCCCCATTTTTGGCCGCCGGAGTAGCGCTGATATAGCCATTTTCATCCGCAGTGAAATAAGTATTCAGGCTTGCGGGAATTTCGCCGGTGTAAGCGATACTGCTGCCGTCCGCGTTCACGGTCGCGTCAAACAGTTTGTAGATGGTGTAGGTTACGCCCTTTGCGGCGTTGGAAATGGTAATGGCGCCTGCGCCAGCCCCAACCGTTTCATCTTGGGCAAAGGCTGTGACGGCCAGGGCGAAGACCATGACCAGGGCCAGCAGGAGGCTGGTCAGTTTTCTTGCGTGCTTCATTTTTCGTGCTCCTTCTTTTATCATCATTTTGAATTTGAATGGTGGCTTTTCGCGTATCAGGAAGATGCTTCATCCTCCTTTCGGCGCTTGCAATGGACATACATCAGGGTCGCCGCGCCGAAGATCAGCGCCAGGCCGCCTGCGGTATAAGAGGTTGTCCCGGCCCCGCCGGTGTCGGGAAGCTCGTAGCCCCAGGAGATGTCGCGGACGGTCACCGAAAGCACCTTCGGGTCGGTGCCGCTGACGGTCAGGGGCGTTCCGGTTTCCCCGGTTTGTGTCAGCGTTCCGTCCGGGTTCTCCGTGGCCGGGTAAAGCGTCGCGTCCTCACTCCCGACCTCCAGAATCCAGGGGCCTGCCGTCATGTAACCGGAGGGTGCCTTTGTCTCACGGAGTTCGTAAGTCGCTCCCCGCTGGATGCCGGTAAAGGTTGCAATGCCGTCTTTATCGGTGGGGACCTCCACGGAGGTCTCTTGCCCCTGTTCTTTCAGGGTGAACTCTGCGCCTTCCAGCAGCTTCGAAACGTCCACGCTGTCCGTCTTCGTGATTTGCAGATTCAGCTGGGTGGTCATGATGTTGGTAAAGGTGTCTCCCTCCAGCACCAGGGAATAAGACCCATCCGAATTGCTCCCATGCCCAACCGCGTCCCCGGTCTCCGTGGAGCCGGTGTCGGCGGCGGTGTTCGACAGGACATTACCGTCAGCGTCGAACAGAGCTTCTTTTCCCGGTGCATAGGGGACATTTGTAATATCCTTTGTTTTCTTCGCATCAGAACCAATGTTGAAAACATAATTGTATATACCCCTTCCGGTAACAGGAAGGTCGTAATAGTAAGAGCCGTCCGTATCATCCTTGTTCATCTGTATTCCCGGCCATTGTGTAAGCGGATTATTCGGATCGGCCCATACGTGCATGTGCAGGTTTTCCCAGCCTTCCTCCTTCTTAAAGCGAACCCTGAACGTCCCCGTCTGGGAATCCCCCTCAGAGCCGGAGGAACCGCCGACTTCTTTGCCATCGACAGAAACAGACTCCACATAGTAGCTTGTGAACTTCACATCCAAAAGGGAAATGGTTCTCTCCTTAATTGTCACCTGAATCGTATGTACCGTTGGATCATAGGTGACATCCGTACGGTCACCCTTGATCTCGCTGAGCGTGTAGGTATAGACTCCGACCTGAGAAAACTCTATGTCTTGAAACGTAAATTCACCGGTGGTATCATCGGCTGTTGCCTCTCCGACAACCTTGCCATCGCTGTCTTTCAGCTGGAACTGGAACTGGAAGCCCTTCAGCCCCTCCTGCCGTTCGCCGTCCTTGCGCAGAGCCTTGGTACCGGTAATGTCCAGTTCCGGCGTGGCCGTTACCACTTTGGTTTCACCCGGGTTACCCAGAATCAGGCCGCCGTTGGTCATAATGCCGCCGCCGTGGACGCCGGAATAGTTGCCGGTGATAATGACCTTTGCGGCACTGACTGCCTGGCTTTTGGCGGCATCATCCGGGTTCGCAACCAATCCGAACAGATACTTTGCGGCCGCATAGCCACTCTTGCTGATACTGACAACCTTTTCGTCACAGCTTCCTTTCCAGTTCGCCGCGCCGCCGCCAGCCATCAGGCCGGTGACAAGAGAAATCGGGTCGTTTGCACCCTCTTTTTTGCGGACACAGAAGTAATCCGTGTAGCCGTTTTGCATAAAGACCGTGCTTGCTTTCGCCACAGTGGTATCATACTCTTTGCCGTTGCCGCCGTCAGACATTTGTTCGCCTTTAGCCGTGTTCCCGTAAATGGCCGCACCGTCTTCATTGACGATCAGGGTCTTGCCCGTAGGGCAGGCACCCACACCGCCGCCAAAGCCGCCCGCTTTATTGTTCGTGATCAGCGCATCCATGACTGACAGATGGCCACCTTCCTGCACGAAAATACCGCCGCCGCCCCAGTCGTCCGTGGTAAGCGTTTTGTTATTGGTAATATATACTTTTCCCTCTGTTCGAATCACGCCGTTGGTACCGCCGTTGTTACCGCCGCCGATACGAAGGCCGCCGCCCTCGCCATATTGGGCGCAGTTAGCGGCAATGGTGCCGCCGGTCATCTTAAAATTGACTCCACCATCCCCTGCATAGTAGCCCGCATAAATGCCGCCCCCTGCCAGACTGGAAAAGTTGCCGGTCACATAGCCGCCGGACATCTCCATGGTAGAACCGTTCGCCAGAGCAATACCGCCGCCGCCGTGGGTGTTGTTCGTATCGACCGGGCAATCTGTACAATCACAACTCTTAGAGTTGTTGGTCACATAACCGTTGCCGGACAGTTTCAGCGTGCCGCTGTTGACATAGATACCGCCGCCATCGTCGTCGTGTCCATTGAAGACCGTATTGCCCGTCACCGCACCGTCGGAGATGGTCAGCTCTCCGCCTACGACGTAGATACCGCCGCCGAAATTGCCACGGTTGGCCGCAACAACACCGCCCTGGATATTCACCTTACCTTTCTCCGCACCGCTGTTGACGTAGATACCGCCGCCGGGCCTGTCGTCACTGCCGCCGCCCACAATATAGCCGCCACTTACGTTCAGCGTTCCGCCATCCACATAGACAATATGTTTGACGTCGGCTCCTTGGAGTACACCGCTCAGTAGTTCCAATGTACCGCCGTTCTCAACCTCGATTACCTGATCAGCAGGCCTCCCGCACAGGATCTTTCCTGCACCGGCGAGGGGGACTTCATGCTTTTCCAGTGTTTCCGTGGTACCGGTGCCATGGGCCGTGGATTTTGTGATGTAATAGGTCAGGGTAGAATCACTCAGGCTTGCCGTATGGCCGTAAGGGTCGCCGTCGACCGTGGTCACGGTCTCCTTAGGAGCTTGCGAGTCCTCAATTTGCGAGTCCTGAATGGTGAGTGTCGCACCGTATTGCACAACGAGGAAACTCCCCATTCCCTGGTAGTAAACACCGCGACCGTTTAAATCGAGGACGGTATCCTTCGTTATGATAATAGGCTCACTCCAGGTAGCGTCCGACGTTAGCCGAAAAGAACCGCCGTTGGCTATATTTCCGAGCTGGCTGCCGTCAATTTCAATTTCGGTGGCAGACAGAAGCTGCACTGCATAAAGAGAGAAATGCTCCGTCGACATGGTGATGTCTCCGGCTTCATCCTTCATGGCCTCCATGTCGGTGACTTCCTTGGCCTCCGTATCAATATGGTAGACCTTGGGATAAAGCCCCTGGGTATCCAGGCCGCTGAAGGTCACGGTCACCGGGCCCACCGGCTCGATCTCCTCCTCGCCGTGCCACAGGGAAATGTCCAGCAGGAAGCGCTGCTCCGGCTCGGTGCCTTCCTCCGCCGGAAGCTGTTCCCGGATGGCCTTGCCCTGTTCCTCCGCCACCTCTGCCGCAGTCAGCGTGATCTCACTGACCGGGAAGGGCAGGGAGGCGCTGTCGCCGGTAACGGTCACGGTGATGCCGGATTCGGTCTGGGCCGTCAGGGTGAACGCCTTCGCTTGCTCCGGCAGGCTGCCATAGTAGCCGAGGATCGTGGGATCCTCTAGAGCGTAGGAGCGCTGCTGAACGGCGTTATCGGCATCTCCCGCAATGACGGTGATGCCGGAGGGCGCGCCCTCCTCTCCTGCCGTGACCTCTGCCACAATGGCCACCCAGTCCGCAGTGCCGTCTCCGTCCCGGTCAAAGAACACCAGTTCTCCGGGAGCCGCCTCATGGGACTGGGCCGGTAAAAACGCGTCTGCCAGCGCTGCGGCCCAGCTGCCGCAGTCTTTGTCCGTGGGGATATTCTCTGCGCCCCCGTAGTGCAGGCAGAAGGCCGCAAACAGGGCGTTCCAGTCGCCGTAGGGATCGCCCTTCCATGCGCCGTAGCGGGTATAGCCCATGGGGGTCTGCCCGTCTTCTGCCACGGCATAGTTTTTGGTACTCTCGGCATAGCCCAGCTGGCTTCTGGCAATGGCCAGGGCATCCAGCCGCCAGTCCCCGGTGAGGGTCACATCCCCAAAGGTCTGCTCCCAGATTTCCGCCGTCTCCACATCCGCCCCAGGGTCTGCGTAACAGGCCAGGCTGTGGGTATGCTCCTCCAGGGTGCAGGTCAGTTCTCCCTGCTCGTTCCGGCAGCTTTCCCCATGGGTATGGGGTTCTTTCCCGCAGAATACCGCCTTCTCCGGCTCGGTGGCGGTGCAAGCCTCGCTGTGGGTATGCTCCTCCATCCCGCAGGTCAGAACCTGATTCCAGGAATAACACGCGTCCGTGTGCTGATGGGCCGGTTCTTCTGTCTGACCGCAGATCAGCTGCCGGGATACTCCGCAGCACGCCTCCCCATGGACATGCCCCTCAGACTCCTCCTGACCGCAGATCAGATTGCCCTCCTGGTCATAGCATTCTGCTCCGTGTGTATGGCCGGTGCTTTCCGGCATACCGCACACCAGATCCTGGGTTTCCTGATAGCATTCTTCGGTATGGGTATGCTGAGGCTCTGTGGACTGGGTGCAGATCAGGTCTCCCTGCACCGAGGTATAGCAGGCCTCTGTATGTGTGTGCTCCGGAAGAGCGCACTGCTTTTCCAGCGTAATGGCTGGCAGGATCAGAGCATAGGTCGTGCAGAACACAACCGCTGCCGCCAGGCAGGTCATAACCTGATACCAACGCCGCTTGCGCCTATGGGCACTGGCATATGGCTCAGCATCCTGCAGGAGCAATTTATCCATCCGACAACTCCCTCCATCCTATTTCAGTTTTCCGAATTCGCGCAAGGGGAAAACCCGGAATACGATTTTTCCGACAATCTGTTCCTCCGACACACAGCCGATCTCCGTATGCCGGGAATCCACAGAGGTGGACCGATGGTCTCCCATACAGAAGTACCGATTATCCGGCACCTGATAGGGAAGCTCAATATTGCTGCCGCCAAGGGATTTCTCCGTCAGATAGGGCTCCTCCAGCAGTTTGCCGTCCACATAGACGTTTCCGCTTTCATCGATATCCACCCACTGACCGGGACCGGCAATGCAGCGCTTTACCAGGATTTTGTTTCCCAGATAAAAGGCCACCAGATCCCCCGGTTCAAAATCCGAGCCTTTCACCGAAACAACAATATCTCCTTCGTTCAACGTCGGCGTCATGGACCCTCCGTATATTTGCAGAACCGGCATCCAGATCGTAGCGACAAGAACGGCAACCGCCGCCACGACAATCAGCATGTAAAGGGTGCTGCGCAGAACAGCGCGGTACCGCGAACGGTACTTTACCCGCTTCAGCTCTGCTGCAAGCTGCTCCACGCTGGGATAATCCACCGGCTCTTTCCGAATAGGTTTCATTTTGTGCTTCTGCTCTCCTCTGCCATGCGGCGAATATTTCCCAGATACTCCCTGGCTGCTCTGTCTGCCGCCTCAAATACGCCGTTCAGCTGCAGGGCCGCCTCTGCCATGGAACCGGCGCGCTCCTGAATGAGCTTCCGATCTGACAATTCCTTCCGGGCCTGCTGCAATTCCTCTGTCAGCCTTTCGTTCTCTATTGTCCGTGTGATCAGCATTTCAAGCAATTCCCTGCGGCTGAGTCTGCGCAGTTCCTTTTCTGTCATAAGCTTCTCCTCTTTCTCATGGTCACTGGATCTTTCAGAACACTTTGCTTTGTGCGCACTCCTGAAAACAAACCAATCTTGTATGAATCTTTTACGCGGCCGCACAAATACACAACAAAACCTTTCGGGCAGTATTATATCACTTCCGTTTTTTAAAGTCCACTTTTCCCGGGCATTTTTTAATAAATAACCATTGTTTTATTAAATGCGCTGTATTTCATGCTCAAAATTTGTGCAGTTTGCCGCGTAAAAAATTCGTCTGTTTTGTATTTTCTACAAATCTCGTCATGTATATCATTGTGTGGCAAACCCCGGATGTTAAACTGAAAGACGGGACAAAGTCCATACCAGGACGAATGCGAGCGGGTAGAAGTAGAGCGCAAATTCAGCCTGGGAAAGCGGAAATGTGGAATGGGTCTGGTGACGGCGAAGCTGGAAGATACAGCTGCGCATGTGGTTGCTCTGTCCATTCTGCTGCTGAATCTGCGAAAGATTCGGTACGCTTTTTTACAATTTCTGGATTGGATGCTCGGCTTTTTGCAACCGCGCGAAAAACTGAGGGCTGTTCAGTAGACATTAAAATATCATACAAATCGCATTTTCTTTGTCAATCATAACAGAAGGGACGAAAGCTCAAATGCCTTCGTCCCCAAAACGGTTATATATTTCGTATAAATTGTTGTAAACTTGCAATGAAAACATCTACAAGTTTCGTTCATTGTGCATTTCAGCAAATACATACTATTTGTAATCTTTGTTTTTGAGTGACGTACCGATAAACGGTATCGTTGCAAATTCCCGAGGGTTACTACGTATAACGTAATCGATATAGTTAGCCACCATCAATGCGTAAGCATAGTACCCCATCGGGTTCGGATGGAAGCCCAGCCCGAACGATTTACGCATTTCGGCATCGTATACGGGCGCATGCGCAGTCATATCCAGCAAGTATGTAAAGTCAAACATATCGCACAATTTGGCAAGTTCGCTTGCGATATAACGAATATCTTTATCGCAGGCTTCACCGCGAAGTTGCGGAGTAACGACAAAAATACGCGCATTTGGCTCGATCGTTTTAAGTTTGCAAACGATTTTGCCCATATTGCCGAAAAACGTATCGGCGTTATCCTGCGGACATTCTGCGTTAACGTCCTTGACGCTTCCCAACGGATGTCCGCAGACAAACGAATCGTTGTTGCCCAGCGCAATGATATACGCTTGATTCCATTGCCAAAATCCGTTTGCATCCGCCCAACTTTGCATATACTCGCGCGCGGTCATTCCGCCGCGGGAATAATTGTTGTACTTCGTCCCCGTAATGCGCTCCAAAACAGCGGGCCACGAATACTCGTACATATCGGTATAAACTATGCTGCCGTTTTCGTCGTGGCTTTCGAACTCACCCGACGCCAAAGAATCCCCTATCACTCCTATTTGTTTGAATATGCCTGCAAAACCGCATGTTTCCTTGATAATATCCAACGGCTGTTCGTTTGCGCCGAGTTCAAACCATT
>OKRU01002115.1_pt1 | contig 18446 bp, 19 predicted proteins | sample 1601131 | NCBI WGS metagenome assembly OKRU01 (sample SAMEA3541558, study PRJEB24748) | human gut metagenome | biome: human gut; feature: human-associated habitat; material: faeces | place: China | collected 2012
ACTCCCTCCCACACCGCAGTGCTCAATCAGTACTGAGCGTTCGGACATGCCGTTCGGCATCCGGCGGTTTCTGAGTTAGTTGTAGAGGGGGACTCAGCGCATCGCGAGAAGGCTGTAGAGTCCATGTCGTTTGAAGAAAGACAGCGGGAACGCGTCGCGCATGTGGCGCGCATTGGCGTTCCACCAAGCTCCCCGACCGTTGTTGGCGGACTCCCATGCGCGAAAGCCATCCAGGCCGCGACGACGGAGTTCGCGTTCGCGTGTTCTCGGTCGTTTCCATGCAATCCACACCAACTTACGAAGATGGCGTCGAATGTGTATGTCAAGCGCCTCGAATACGCCTTTGCGGTTGTCCAACCTGAAGTACTGCCGCCATCCGCACAGGATCGCATTGAGTTCCCCATTCGTTCGAAGGATCGACCCGCCGCGCGCTCTGCAGAAGACGGCTCGAAGCTTATCCTTCAGCCTCTTGAAGCTTTTCGGGTGGACTAGCGTCCGTCCCGTCTTCTCCGCGAAAGTGTAGCCAAGAAATTTCGCTCGTCGAGGACGAAAGACGCCGCTCTTGTCGCGGTTAACCCGCAACTTGAGCGTCTCCTCTATGAACTTGATCGTATTTTCCAACACGCGTTTTCCGGCGCGCTCGGATCCAACGTATATGTTGCAGTCGTCGGCGTACCTACAGAACTTCCCCCCCGTTTCTCCAGATACTTGTCGAGTTCGTCGAGAACGATCAGAGACAGGATCGGGCTGAGTGGGGACCCTTGCGGCGTTCCTTCGTCACGGGGAGTCACAAGCCCATCGGCCAGAATACCCGTACGGAGGTAGCGCCGTATGAGGCGGATAAGCATCTTGTCCCTGCAGCTGCGCTCCAACGTCGACATCAATCGATCGTGATTGACAGTGTCGAAGAATTTTGCAAGGTCCATTTCGACAATCCACGAGCATCCTCCCGCTATGTAGCGTTGCGTTTGCTCGATGGCCTGATGTGCACTGCGTCCCGGTCGGAAGCCGTAGCTGAATTCCGAGAATGTGGGGTCGAAGTGCTCCACCAGAACCTGCGCGATGGCCTGTTGGATCAGACGATCCTGTACCGTGGGAATCCCCAGCATGCGCGTGCCGCCGTCAGGTTTGGGAATGTCGACGCGCTTCACGGGGGAGGGAATGTATCTTCCTTCACGAATGTGAGCGCAGATGCTCGCCCAATGGCGGCGAAAGTGCCCTTCGAGCTCGTCGACGGTCATTCCGTCTACGCCCGGAGCACCTTTGTTGGCTCTCACCCGCTTACATGCCGGGAGCATGTTCTGCGGCGAGAGGACTTTCTCCAGTGAGATCACTGAACCTCCTGCTTTCGTCCAGTGCGTGGCCCCTTCTTTCCGCTCTTGTCGGCCTTTGGACTCACATCCTTCCTCAGACTTCCGGCCTTCGGTCGGTGTGGGCTCTACTCTTCAGATTCGACTTGCGCTACTGCCGTCGCATCAGAGAGTGCCACGCTCTCTACTTACATAACTCAGATTCGGCCCTTCAGGACGAATAATTCGTCTTACTACGGCCTCGGCTGACTTCCATACCGATATTCCTCGGCCTCTCGACCTCGGTAGCCTCGCGGCGTCGGCATGGATCTCCCCAGGTATCACACATGTGCTTCACCCCCTACCTGCCGGATCTACGTGCATCCCATCCGGAACAGTTTCGGGTTAATCGAGCTTGGCCGACTTTCCCGAGATACACGCCTCACATCCGATTCCTGTTCGTCAGGCTGGGGCTTTGCTATCGGCTTCCTCCATCGAAATCGTTGCCTTTCTCGACTTGCCGAGTTGCTAGTCCTTCCCCTGTTCGGGCGGACAGCGGACTTTCACCGCATAGACACACGTGCGCTGCTGGGCGCACCAAGAAAATCCCCGCTCAGGCTCATGCCCGAACGGGGATAGCAAGAAGACATGAAGAGGCTTCCCCGCCTCAGTCTCGCCAGCCGTAGAAGCCCGCGTGCGCCGAAGTGATCGCCGCATGGTCGGCCTCGCTCACGAGGATCATGTTGTCGGGCGTGTCGGCGCCGCCCTCGGAAAGCGGCACGACATGATGGATCTCGTAGCCTTCGGGCACGCCGTCGAAGCCGTGGGCGGAGAGGAAGGCGTCGCGAGCGCCGATGTCGCGCACGATGTCTTCCGAGGCGACGTGGGTCGTGCCGTCGACCTCCCCGTATTGGATCAGGCGGTCGAGTTCCTGACCGTCGCCCGTGAAGACGCCGTTCTCAACCGACAGATCCGAAGGCGCGAAGCCCGATGCAAGCGCACCGCCCGCACCGTCGGCATCGGGAAGTCCGTCGACGTCCACGTCTGAGACGACGAAATAACATATATAATTATAAAAATACATATTGCACTAATAATAATTCTTTTTGTCTTTTTATTAATCATTTTTTGCCTCATCTATATATTCAAAAACATTCTTTATTAATTCTTCACTGTTAAGTTTACATATATCAAACCATTTAATGTTTTTATCTCTTTTAAACCAAGTTAACTGTCTTTTTGCATATCTTCTTGTGTTCATTTTTAATGTTTCAACACAATTTTTTAAAGTATCTTCACCATTTAAATAAGGGAAAAATTCTTTATAACCAATGGCTTTTTGAGCAGTCAAACTAAGGTTACTGTTCATAAGGTTTTTAGCTTCTTCTAAAACACCTTGTTGAACCATTATGTCAACTCTTTGATTAATTCTATCATAAAGGAACTGTCTATCCTCTGCATATAATCCTATTTTTATCGGTTTATATGGTGATTCAACCATCATTGCCTCTTTATCAACTTGTGACTTAGGTTTGCCTGTAAGATAATATACTTCTAATGCTCTTGCAATTCGCTTATGGTTGATTTCTTTTGATAGTTTATCATAAGACTCTTTATCTACCTTTTGGAGTTCTAGGAGTAATTCTTCATCACTCTTAGAATTCAATTTATTTCTTAACTGTTCATCAACCTTTTGCTCAGTAAACTGAACATTATTAAGTAATGAATCAACATAAAGACCTGTACCACCAACAAGTATTGGCAGTTTATTTTTATCTAAAATTTCTTTAATTGCACTATTTGCATCTCTTACATAATCTGCTACTGAATAGTTAGTTGATGGTGGAAGAAAGTCCATCATATAATGCTTTATTCCATCCATTTCTTCCAAAGTAGGTTTAGCTGTTCCAATATCCATATCTTTGTAGATTTGCATTGAATCAGCAGAAACTATTTCGCCATTATATTTCTTTGCAACTGCAATAGAAAGGCTTGTTTTGCCGGAAGCAGTAGGTCCGATTATTGAAATAATTTTTATCTTTTCCATTTAGTTATGCCCTTCCAAATTGTTTTTCAATTTCATATTTAGAAAGTTCAATACATACAGGTCTGCCATGAGGACAATATCGTATACTGTCATCAGAAAAAACTGTTTTCGCAATATCTATCAGTTCCTTAGCAGTACTACTGTCACCAGCTTTTATTGCTGAACGGCATGAAATATTGTGATAAATCCATTCCATATGTTCACTCATAACATTCTTTCTGTTTTCAGCTATGTAACCACAAATTTCAATAATAGTATCTTCAATATCATCATTTCTTAGGTATGATGGTGCACTTCTCACAATCAAAGTACCATTACCAAAGTCCTCTACATCAAATCCAACATTCTTGAACATATCTAAATGTTCAATTGCTACAGTATATTCATTCTTTTCAAGTGTAACTGTAATTGGAATTAACAATAGTTGAACAGAACCTGTTCCTTTTTCACGCTTTAGCTTTTCAAAAATTATTCTTTCATGAGCTGCGTGTTTATCTATTAAAACAAGTTTATTGTTATCAGTTTCTACAATGATATATGTATTCATTGCTTCACCGATAAACCTAAAACTTTGCTTGTCTTCGTCAATTAATGTTTTGATTTCAATATTTTCGGAAGAAGAATTAGTTTGTCTTTCTGTTGGTAACACAACATCAACATCACTTTTCTTTTCTTCCGTAGTAATTTTCTCTAGTTCAAGTTCTTCAAAAGGATTAACCTTTTGTACTTCTTGATTTAATGAAGTATCTTCTTTTACTTCATCCATTGTTGTTTCAATCTTACTTTCGGTTGAAACATTATTTATTACATTATTATTTGTATTATTACATACAGTATTGTTTGTAGTTTGATTGTTTTCTGATAGTTTCTTGTTATTCTCCAGAAATTCCATATACTTCTTTTGAACAGAAGAACTGTCGGAAACTTTATTTATTTTATTATACTTTACTGTTTTGGTTGGTAAATCCAGTTCATCGAAAATACTTTTTTCTCTTGGCTTTTCAGATGCTTTTTGAACTGATTTGGGTGGTTCTTTATTAATAACTTTATTTGCCAAATTAAAAGGATTTAGAGACTTTATATTTACAGTATTGTTGTGGTTTAATACGGCTTCCTTTCTACTGTCTCCACGAAGCAAAGCTGACTTAACACCATGATAAACTGTATCAAAAACAGGTCTTTCATTAATAAATCTTACTTCAATTTTAGACGGATGAACATTTACATCAACTGCTTCAGGACTAATCTGTAAATTAAGAACACAAGAAGGAAACTTACCAATCATAATTGAGCCTTTACAGGCTTCTTCTAGTGCAACAGAAATTGTCCTTGACTTTACAAAACGGCCATTAATAAATGTGTTTTGCATATTTCTATTTGCTCGACCATTTGTAGGTCTGCTAATATAACCGGTTAACTTCATACCGTTAAGTTCATAGTCAACAGGTATAAGTGTTGATGCAAAATCTCTGCCATAAACTGCATATATTGATGACATTAATTTACCGTCACCGGCAGTTTTTAGAACTCTCTTGTTATCCCTAATAAAAGTAATTGCAATTTCAGGATGTGACAAAGCAATCTTGTCAATTACACTTGCAACTGCATTACCTTCGGCAACATCCTTTTTAAGGAATTTATATCTAGCCGGTACATTGTAGAAAAGATTTCTCATAATAAAAGTTGTACCATCAGGACAACCGGCATCATCAAAAGAAATTTCTTCCCCACCATCAATTTCATAAGCTGAACCTATATTTTCTTCTTTAGCTTTTGTTATAAGTTGAACCTTTGAAACTGATGAAATCGATGCTAAGGCTTCACCTCTAAAACCAAGTGTACCTATCTTTTCAAGGTCACTGTCAACTGAGATTTTACTGGTAGCATTTCGCTTAAAAGCGTTGCGTACATCTTCTTTAAGGATACCACAACCGTTATCTGTAATACGAAGATAATCAATGCCACCATGCATAATTTCAACTGTAATTTGAGTAGCCCCTGCATCTATAGAATTCTCAAGTAATTCTTTTACAACAGATGAAGGACGCTCTACAACTTCACCGGCAGCAATAAGTTCTGCCGTATGTTTATCAAGTACATTTATTCTACCCATAGCGTCCACCACCTTTTAAATCATATTTTTTAGTTCATATAGTAAATTCATAGCTTCTATCGGTGTAAGTGTATTTACATCAACAGATTTTAATTTATCGGTTACTGCATTACTTGCAGTATCTAGGAGATTTAATTGCATATCATCTTCATTATTATGAGGTGATATATTAGCAAATGTTTCCTTATCATCAGTCTTACCGGAAGTAAGTTCTTTTAATATTTCTTTTGCTCTTTTAATAATCCAATCAGGTAGTCCTGCAAGTTTAGCAACTTCTATACCATAACTGTCATCAGCACCACCGGGGATAATTCTACGCAAGAAGGTAATATCGTCACCACGCTTTTTAACTGCTATGTTGTAGTTTTTAACTCCATCAAGGAGATTTTCCATAACAGTCAGTTCGTGATAATGTGTTGCAAATAGTGCCTTAGCACCTAGTTTTTTCTTATCAGCAACAAATTCAAGAACTGCTCTGGCAATACTCATACCATCATAGGTACTTGTACCTCTACCGATTTCATCAAGAATAAGCAAAGAATTTTTAGTAGCTTTCTTTACAATGTTTGCTACTTCATTCATTTCAACCATAAATGTCGATTGACCTGATGCTAAGTCATCGGATGCACCTACTCTTGTAAAGATACTATCAACAACGCCAATCTCTGCATAACTTGCAGGTACAAATGAACCCATTTGAGCCATTAGTACAATTAGTGCTACTTGTCGCATATATGTAGATTTACCTGCCATATTAGGGCCTGTAATAATAGCAACTCTGTTACTATCGTTATCAAGTGTTACATCATTAGGAACAAATGGTGCACCTGAAAGAAGTGCTTCTACTACCGGATGACGAGAGTCTTTTAAAATAATTTTACTTGATTGATTAACTTCCGGTCTAGTGTAGTTATTATCACTTGCAACATTTGCAAGGCTAGTTAGTACATCAAGTGTTGCAATAGCCTTTGCAGTTTTTTCAATTCTATCAAGGTTATTTGCTACTACTTTTCTAATCTCATCAAATATAGCATATTCCATACCGAATGAACGGTCTTTTGCACCTAGAATTCTGCCTTCCAGGTCTTTTAGTTCTTGGGTAATATATCGCTCACAGTTTGTTAAAGTCTGTTTACGGATATATTCTTCCGGTACTTTATCTTTATAGGAATTTGTTACTTCAATATAGTAACCGAATACTCTATTGTAACCAACCTTCAGTTTAGGGATACCTGTCTTTTCTTTTTGTTCAAGTTCAATTTGAGCAAGTAAAGAAGTACTGTTGTTCATATCAGAACGGACTGCATCAAGCTCTTCGTTATAGCCCTCTTTAATAAGTCCACCTTCTCTAACAGAAAATGGTGGTTCTTCTTCAATAGCAGTATCAATCAACTGATGAATATCCTCAAGTGGATCTATGTCTTCAGTTAGCTTTCTCATAAGACTTGAATCAAATTTACTGATTAAATTCTTTATTTGTGGTAAATTCTCAAAAGCACCACACAGAGAACGAAGTTCTCTGGCATTTGCATTACCGTAAACTATCTTTGTCATTAATCTTTCAATATCAAAAATACCGATTAATGACTCAGTAATTTCAAGTCTTTGAACTGTATCATCTACTAAATCAGCAATAGCACTTTGACGGTTAAGAATTGTACCAATATTAAGTAATGGGTGTTCAAGCCAATATCTAAGTAGTCTTTTACCCATTGCAGTTTTTGTTTTATCCAGTAGCCAAATAAGAGAACCTTTCTTCTCTTTATTCATCATAGTTCTGGTAAGTTCTAGATTTCTCCTTGTGTTATAGTCAAGGTTCATATACTGATTTTCGTTATACACTTCAAAAGTATTGATTCTTTCATAACCGGTAATCTGAGTAACCTTTAGATAACTTAACAAAGCACCAACAGAAGAAACCATTTCTTTTTTATCTTTGATACTATTTACATCATTTTCTTTAAACTGATTTTTCATAGCATCAAGACAAATAGAATAACCAAATTCATCATCAGTCAGCATTTCCACAGAGGCAGAAAGTTTTTCTTTAATAAAGTTTGGCAAGGTTTTGAAATTAACAATTTCTCCACCTATTAAAATTTCTCTTGGATTGTAACTGATTAATTGGTCTTGTAGCTGGTCTTGCAAGTCTTCACCGGATATTTCTGTAATGAAAAGCTCACCTGTAGAAATATCACAGAAAGATAAGCCAATCTTTTTGTTAGCCATAAAGGCTGATGAAATAAAGTTATTTTTACCTTCATCAAGCATACCGGATTCAATAACAGTACCCGGTGTAATAACTCTGATAATATCTCTCTTTACAAGGCCTTTAGCTTTTGCAGGGTCTTCTGTTTGTTCACATATTGCTACCTTGTAGCCTTTTTGGACAAGTCTTGCAATATAGCTTTCGCAACTATGAAATGGAACACCACACATAGGAGCTCTTTCTTTTTGACCACAATCCCTGCCAGTGAGAGTTAAATCCAGTTCACGAGAAGCAAGTTTTGCATCATCAAAAAACATCTCATAAAAGTCACCTAGTCTAAAGAACAGAATACTGTCTTTATTCTTTTCTTTAATTTCAAAATATTGTTTCATCATTGGTGACAATTCAGCCATACTCTCACTTCCTTTCTAAATAGATATTAATTAGCCACAACTGCTACAACCACTACAGTCACCACTGCAACCTTGGTGTACATCTGTTGTTTCAGGATCTTCACCATTAGCTGAGTTTGTAATAATAGCAGCTACTCTACCTACAATCTTATCTAGTTCAGACTTTGCTTCATTGTAAGCAATCATATGCTGATTCTGCATAATCTTGCCGTAGATTTCACGCATTTCGTTATTGAAGTTCTGAATCTTTTCTTGGTCTCTGTCTTTCTTCATACCTTCTTCATTAATGGCAATTCTCTTTAGGTTAAATTCACCGATTAAATCTTGAAGTTCTTTATCTGCATCAGATGCAATTCTTTCACTTTCCATCTTAGCGTAACATTCTTCTTCCTGAAGAAGTTTACCGATTTCTCTTGCCATAGAAACAATTTTTTCTTCCATTGTTATTCTCCTTTATATTAACTTACCTTTTAAAATCCAGTTTCTAGCTTCAGTAATTTCAGCAATTTGGAATGTACCGATTAAGTTTTCATCACCGTCACATTCAACAATAATATTGCCTGAATTTCTACACTGAAGTTTGTTATTCTTCTTGTTTACACTTTCAACAAGAATCTTTTCTTTCTTACCTACCATTGAGGCACAACGCTTTGCTGCAATCTCTTCTTGAACTGCAAGTAGTTCTTGAAACCACTTTGACTTTTCCTCAGCAGGAATTGGGTCATCCATTTTAGCAGCAGGTGTACCTACTCTTGGTGAGTAAATAAAAGTAAATAGTGAAGTAAATTCTACTTCTCTGATTAATGACAAAGTTTCCTTAAAATCTTCGTAAGTTTCTCCTGGGAAACCTACAATAATATCACTTGTCAAAGAAAGATTAGGAATCTTTTCTTTAGCATAGTTGATTATTTCTAGATACTTCTTTCTGTCATAATGTCTGTTCATCTTCTTTAGAATTCTGTCAGAACCACTTTGGAACGGTAAATGAAGATGAGTACTGATATGTTCACCACTAGCAATAGTATCAATTAGTTCCTTTGAACAATCCTTAGGGTGACTAGTCATAAATCTTAACCAATAGTCACCCGGGATTTTGTCAATCTCACCAAGTAACTTTGCAAAAGTAATATCTTCTTCAAGACCTTTACCGTAGGAATTTACATTTTGACCTAATAAAGTAATATCTTTGTATCCGGAATTGATTAGTTCCTTTGCCTCGGAAATAACATCAACAGACTTACGGCTTCTTTCTCTACCTCTAACATAAGGTACAATACAGTATGTACAGAAATTATCACAACCATACATAATAGGCAACCAACCCTTGAAAGTGCCATCTCTCTTAATTGGAATACCTTCATAAATCTTCTTATCGTCATTATCTCTTTCGTAAACTCTCTTACCTGAGAACAAGGCTCTGTAATAAAGTTCAGGGAAATTCTGTAAAGAATGAGTCCCGAAAACTAATGAAACGAATGGAAAGCTATTGTACATTCGTTCAGCAATATGCTTTTGTTCCATCATACAACCACAAACTGCAATCATAATCTGTGGATGTTTTCTCTTAATTTTCTTTAATGCACCAACATTACCGAATACTCTATCCTCGGCATGTTCTCTTACTGCACAAGTGTTGAACAAGATAAAGTCAGCATCATCAGGACCTTCCACAAATTCAAAACCTGCCTTTGAAAGCATACCTTTAATTTTTTCGCTATCAGCAACATTTTGCTGACAACCATATGTGTGAATATACGCCAGAGGTACTTCTCCTCTTTTTCTGATATTCATAAGTTCAGAAATCAAGTTAAGATAATAATCTTGATTTTCCAAGAAATTTGTGTTATTTAAGTCACTTTTCTCCAAAGTAACACTCCTATCCATTATTGTATCATCTTATTTTATCACAATATATATGTTTTTTCAACAGATATTTTTCTAATTTACTTTTGGATAGAGATAATCAGGTGTGTCACCAACAATAACAGTTTCACTAATAGCAAATTCATTTCGTATTTTCAAATTTTCCATATATGATTGACTGATAAAAACAACCTCAGCATCAACAATCATATTTACCCTATGTATTGTTTGGTTTACACCTGTACTTTCAAATGAACTTTTCAGTTCAACATCAACCGAACCTGTCATATCATATGAAAATTTTATCCTAGGTCCTAAACTTGACAGCATAGTAAGGTTTGTTAAGTCACCTAAGGGTACTGAAAAATACTGAGTATTAAGGTCATCCATTTTATTTTGAAATACATCAGAAAATTCATTTTGAATTTTATTTACTGCAGGTGTATTTACACTTAGGGATACTATTTCACCGGTTTTGTTTTCTTTTTTTACAAGTAATTTATCGTAATCGTAATCACTGTTAGAAATTACATCATCAGCAATTTTTGATACTCTTTCTTCTACAAGACCTCTGGCTTCATTTTCCATAATTTTGTCTTGTAGTGGTTTCATATAGCTTTCAAACGCAATAGTTAATAAAATACATATTGCAATGAAAATTACAATAAACTTCATAAATTTTCTTTTCTTCTTAATTTTCTTAATAAGCAAAAAAACACCCCTGAGATATATTATCCCAGGAGTGTAAAATTGTTAAATTAGAACTTAAGATCCCTGTTCTTCCTTGTCATTAGCAATACCGTCTAAATCAAATTCAAGAACAGCATCACAATCAGGACATTCAACTTCGCCTGTTAGAAGTTGATTTTCTGAAACTGCAATTTTCTTGTTGCACTGAGGACAAGTTACTTCGTACATAGGTACATCAGCTTCATCAGAAGAATCATTATCCTGTGAAGTACAACAGCCCTTGCAACCTGATGAACAAGAGAACTTATCTAGGTCTTCATCATCGTCACCATAGACTACATCTTCAAGCATTGATAAATCGTCGTTAAGTGTATCAACAATATCAACTGATTCATCATAACATTCTTCAAGTTCTTCTACTTCGTCAGCTAGCTGACCAAGGAAATCAATAATTTCGTTAAGAACCTTTACTTCGTCCTTGTTTTCGTCTAGGTTTAGACCTTCTGCTAATCCCTTAATATAGGAAATTCTTGCTGATAGGTTCATTATGCTCTACCCATATATTCGCCAGTTCTTGTATCGATCTGGATAACTTCGCCTTCGTCAATGAATAGTGGTACTTTAATTTCTGCACCTGTTTCAAGTGTAGCAGGCTTAGTAGCATTTGTAGCTGTATCGCCCTTGAAACCGGGATCAGTCTTTGTAACCTTTAGTTCAACAAAGTTAGGTGGTTCAACACCGAATACATTGCCCTTGTAAGAAAGAATCTTACATACCATATTTTCTTTAACGAACTTAAATGAGTCGCCTAGGATGTCAGCACTAATAGGAATCTGTTCCCATGTTTCTGTATCCATAAAGTAATATAGGCCACCGTCTTCGTAGCTATATTCCATATCTTTTCTTTCGATAAATGCTGTTGGGTACTTATCATTTGGGTTGAAAGACTTTTCAACTACTGCACCTGTAATAACATTTTTATACTTTGTTCTAACGAATGCTGCACCTTTACCTGGCTTAACATGCTGGAATTCAATAACCTGAACTACCTGTCCGTCAAGTTCAAAAGTAACACCATTTCTAAAATCACCTGCTGAAATCATTGGTAATCCTCCTTAAATTTTATAAAATGCGACTACTCGCACAATTTATCATTAATATTATACATACAAATGGAATAAAAAGCAACCTCTTTTTACAGAATTGTTAATTCTTTTGGGAGGGACACAAAACTTTTGTAACCATTCTCTGTAACAATTACGGTATCTTCTATTCTAACACCAAAATTATCTTTTATGTATATACCCGGTTCAATAGTAACAATCATACCTTCTTTTAGGATAGTATCACATCTTGGACTTACTGTTGGGTATTCGTGAATATCAAGACCTACTCCATGACCTGTTGCATGACCAAAACAGCCTTCATAGCCTTTAGAATAAATATAGTCACGAGCAATCTTGTCAATATCAGAACACTTCATACCGGGCTTAACACTTGCCATTGCCATTTTGTGGGCATCTAGCACAATGTTATAAACTTCTTTCATTTTATCGGTAACACTGCCTACTGCAACGGTTCTTGTCATATCACTATGATAACCCTTATATGTTGCACCAATATCAAAAGTAACAAAGTCACCATTTTTGATCATATCATTACTAGGCACACCATGAGGTAAAGAAGTTTTCTTGCCTGTAATGGTGATTAAATCAAAAGATACACTCTCTGCACCTAATAATTTCATTTGATATTCCAATTCTACAGATAAAGTTCTTTCAGTTGTACCTACTTTTATTAGTGGTACAATTTTGTTAAAAGCTTCTTCTGTAATATCTTGAGCCTTTTGCATTAACTGTAGTTCATAACTATCTTTAACAATTCTTAGGTCAAGAATAATTTTGTCAAAAGTATTTTCTTCTGACAAAGTAACATTTAGCTTATCGCTATATGTTTTGTACTGTTCCATAGTCAGTACATTTGTTTCAACATAAAGTTTAGTAACATTATCATTTTTTAGAACATTGTTAAGTTCATCAAAAAGTTTATTAAAAACAATAACATTCGCTGAATTTACAGTTTTCTCAGCCACTTCACCATAACGAAAGTCAACAAAAAGATAGGCATTTTCTTTAGTGATAAGCAAATATCCATTACTGTCCCAAAGTCCTGTAAAGTAATAAATATTCTTATAATTTGTTACTAAGAATGCACCATCTGTAATTTTTGATTTGATATTATTAATTCTATTCTTATAAATATCCAATTAAATCAATCCTTTTAATGCTTCAATACCAAGTCTGTAGCTGTCTTTACCAAAGCCACAAATTACTCCGGCACATACTGCTGAGATAACTGACTTATGGCGAAATTCTTCTCTTTTATGTACATTAGACATATGAACTTCAATAAACGGTACAGCAGTCACAGAGGCAATAGCATCTCTTAATGCGTAGCTATAATGAGTTAAAGCACCGGCATTTAGCACAACACCATCATATACACCTAAAGTGCTATGAATTTTATCAATTAAGTCACCCTCATGATTTGACTGAAAAATATCACATTCGAAACCTGCATTCTTTGCAAATGACTTAATATCTTGATTTATAGTATCTGCATTTTCTTCACCGTAAATATTTTTTTCTCTTGTGCCAACCATATTTAGGTTTGGACCTAGCATTACTAAAATTTTCTTCATAGTAAAAACCTTTCTGGATAACAAAATACGGACAGTAAAATATTACTGTCCGTTTTTTATAAGCATATTACTTATACTTTCTCTTACGAGCTGCTTCAGATTTCTTTTTACGCTTAACGGAAGGCTTCTCGTAAGCTTCTCTCTTACGAACTTCAGCAATAACGCCAGCTCTAGCACACTGCTTCTTAAATCTTCTTAGTGCACTTTCAAGAGATTCATTGTCTTTTAATCTAACTTCTGCCATTGTATATTTCCCTCCCATCTGCCACTTGGCATGGGTAATTTTGCTTAATTGCATAAATGATTATACTACAAAAACCTAAAGATTGTCAAGTAAAATATAAATTTTTGTTGAAAATTGTATTTTAAGGCTTAACAACTATGTTAACAAGTCTTCCCTTAACATAAATTTCCTTAATAATATTCATACCTTCAACTGACTTCTTTACATTTTCTTCAGCCTTTGCAAGGGCAATAACTTCAGCCTGTTCTGCTTCTGCAGGAATCATAAGCTTAGTCTTAATCTTGCCATTAACCTGAACAGCAATTTCAATTTCATTTGCTTTGCACTTGCTTTCATCATATTCAGGCCAAGGCTGATCAACAACCATACCGTCACCTAAATTACAAGTTGACCAAATTTCTTCTGTTACATGAGGAGCAAACGGATTTAATAGAATTGAGAAAATTGCATATTCTTTCTTATTGATTGAACCAACTGCATTAATGTCATTCATAAGTGCCATTAATGATGCAATTGCTGTATTAAACTTAATATTTTCAATATCTTCGGATACTTTCTTGATTGTCTTATGAATTGAACATTCCAGTTCAGGACGAACTTCATCACCGTCAATTAGCTTTTCTTGTAGGTTATAGTATCTTTCTACAAATCTTCTACAACCCTTAATGCCCTTGTCATTCCAAGGTGCAGCCTTTTCAAAGTCACCAATGAACATTTCATATAGACGCATAGTATCAGCACCATACTGCTGTACAATATCATCAGGGTTAACAACATTACCTCTGGACTTACTCATCTTTTCGCCGTTTTCACCAAGAATCATACCATGGCTTGTTCTCTTTGCATATGGTTCAGGAGTAGGTACTACACCAATATCATATAGGAACTTATGCCAGAAACGGCTATATAGTAAGTGAAGTGTTGTATGTTCCATACCACCGTTATACCAATCAACAGGTGACCAGTAGTTAAGTGCTTCTTTACTTGCTAATGCTTCTTTGTTGTGTGGGTCCATATATCTTAGGAAGTACCATGAAGAACCTGCCCACTGAGGCATTGTATCAGTTTCTCTATAAGCCTTGCCACCACAACAAGGACAAGTTGTTTCTACCCAATCAGTCATCTTAGATAGAGGTGATTCACCTGTATCTGTTGGTTCATATGAATCAACCATAGGTAATCTTAGTGGTAGTTCACTTTCAGGAATCGGAACATAACCACACTTATCACAATGAACGATAGGAATTGGTTCACCCCAATATCTCTGACGAGAGAATACCCAGTCTCTTAGTTTATAGTTAGTTTTTGCTCTACCTACTTTGTTTTCTTCCAACCAAGAAATCATCTTTTTCTTAGCTTCTTCTACTGTTAAGCCTGTTAAGAAATCAGAATTAACCATTACACCTGTTGCACAGTCTGTAAATGCTTCTTTCTGTACATCTTCGCCACCCTTAACAACTTCGATAATAGGTAGGTTAAATTTCTTTGCAAATTCCCAGTCACGAGTATCATGAGCAGGAACAGCCATAATAGCACCTGTACCGTAAGAAACCAGAACATAGTCAGAAACGAAAATAGGAATTTCCTTACCGTTTACAGGGTTGATAGCCTTAACACCATCAAGCATAACACCTGTTTTTTCCTTAACTAATTCTGTTCTTTCAAAGTCAGACTTCTTAGCAGCCTCTGCCTGATAAGCCTTAACATCTTCAATGTTCTTAATCTTGTCATTCCACTTTTCAATACAAGGATGTTCAGGTGAAATAACCATATATGTAGCACCAAATAGTGTATCACATCTTGTTGTGTAAACTGTTAGTTTATCGTCCTCAGTTGTGTTGAAATCGACTTCAGCACCTGTTGACTTGCCAATCCAGTTCTTCTGCTGAGCCTTAACTCTGTCAGGATAATCAACTAAATCAAGGTCCTTAATAAGTCTATCGGCATATTCTGTAATCTTTAGCATCCACTGTGACTTAACTTTTCTTACAACTTCACTGCCACAACGCTCACAAACGCCATTTACTACTTCTTCATTAGCAAGAACACACTTACAAGAAGTACACCAGTTAACTGCCATTTCTTTCTTATAAGCTAAACCATGCTTAAATAGTTGTAGGAAAATCCACTGAGTCCATTTATAATATTCAGGATCGGTTGTATTGATCTCACGACTCCAGTCAAAAGAAATACCAAGTGACTGAATTTGCTTTTTAAATCTTGCAACATTATTTTTAGTTACGATTTCAGGGTGAATGTGGTTCTTAATAGCATAGTTTTCTGTTGGAAGACCAAAAGCATCCCAACCGATTGGATATAGTACATTATATCCCTGTAATCTTCTCTTTCTGGAAACAACATCAAGTGCAGTATATGGTCGTGGATGACCAACATGAAGACCTTGTCCTGATGGATAAGGGAATTCAATTAATGCATAGAATTTCTTTTTGTCACTATTTTCTTCTGCATGGAAACAACCCTTTTCTTCCCATGCTTTTTGCCACTTAGGCTCTACTACCAAATGATTGTACTTCAACTGTATTCCTCCATTAATCTACATCGTCAAACTTAACAACAGTACCGTCTTCCCACAATCTTTCAAGGTTGTAGTATTCACGGGACTTGTCATCAAATACATGAACGATAATATCAATATAATCAAGTAAAATCCAACCGTTACCACGGTGACCCTCAACATGACTTACAGAAAAACCTGCTTCGTCAAGCTGATATTCAACCTCATCAGCCAGAGCTTTTACATGAGTTGAACTAGTACCGGTTGCAATTACAATATAATCAGCAAGAACTGAAACATCAGAAATTTTGATAACTTCCACATCTAGTCCTTTTTTGCTTGAAAGTGCTTTGGCAATTAAATGTGCCTGTTCTTTTGTATCCATTTTATTCATCCTTTAAAATTAATTCATTATAACAAGACAAAGCATTAGGGTGAATTGTCAATGCTCTGCTTGAGAGATCTTGTATAGTAAACTGTAAGCCATAAATCATAGCTTCTTCAAGACTTCTTAAAGCCTTTTCTCTCATAATATCAACACCATCATAATTTCTTTCATCACCGGTAAAGTCAGCTACAAAAATAATTTTCTCAAGCAAAGACATATTACTTCTACCGGTAGTATGAAATCTAATAGCATTGATAATATCAGCATCATTAATATCTAAATATTTCTGAATATATACCGAACCTGAAATTGGATGCCACAATTTTTGACTTGATTTTTCAATCTCATCCAAAATTATACCACCCTCTGTTATAATTTTCAACTGTTCATCAAAAGGTGTTTCTTTTGTTACATCGTGAAGGATACCGGCAGTCATTGCTTTCTCTACATCACAACCATAAATTTTCGCAAGTTTTTGAGCTTGTTTTGCAACATTTACAGAATGAATATATCTTTTTTCTCCCATTCTGCCTTTGATTATCTTCTTATAAGACTCAATACTCATTACTTCACCCCATATAATTGATTATTTCTAATATATTCAAATACATTCTTATCAATTAAATCTCTTTTAAAAGCCTCATTCACATCATCTCTTACAATGGTTGAAGAAAGTTCCATAATAGGTTCTTTCAGAATTATTGACTTGCCATTATGCTGTTCCAAAACTTTTGAATATTCTACTAAAGAATTATAGTCACCATCATCTCTTGGACAAGTAATCAGTGTAGCTAAGCTGAAAATTTCATCAGGATTTTTCCATTGTAAAAATGTTAAGTACATATCAGCACCTGTAACTAAAAATAAATTATCATTAGGATAAAGTTTTTTTAGTTCTTCAAGGGTTCTGTATGTGTAACTTTTGCCTTTGAAATTTTCTTCTAAAGTTGAAACAATAAAATTATCATTATCTTTAGTAGCTATTTTACACATATTCACTCTGTGTTCAAAAGGAACTGCATATTGCATACTTTTATGTGGACTGATGAAAGTCGGTATAAAAATAACCTTTTCTACATTACATTCCTTTAAAACATTTTCTGCAAGAGTTGTATGAGCTTTGTGAATTGGGTTAAATGCACCACCAAAAATAGCAATATTCATTACTTATTTGCTCTTGGTAGTTTGATTACAGGTTCATCAGGGTTAGGCTTGTATAGAACAAATTTTGAACCGATAACCTGTACTACATCACAATCAAGTTTTTCTGATAAAATATCAGCAACTTGTCTTGAATTGATTTCACAATTCTCAAGAACCTTACCCTTAATAATTTCTCTTGCATAAAGTGCATCTTCAGCCTGTTTAACAACTTGGTCTGTGATACTGCCTTTACCAACCATTAAAATTGTATCAATTGAATTTGCAATACCTCTTAGGTATGCTCTCTGTTTACTTGTTAGCATAATTACTCCTTAAATATATTTTAACAACTTTTCCCTTAATATTCTTAGTGCATTACCTCTGTGACTGATAGCATCCTTTTCTTCGGAAGTTAGTTCTGCAAAAGACTTGCCACTATCAGTAATGAAAATTGGATCATAACCAAATCCCTCTGTACCATGAGGTTCATATGCAATTTTGCCTTCACTATAACCCTCTGCTGTAATAACTGTACCATCTTCAAGAATACAACAAATACTTGAAACAAATCTTGCAGTACGCTTGTCTTCCGGTACATCTTTCATTTCTTCTAGGACTTTATTATATCTATCTTCATCAGTTGCATTTTCACCGGCATATCTGGCTGAATATACTCCCGGTCTGCCATCTAATGCATCAATCATCAAACCTGAGTCATCGGCTACTGAAGGCATACCTGACTTTTCAAAAGCTGACATAGCTTTAATTTTAGCATTTTCGGCAAATGTAGTGCCTGTTTCCTCAACATCAAGTATCAGCCCTGCCTCTGAT
>OKRU01002117.1_pt1 | contig 18412 bp, 10 predicted proteins | sample 1601131 | NCBI WGS metagenome assembly OKRU01 (sample SAMEA3541558, study PRJEB24748) | human gut metagenome | biome: human gut; feature: human-associated habitat; material: faeces | place: China | collected 2012
GTAACGGAAGAGTGGATGGCTTTACAATGTGTACTTTATCGGATGCTTACCTTTTATCTATAACAGGTCATATCTGGAAATATATTAATATGGTCTGTTTTGTTGTTATGAATCATTCTCTTTCCCTTGTAAAGTCAATTTTTACGAATATTCAAGTTTTTGTAATAATCATTATCCGATAAATATTATATCACATTCAAATAATACTCATAACTATTGGAAAGAATCAATATCAAACAACTATCTTAAAATATTTTCTTGTTGTAATATAGGTAAAAGACTCATTGGATCATGGGGCTTTATGAATCTTGCCTTTGCTATAACAGAACATATTTTACGAATTTTATTAGGCTCTAATGCTGGTAATGTTAAAGGATGAGGATTTTGAGATTTTAGCTGTTCAACAAAATATGCTTCTGACGCATTACTTTTAATTAATTCAATATCGAATGTAGAAACAATTTTAAGAATTATCTGAGAAAAACCAACTACGCCACGTAAAGAAATTTTAATAGAGTCGTTTATATTATTTAAAAAAAATTGAGGTACTTCTTTAGTATTTAAATCTTGCTGTGTATAATTAACAATATCTGCATATGCATCAATTACGCGCTGAGTGGTTTGACCACCACGATGAACAATACAATTTCTACATTCTTTGAAATATCTATAGATTTTCATATATTTATCAATATAATTTAAGGCATAATTCTTATTATGCATCAAGTATTCTTGATAAAAATTAACAACTATATTGTTATTTGGAATTGAAGTTAACCGAGAAATAATAATATTCCAGTCTGTAGCACTTTGCAATTGCTTTTGACTACTATAATTATTACATCCATGAATTTCAAGAATATTTTCAATCCAGGCCTCATAACAAGCCAAAATATTAATGAGCAAGTTTTTTGCGATAATAAATTCTTGATCATCCCAAGCCTGTTCAATACAAGAACGATACAAATTAGGACGATTGGTTTTGTCTCCTGGCTCCACGAATTTACTTGTTAAGAGGCTATTACTTGCAACATTGTATTCATGATGATAACCTTGTACTTGCCATCGCAAATTTTTAAGTGCAGTTATTGTAGGCCATACATCATCAAAGACCTCAGTAATTTGAGCTTCTAACAACTTACTTGGTTGATAAAATAATTTTGTAGTTGTTTTATATAATCCACTTCGTATTGGACTTGGTTTTGAAAGCACTTTCATAACATTTAGTATTTAACATAAGTTCAAAAATTGTTGTATCTTAATGGTGATGATTTACAAACTAATTTCTATGATCACCTAATGATTACAAATTTATATATATTTTTTCACAACAGATGAATTTGCAAGTTTTTCTGATGGTATAATGACAAAATGTACACATAAAAAAACAAAACTATATAGTAAATGGATACAGTATTCAGTTTAAAATTCTTAAAAAACTACAAGGCGTCTATTAACGTAATTCAGCTATTTCAAAGCCTGAAATCATATTTTTCATAACTCCCATGATAACATTATCTGAAACATTTCCATCATGAAAATGGCCAACATCGAAACCGTTAATGAATGACCCAAGAATTTAGCATAAAGAAAACATTACTTTTCGGGTTCACAAACAGCATATCTCGTTTTAAGACACAAACATTTGATGTTTTTTGTTAGCGTATTAGATGCAATCGCTGCATATTGCAGCTTTCTGAAGAAGCTGTGTATCAATGCTACAAAAACAATTGACACACAGCCTAAATAAAATTACTAAGAAGCCATCTAATCTTCAGTTTTAATATATAAAATTTTATTATTGGGACATCGACTCTCTAACTCAAAGCCATAACTCCCATCTGAAACTGTATTAATTTTATTATCTCCATCTTTAATAGTTAATATTTTTACTTTTTTCCACCTATCAGCTTCTTTGTAGAAAAAATAATCTCCAACATTAATTTTTACACCGTTTATTTTCAAACAAACTATAGTATGTTGTCTATAATACTTATGCGGAACTGCTACTTCACTTACTTTTGGACTGAAATCTACCAACCCTTTATTAAATAGCATATTTCGAGCTTCCTGCCTACTTATGATTCCGTCCTCAATCTCATAAAAAAGATTGAATAATTGCCAGGTGTAACACAATCCTCTTTTTTCATTAACAGCATCTTTTATCTGTTGTTTATTAAATGGAGGAGTAGTTCTTGAAAGAGGTTCTATACACCTTTCATTATTGACAATGTACAAACCAAAAATGTCAAATCTTTGTTGCTCCTCTCTCCTGCGAAAAACATTCTTTAAAATTTGACTACATTGCGCATCTGTTGAAGTTCCATTAATACCTTTTATTTCTATAAGGAGCAATCCCTTATCTTCAGTCTCAATTTGTACATCCTCTTCATTGAAATCTTTATCAAGTTCTTTATCTTTATCAATGACATTTTTAAATCCAAGCCATTTGAAATATTTTATACAAGCCTCGACCAACTCGTCTCCTGTTGCTGTAAGAAGTTTATGTAAAAATGAATACTTGTTATTATTCATTTCTATTTTTTTTTCCAAAACAATTAGGTTCTCGTTAAATTTTGCAATTAAATCTTCCTTCTCTTTAAGCATCTCTTTTTGATTTGGTAGAAAGTAAATCGGTAAATTTAGCCATGATGACTTTTCTATTTCTGGGAAATATTTGGAGAAGTATTTATACATTAACTCTTGCATTACTTTTTGCAATAATTCACGTTTCTTATTTGTTTGAGGCAATACTAAAACTACATCGTTCTCGCCATACCATAGATAAGATACAATACCACCAACTTTATTCATTAACAAGGGTATAAACTTATCATCTTTTACTTGTTTGCCTTTGTCATCAAATTTTGTTGGATGTTTATACACCTGACAATAGGAAACATCACCAAGAAAAGATTCAAACAAAGTTCTTGATAAATCATTATCGCATAACTTCACTTCAAACCCAACTATAGAAGAAGAACAAAATTCCCCTAAGTGTTCATAATTATTGTGTACAACCCTTTCTCCAGAATAATAATCTGATATATCCTTAATAAAATATTCTAATGACTGATAAGGAGCCTGAAACGCTATTCTTATTGCAGGCCTATCCCTGTATGTATGAATACCTTCATTCAATATTGAACTTACAAAGGGGCATGGGTCAAAGACAGTTTGAGGAGGGTTACTAACAAAATAATACTCTTTTGACCCCAATACTTCAGTTCTTGTATTTTCCTCTTTATTATATTGGATTTTATCAGACTTAACCATATTCTCAATGAATATATCATACTCATGAATATTTCTAGGAAGTTCATAATTTAGTAGCAGATTTAATCCATTGTAATTAATTCTTGATACATCAATAGGTCTTCCTAAACTTCCATCAAAAACATCAAATCTCTCATTGAGGAAATTCAAACAATCCTTATCTAAATCCAAACAACAGATTTTTGTATTTTTTCGTTTAGTTTCTAAAGCCATAATTCAAATAATTTATTTATATAAAACTTTATATCTTTCATCCAACACATCGGAAAACATTTCCACTTCCTTTTTGAGAATGCCCAAACGTGTCGCCACTTCTCGCCAACTTTTCTCTGTTACAATAACATCCAAAATAATTTTTTCAGCTGTTTCCCTATTAAGCATATATTCCTCACAAGAATCCAACAATTCTTTCAAATCCGATTTATTGGTATAGCTATTAATCAGCAGACTCTGATATTCGTTTAAGGTAGGATTCATGTCATATGCCGGTGACAGAGTCCATCCCTTGACAGTCAGAAGGAAACCGTGATTACGAAAATGATCATCTGTGTTACCGATACAAATGTTAAATGCCACCCTACGATACAGTTCTTTCAGATTATCTTCCACATTGGTACAGTTTTGAATAATAAAATCAACAATATCCAAATAACCATTACCTGTATTGGCATTAGCTCCATCATTCAACCCCAAAAGTGTCATGGCTGAAGCAAAGTGTATACGTTTACCATCTTCTCGTCTGTCAAATCGTTTGGAAAGCAAAGTATGATATTTATCATTTGTGGAGATTACTCTTGTTTCCGCCACATTGATTCCAGCTCTTTTTGCCAAAAGATGCGAAAAATGTTCCCAAAGACCTGCATCATAATCATCCTTACGGGACGGAAACTTTGCTATACAAAGACTCTTGTTTTCATCAAGCACACTTGCTTTTGGACGTGCTCCACCAAGAGAGGAGCCTGGCTGCACCAACTGTGCAATCCATCGCATTTCAGGAAGTTGGTCCTCTTCTTCGCTTTTCTCTATTTCAGAACTGGCTGCAATCAACTCACGTATGTCTGTCAATGGAGGAATGCGCAAGGTCTCACTTGCATTAATATAGTCTCCATCCATGGATTCTTTGAAACGGAAACCTCCCATACGAGAAAAGTCTTCAATTCCTATAAGATAGTCAAACGAAGAAAGCCTACGCACCGGGCGTTTTTCATCCTTTGCCAAAATCTGCTCCCTACGATTTATCAATGTACGTCCCCACCTGTCTGGAAGAGCATCAGAAAAGCATCCGAAAATATCCTTATCAGGAGCCGTGTACTGCTGACCTGGATAATTATTCAAATCATCACTAAGAAACAGACTACCATAATCCTTTAACCACTCATTACTATAACAAAATCCATAGCTGTCAGAGCCTCGAAGTGATTCGTAACTTAACTCTCCAACGAGCCTTGGTTCTTTCAGCCAATCGAAATCGGCAAATACATAAAGTTTTTTCATCGCTTATTCTTTTTTGGATGCTCTTTCTCGTTTCTTAAGACTCAAATCCTGCAAGGCCTTTCCCATTGTATCTTCTTTTGCAAGCAGTAGAATATCATCATCCAGCTGAAGTGCATAAAGCACCCTTAAATAAATACCAATTGCCACAGTAGGTGTGCCTTTCTCTATACGCGAAACCGTCAGAGGCGAACAGGTGGCACGTTCAGCTACCTGAGCGACACTGAGATTCCTGCGAAGTCTGGCCAGCTTGATCTGCTCACCAACTATCAGCATCTTCTGCTCTAATTTTCTTGGCAACTTTGTGCCCATCGTTGTTTTTACCATATCTCAACATATCATATAATATGCAAATATAACAATTTATCATTATTTTATGATATGTTGATACATATTTTAATCCACAAAATAGTTCTACTTCAAATACTAATACCCAAAAACATACTTACGGTGATATTTTCAGCAAGGAGAAAAAAGGATATAGCCAACCTGCCAAAGGAAGACTTCAGGCCTACTCTCGCTTATTGCAAGTTTAAAGTTTAGATTTACCCATGTATATATACATGTATCTTAAACTCAACTGACTTGACCGACTTAAGCATACATTTGGATAAGCCATTAAGTTTACAAGTTTAATAAAACTCATATATGTATATATGAATCAATAAACTTTTTTGTTGAAAAATTTCAAGTAGTATATTGACAGGATGGACATTACGTGCGTCTTTTCGAGGATTTGGTGAATCACTCTGTACGTGAATGTCTTTTTCTTCTTGCTGAAATGATTGTCGGTGGAATCACTCCTAATGAAGTGTTGGGAAATATTTTCAATACTTTATTAGGAATAAAATTTTCGATGATGTACTCGTCTATGAAAAGGAATCAGACAGCTATTCTGTTGCAGATTTAAGGGCTATAAAATAAAGATAGAAACAGGAACCATTGCATGGTTATCTCTTGCCAGATTCCTGTCTCTATAGATAACAATTACCTTTTTAAGAAAGCCTTCAACGAAATCGTTGATATACCGAGTATTTTAGATTTCAACTGTAAGCCATTGTCAGACGTAAGCATAATTGGATTCTGTTCTTTATACTTTAATGCGGCTGATAATATCATATTGTCAGGTGAACGTTTATCAAAGTCATCTGGCAATAAAGAAGTATCTGCGAACTCGTATAAAATCTCATGCTGTGACTCATTATTAAGATTGCGTAAAGCCTTCTCCGCGTTTTGTCTTCGCTCTTCAGTTAATTTGATTTTCATCTTATCGAGCTCATCCGTCACCTTTGCAGACAAGATGATAGGATACTTTCTGTCAATCTTAGAAATAATATCGGGATAGTCTACAAAAACATTAGTATCAATGATATAATAGTTTTTCTTGGTTATACTTAATTCCTTCTTTTTCCGTTCAAATTGAGAGAGGTCAATTTTACCCACAACTTTCAACCCTATTGTGGAGGAGACCGTTGATGCTATTTTTTCTTCAGATATAAGTTGGACTATAGGGCATGATGATTCTGACTCTTGCAAATTAGTTTTCCAGACATTTGTTTTACCATCAAACTTATCACAATTATCAATAAACTGTAATACTGTAGATGAGACAGTGTGAAATTCGTTAAGAGGCATATCTGAAATAATGAGAGTCGTACTAAGCGAACGGCTTGTTGCTACATTAAAACGTCGATCTTCTAGTGCGAACCCCGGATTCCTTGCAGGAATGTATAGAATAGCATAATCAACAGTCATACCTTGGATTCTATCTATCGTTTCGATAGTTATATCCAGTTCAAGGTCAGACGTACAGAAACGTTTCTGCAGTTCCTTTACAGAATCTCTAAAAGGTGTTATGATAGCTAAAGAACGATCAGGATAAAATTTTTCCAGTTTTTCAATCACATCTCGTATAATAGCATCTGCTTTATCTGAATAAACTCCATTGCGGACATCTAGTGTACAATGGTAAAGTACACCGCCATCTTGTGGAAATAAGACACTATTTGCTTTGGTAAAATCTAAATAGTCTTTCTTCACAGACACAAAACGATTCCCATAAAAGCATTTTGTAAGGGAGGCAGATCGACTCGTGAGACGGAAAGTGGTTACTATACGATAAGATTTTATCGATGTCCCCAGCGCCATAGACTTCAATCCTTCAACTTGTGTTGCCACATTCCACGAATTATATTGTGGATTGTTAAGTTTCACGATAGGTGGCAACTGCATAGGATCACCTACAATTAGGCAATCAACCCCCAACTGCTTAAACGCAACTATAGTCGTGAGAAAAGCCTGAGAAGCTTCTTCTATGACTACCAAATCGTATTGTGGCAAACCATACAGAGTCATCTTCTTTTCGCTGAAAACGCTTGACAACTGATAGTTTGTCGCACAGAGCATTTCGCCACCAGGAACCCGCAAGTCGGCAGAGGCAGCTTTTACACCAGACACCTGTTTGCGTTCGTCAATAGAGAGATTTGTCTTGCTGACACGACCTCCCTTCACATACTTCTGCAAAGGCTTCTGCTTTATCAACTCGATAAGGCCCTTATTCGCCATGGTGGTGACGCAGACAGTTTTGCCAACATCAAGATACGATGAAATCACAGAAGCGATGGTGTAACTCTTACCAGTTCCCGGAGGACCTTGTACGATACAACAATGTTCATTAGCGAGCGTGTCTATGATTGTGTCAGAAATGCCTGTTGGCTTCTGTTCATCAAACGCAAGTTCCTCGGGTGTCCATTCCTCATAATCTATAGTCGGTTCAAGGTTCAATTCCTCGTTTGAAGAGAATGCATCCATGTAGCTGGCAAGGTTGCGGAAATACTCTACAGGAGGAAATGGATTATGGACGATAAGTGAAAGACTTTTGCCATCAGCCAATGCCTTTGACAAGATATCGTACAACTTAAAACTGAATCCAGAGCATGCAACATAGTCATAGTTGGAATCACCAGTATGAACATAGTACATTGGAGTCATGTCAGAGCCAGGAGAATGAAAATCCTTATTGTCAACGAACTCCTCCCAACGGCAGCCCCACTCCGTAACGTGTTCACCTAATGCTTGCTTAGCACCTTTCTTAATTATGCACACGCCCTTCAGAACTTTCAAGCGTGGAGCCATACGACGAGGACATTTGAGGATAATCATGCCTGTCTCATGCTGAATGGAATCAACATAAGCAAGCGACAATTCACCTGTCTTGAATAAGTTCCGCATCTGCGAGCGATTGATCTTTTGTTGCTCGTCGATAGCCTCCTTCACCTGATCAGCAAAGAATGACTTATAGTTTGCAAGTTTGATATTGTCAATCATAATCAATAGTCGTTATCGTTGTAATCATCGTTACCATCTTCCGCTTCTGCCATAGCACCAACATAGTGAGCGAATACGGCATCCATATTTGTACGAGCAGCCACACGAATCAAGGTGTATGCAGTACCTTTGGCATCTTCAAGTATGCCTGTATAAAGAGCCCTTACTACATCAACCTTCTCCTTGCCGGTAATCTTGATAACAACATCGTCTTTTTCTACGAGTTTCAGGAATTCCTCGGCGTTATTAATGTAATGGAAGTTCTTGCCTTGTCCATCAAGATAAACGCAAATCTTCCACTTGTCATCAACCATCTTATTCCATACAGAAGGAGAAACATACATCACGCCACGAGCAGCACTACAAGCATGAATGTATCTACCATCTTTTAGTTTGTGTACAGTTACATCATTCGCATTACGCACGAACTCTTCCATTGTTTCCTCAGGCTCTGCGTGCATCTCATTTCTGAGGTTCTGGTAAAGACGCAACTGAGCAAGATAGTTGGTGTCGGCAATCTGCTCTGGCTTGATGTTACATTGAACTAAAAGATCTATTTCCTCCCTCGTTGGCGGTAATGATTCCAGTTCAAGAGGCGTTCCATGTGAGCGAAGACGTTCTAATTCCTTTTTGGTGAAGATCTTCGGATGCTTACGTGTACGAGGTTTGTAAGGTCTGTCGCCAACAGGTTGATAATTCTTGTCCTTATCAACAGATCCCATGTACCCATTACGGTCAGGATCATAATCCTTATGAGGCTTGTTTGATGAAGCGTGAGACGTGTTAGACGTACGAGTATTAGAAGACGTTGTGCTAGTATTACCCGTTGTGTTAACATCTTCATCAACGTCAGCTTCTACATCGTCTGTTTCATCTGCGTCATCGTAGTCTTCAATATCCTCTTCATCAACATGTTCATATGTGTCATACTGACCAAGGTCATCTTCTGACTCTTCCTTTGCAGTAGATGACGTTGCTTGACCAACTGGTGATTCAGTTTGTTGCGACTGCTGTTGTGGACGAGAGTCAGAAGTTGACTGCTGCGATGCGGTTTGAATAGGTTCTTTTGGTAATATCTCTGCTTCTTCCCCAACTTCAAGTTCGTTAACAGGTCTTGACGTTACATCTTTATTTGGTGCACCAGGCTTGTCATTCTCTCGAATAGTTTCCGTATCGTCAACATGCTGATTTTCTGTTGATGTCTCTGTAGTTGCTTCAGTAGCAGAATCTGTTGGTTCATTCGTAGCATTGCTATAGTAATCGTTTTCTGTTTCGATAGGTTCTTCTTCCTCTGGCTCAACGTTGATGGTCAAATCCAACGATCTGAGATAAGCGCGGAACTTTTCATCGTATGCAAGTGAAGAGCAATACTTTTCGATGCACGCTTCTACAGAAACGCTATCATCAAGAACGTCTTCACATACATTATCATACACGTCAAAACCTACCAGTCGCTTCAATCTACTACAGAACTTTGTAAAGGTACGATTATGCTTCCAGGAGCTTACATAATAAAGGTGGTTGTCATCGTTATAGATACGCTCCACATCATTATGTATAGTGTCATAACCGAGGTCTATCTTTTCACATACAACAAAATGATACTGCGACAGCTTTGTATTATAGCGTTCGTAGAGTTCTTGGAATCGATCTGGGTTCTCGATAGCCGACAAGATAAGCAGACGAGGTCTGAGTATGGCAACCATATCAGCTGTTTCATCTTGTTTGCCTATAGGTGTTGCCACAAAATCAGAACTTGTCAGACATTTTATCTTCAGCATGTTGCAGACCTTGACAAACGAATCTGTATCATAGGGGAAAGCACTTGTCTGCATAACAAACTCATCGCCACGGAAGATATTCCTTTCCTGTGCCGCATCTGGATGGATAGCATAAAGTTCCGTAATATGCTTCTTCTGCCCCTTACCATTACGCCATTCTGCAGTTGGCGTTTTACGATAGTTGTCAACCAAAGTCTCATCTTGAATAGGCGAAGACAGCATCCAATTAATCACTATACTGCGGAAATTAGTTTCTTCCTCTCTCGGATGCGTAACACGAGCAAGGTAATAAAGGCAATCTTCAAAAGAGAGAGCCTTACAGAAGTTGATCTTCTCAAATAATTCACGAGAATCACGATTGTCAATAGAGTCAACAATAGCTTTGCAAGGAACCTTCTCTTGCCATTGAGGTACCTTGGCACGAACAGCATAACCTGCTATGTGAGGTGCATACAACAACTCCGGCTTTTGAACAGAATTCTCTGTTGGTATGCACACGCGGTCATTGAAACATCCATCTTCCACCCATGATTCATATTCGACCAAGCGACGAGAGAAACATTTCGACCAGAAATAACAAGCAAATGTGCGGTTTGCAAGATACTTCAAGTCCTCTCGCGTCATATTCTGATGCACGTTCTCCGCCTTGAAATATTGCTTGATGATATCCTTGTTGCCTTCGAAGATGTAAATGTCAGAAAGATACGACAATTCAGACACACCATTTGCCTCAAAGTCGCACGTTGGAGAATATTCTGTTCCAAGTGTCAGTTCATTAGCAAACTTGTATGTCGTTTCATTCGACTTGACCAGATACTTTATCTGCTTACGAAGTGTGTCATTTATGTCATACTCACTCTGTATCTTGGCTACTTCACGTACAAACTGAATGTGAATGTCTGCAACGCTATTCTCATCGGCAGTAAACTTTGCAAGATAATCTTTAACCTTTGCGTCAATCCACATTTGCTTTGTGGTAATGAGATTGCGATTACCGTACTCTTCAGAGATAGCATGAAGCAAGTCCTTATTTGCCTTTAGAATATCGGGATGAACCTCGTTGGCAAGAGTGATGTACTTGAATGGTTCAGATACAGAATCCTCATCCACGTTGACGATTATTACCTGATCAATAGTCTTATAACCAGCATATTGAGTACGAACTCTCAACTGCATAATTTGGTGTTTCCTTTCTGCCCATTTATCCTTCAGGTCTTTAAGGTGCTTGGTCATCATCGCTACAACCGAATCCAAAGACTCGACTTCAATAGTTGAAAGCTTAGGCAAGATGTCTGAGAAAAGAATATCCTTGTTATCGGACTTAAGACCGAGTTTCCTGAACAATTTCATCCACTCTGCCTTCTCGTTTTCATTGGCGGTTTCGATGTAAGACGAAGACACAAACTGCGCCTCCTTTACATACTTAGTTACCAGTGCCTCAATTTGTTCCTGTTGATAGGTGTCAGAAATGTAAAGCGATGCACAATTGATAAGCGCGTTGTTATTGTCAAGCAACGGAATAGTCTTGAACTTATCAACAGATGTAATTTGCTTCTGGTTTACCTTTACCCATCGCCAGAAATCAACGTTATTGTTTATAACATTAATAGATTGACGCAAGTTTGCGTTCTGGACAAGGATGTCAGTTGTGGTATTGATGTCAAACTTCACAATCTTGAACAGCTGACGCATATCCTGAGAGAAATCATCGGTATATTTCTGTGAGAGCATAACATACGTCTTCGGACACCATGCTTTCTCGCACAGAATCTTTGCGTCCTCGTTGTATTCGATATACTGGATATTCAGTTCCCTTGCTCTTACTATGGTTCCGTCATAGGCAAGTAAAGGCATATCCTTGATGTCGTTGAAACTCATAGTATCATCAAAGAGTCTGTCTGCGTCTCGCTTCAGGTATTCCAAGAATGTGAGCATAGTCGCCTCGTCAACAAGACTGGCATAGATAACCGCCTTGTTCTTTATTACAACATCTGTGAAGAACGACTTGTCTGTGAAAGTCTTAACGCCAAACTGCTGACGCAAGAACGATTCCAGTTTCTTTACCTCTTCCTTCTCACGACCTTCAAAGTAATCATTCGATAGAGCATACATCATGCTATCCTGCAACCAAGCATGATTGATATTGTCAGCATAGGTGCTGTTCTGAGCATACGCATCCTGATTGAAGTATCGCACGTCATCGTTGCAAAGATATATCTCATTTTTGTGGATGTCAATACAACGCAAAACATAATCCTTGAAAGCGTTTTCCTTCAACTGTGCTTCACAACCGTACGCATATTCAACAAATGCTTTGTTGGCGGCATAATTGTTTTCTATGGCAGCGTTTACTTTTGCTCGGAAATCGGCATCGCCAACTATGACAGTCGTGATGAAGGAGTCCTTGGTAAATTCGTTGAATCCAAGGTCAGCAAATATTGCAGTTATATTACCTTTCTCGTCATCAGCAAGGCTATCAAAATAAATATGCGATAGTACGTTGATAACATTCTCGCCCAACCATTTCTCACGTGTTAAGCCATGAGCATCTTCGTTGAAGAAGTAGTGATAATTGGTATAGTCGGTACTTGCACCACCAGCCTCAGTAATGTACGGAACCTTTGTCTTGTTAGCCTTTAAATCAACTTCCTTTACTGCAAGATAACGATAGAATGCAACAGAATTGCTTGGTACGTTAAGCAACGCCATAGCATCCTCATTGGATAGAATGTAATCTGTAATCATAGACGCAGCAGAGAAAGACAGGAAATACTTGTCTGCAAATGATTTCCAATTTTCATCTTCCTCAAAATTTGATCTTGATGCCTCGCAAAGATGCGGTACAAATCTACGCAAGAATCCTATTCCATTACAATTCGTGTCAAAATCATAGTAGAGACTTCCTGCTGTAAACAAATCGCCTTCGTATTCAATAAATATATTTTTCTTCGCAAACTCGTTTAGTTTATCCTCACTCAACCAATGTCTAATAAATCGTGTATTGTTTTCGGGAACTTTCAACCATGTTTGGAAATCAGTTTCCTCACATTTCTTTACAACAGCATCAACCTTTACATCAAGGCTCGAAGGAGAATGCTTGTACAAGAAATCCATGAATGCCTCCGATTTTCTTAACTCGTCAACTGGCAAGGAGTAGTCACCCAACTCCATAAGAATTATGAAGTCTTTGTCTGAAATGACTCCGTTCGCTGTCATGCCAGTCATGTCGTTAATAATATTGTCGATGCATTCAAAGGTTTGTTCACCATCCTTATCCACGCATGGAACAAAGGGTTCTTCTTTTATGAGCTTTTCAAATTCTTCCTGGAACTCCTCTATAAACGTCTTATACACGCGTCTCTTCTTGCACTCATCAAAGTCTGGGATAAGTGCAAAGATAGAGTCAAGGTCGTATTTTTTGCTTTCAATAAGCTGCTTGATCCAATAAAAGAACTGTTTACCTGCAATACGAGCAATAACGTGATTGAGTTCGATATCCTCAATATCGTCACGCTGTCCGTTGGGCACCATATCGGTGTTCATTAGGAAATTGAAGCCCCAATCAGCCCGTTTTGCTGGCAGATAGCAATAAAGCATGGCATCATCAACTGGCATCAACTTTCTTCCAGCTTTCTTGCACGCAAACTTTACCGCAGTCTTACGGAAGTTCATGTACTTCTCAGGGATTTTCTCATAACCATCCGAACGAAGAGAGTCTGGATTTTCCAAGACATTGTTTATCTTATCTGTAATGTCTTCAGGAATATCATCTACAAGAGAATCTGATACACACCAGTCTTTATTGTCTTTCTCACGAACAATCGGTTCATCCTGACCATCAATAAAGATGCTAACCTTCTTGATGTTCGGGATAAACAATATGACGCGCTCTGATTCAAACACATCGGTAAACAAATCGATGTAGTTATCATCTCTGTCTTCGTCGGTAAGAATTTCCTTATCTCGTGGTTGGAGAGCGAACTTTACTCTGAACTCTTCGTTAGGATGCTGACAGAATACAGACTTGATTTCATTATCAATCTCATTATGTTCCGTCCAGATTGGCAATATTTGCCATGGCGTATTGATTACATCCGTAGCAGACTTGTCGAACCTGAATGTATAATTACCAGTATTTAGGAGAACATAGTCGTTGTCAAGGAAAACTGTCTTAAAACCAATACCTTTGTAACCGATGGCTTCGGTATTGTTAGACTTCTCACCATCATTTATATCACAAATAGCTGCAATATTCTTCGGATTGAAATATTCACCTGTATGCTCGAATGTTAAGTAGTTCTCTGTAATATGGAACTCTACATCAACAGGCAAAGGTTGAATCTTGCCATCAATTTTTATACGACGAGGATAGTCGTTAGCATTCTGCAATAACTCATAGATGAATACTTCCTTACCGCTTTGTGTAAGTTGCTTTTTGAGAGTATCAAGCGAACGAGTAATTTTCTTTGCAGCACCTGCAGGATAACGCATAATGCCCTCGTAAAGACTGTTCACAATGTCTTTGGGGTAAATTGGTGTTATTTCCTCATGCAAGTCAATACCGAACTTGAGAGGATCGGTTCCAAGCAATACCCAAGTGAACTTGTAGTATGCATAGCGGTTGAACTCCTTGTTGCTTCTGAATGAGATAGACAGATTTTTTATACCACGTTCCTTATCTTCAATCTTTGTAAAATCAGTATTACGGATATCTGTTATCGTAAACCAATCTTCATTTCTTTGAGGCGCAAACTGACCAATAAACTGATTGTTCTCAAGACGCAATCTGCGTTTGATTTTAACGACCTCCCCGAAATCTACGTATTGAGTTGCTGCGCGATTGTATTGAGGTCTTCTTTGCTCTTCGTGAGATTTTGGCTTAGTTTTTTCAATTACATACTTTGTAGGTTTTTCTCCCGAGAAATCTGTCCAGAATGAAAACAATCCAGAATCTATTAAAAATTCATAGAAATGATCGTACCCCATATTCTTATAATTGATACCTACTTTTCCAACAGCACGTAAGAAATCATACTGGTTCACCCATCCATCACCCTTGTCAACCAGCTCTAACTTAGGCAAAGATTGATATATCTCACGTAATTTTTCTATTATTGATTTGCTGACCATATTCTATTAGATTTAGTTATTACAAGATCGTCATCATAATTTTCTGATTGTCTGTAGGTACGAGCAACTCCCGAATATCAACTTCAAGTATCCTTGCAATTTCTACTAGAGTTTCAAGAGTGGGTTGAGTTGTGTTAGTACACCATTTGCTCACTGTAGCCTGATCTTTACCAATTTGGTCAGCAAGCCACTTATTCGTTTTTTTCTTTTCTACGAGAACTATCTTAATACGATTTATATCTGCCATAATTGTTCTTATTTTGTATTGCAAAAATAGTCAAATTAATCTCATTATATTTTCATGCTACATAATTATATTTCAAAATAAACATATACTTTTGCGATATATGCAATATTTTGATGTTACAAACCAATTATCATTCAAAATAGTGCAATCCATCGCATTTCAGGAATAGGTCCTCTTCTTCGCTTTTCTCTATTTCAAAACTGGCTGCAATCAATTCACGTATGTCTGTCAGTGGTGGTATGCACAGGATTTCGCTTGCATTAATATACTCTCCATCCATGGATTCTTTGAAACGGGAACCTCCCATACGAGAAAAGTCTTCAATCCCTATAAGATAGTCAAACGAATAAAGCCTACTCACCGGACGTTTTTCATCTTTTGCCAAAATCTGCTCCCTACGATTTATCAATGTACGTCCCCATCTGTCCGGAAGAGCATCAGAAAAAAATCTATTGGAATTGAAATGATACAGATCTGTATTGATTATCCTTTAATACAAATAGATGTTTTTTATTTTTTAACAAAGAAAAATAAAATTGTATTATCCATATATTTTTTCGTTGTATACTTTTGTAAAGTAGTATTCATTTAAAATGGTAAAAGTTAAAAATTAATCAAATAACTTTGGAATAAGAACAAAATAGATCTTTAATATCACTGAAATATGTTTTGTTGTATATAATTATGTTTTTCAATGAAAAAAGAAATATACGAGTTTCACATTTCGAATATTATCTACTTGCATACGCAATGATTGCCCAAACTCTATTGAAAAAAACTGTTAACTAATAAAAAACGTATTAATCATTAATTGTGGAATATATTTGTATTCGATTTCACAACATCAAAATCAGATTTATTCTATTTCCAAAGTATTAATGACTATATTTTAATTAAAGGACTATTTATCTGAAGTAGTAAGGATAGTAGAGTAATTTATAATTATAGACAATTTATGGATAAAGAATATTTACAAGACGTGTACGATTATTTAGACGCTCAGCATAAAGAATATTATTCAGCTACACTTAAGCAAAAAAATATAGTAGAAAATCGAGTTAGATTATATTCTCATAATCTAAAGAATAAATTATATTCTTTTCTGAATGAAGATTATGCTTCTGGTTTATTTGAACATGGCTTTTTTGAGTCGGATTTATCACGCTTCTCTAAAAAAGCTGAAAGATGAATTACAAAAACACATGTAAAATATTATATTCTATATATTTTAATTACATAAATATTGATTGTAAAATGGAAGTTTATAACTTTTGTGCTTTTATAGATATACTAGGATTTAAGGATAAAATTACTAAAGACTTTGATAAAGCTAAATTGTTTTATCAAAAATTCATGGATTGTATAAAATTAGCAGACAATTCATTGCTAGAAATTAAAAAACAAGAAGATTCAGACAGTAAATCCCAGCAATCAGATGTAGAATTTGCGATATTTTCAGATTCTGTCATTATATATGGACAGAATTTTAAAGACCTTCTTTTTAGGATTTCAAACATAACATCATGGCTAAATTCATTCGGATTTTTCTTTAGAGGAGGCATAGGATATGGAAAACACTTTGCCAATATAACACCTACTAATTATCTGATAGTGAGTGAAGCTTTAGTTGAAGCAGTCACAATCGAGAGTCAAATATCTAACTTCCCAAGAATAGTTATTAGCACCAAAGCTTTTGATGCTATATTATCAAACAATGAAATAGAATATCATAATATAGCACATTATTTTATTCAAGACAAAAATAACTTATGGTTTATAAATCCATTCTTTTTAAATCCAGATATTACAAATATCTATATATTAGCAAAAGAGAATATTAAAAAATACGAGAATACAAAAGTGGAAGAAAAATATATTTGGCTAAAAGACATATGTGAATATTTCGATAATAAATATTTAATAAGGAGTAATCCATATTCATATTATTCAAAAGAGAATTTTAATAACATAAATTTATTTTTCTATCCAGCTATGTTTTCTTACTATATAGTGGGAGAAAAATATAACTACAAAATAGGTTTAGATACATATAGGAAAAGTTTTTCTGAAAATGTTACAAATATTTTTGAGCAACATACAAACTTACTAAAATAATCTAATAATGGAATTGCCTCTACAGATTGTAAAATATTACAATAATCGTGTAGACAAATAAGTTATTGCATTTTTAGATTCAGTAAAAAAATCATTATTTACACAGAGAATACTATTAAAAAATTCACAAACATGGATAGCTATCTTTTCTATTAACTGATTGCCAACAATGACTCTACTGTGGATACACAATCTTGAAGCATCTGATAATGATTTTCAGATATAGTAAATATAGCAATAATTTGAACAATAAAAGAAATAACACTTCTTTTCTGTTCAAAATATTATTACTAGGGCAATCTTAAAAAATATTGACTGCTGTCACATAATGCTTACCCAAAAGTAGATTATTCTCTAAAATGTCTTACAATTCACCGATTATAAAGATGTAATACAAATTATATCTCGGTATGATTAATATACTACACAACTACGTGAATACTTCACTTTTTGTACCTTGTAGAAAATATTGAAAAAGCTTGGAAAATATATCATTTTTTCATACATTTGTATAGAGTCAAAGGCTTTCGGAAATTGCGAAGCATTTCTAACACTTTGATTATCAGATTTTTAAATACTGCAATATTGTATCTTACGTGTATTTGAGTTTTTCAAACAAGTTTTGAACTTATTGAATACCAATGTTTGTCGAGATTTTCTAAATAACTGCATCGGTAAGTAATTGTCTGTTTTTAAGCGAATTTTGATATAAAGGCTACTGGTTTCCAGTAGCCTTTTTGGTTTATGGAAGGTACTTCTGAATCCATGTTCTTAGCTTTTTCATCGATATAAAAACTCATCGGCACAAATAGAAATTTATATTTCGTTTTTCTACGTTTCCTATGTGGAAAACATTCGTTTTCGCTTTGAGAAACGTATGTTTCCCGTTCGTGAAACATACAGTTTTCGTATGGAAAACGTAAAAAACATTTCATCATACTACACAATTCTATCAAGTGTTTTTCTAAAACACTATAGATAAGTTATTTTGTAAGCATCCGATAAAGTACACATTGTAAAGCCATCCACTCTTCCGTTACTTTGC
>OKRU01002126.1_pt1 | contig 18373 bp, 21 predicted proteins | sample 1601131 | NCBI WGS metagenome assembly OKRU01 (sample SAMEA3541558, study PRJEB24748) | human gut metagenome | biome: human gut; feature: human-associated habitat; material: faeces | place: China | collected 2012
TTTAGTCATGTTGTATATTCTGGCACTTTATGAATGTACCCGGCTGAACTGTTACAATAATTTTTGTTTGTCATACTTTTTTGTTGCCAAACCAACAATCAAAAAAAGTGTACTTCTAGTTGAGTAACCTAAGTTTCTGCTGCCCGACAAGTCATCCTGTTACTTCCATTTGCTTTCGTGCTTGGAAAACTTTTGGGCGTAAACGGGGTATGGCTAAGCTTTCCTTTAACGGAATTGCTTGTTATGATAGTGGCCTGCGGTTATCTTGGATTTATAAAAAAGACATAACTGCTTTAATTCTTCCAGGTATGCAATACCCTTATATAGAGAAATAACCCCAGTCCTCCTGAAATGATTTCAGAAAGTGGAAAGGCAATCCATGTATAGAACAATCCAATTTTAGAAAACAGCCAAAAAATTGGAATCAAACAGAAAATCTGCCGAATCAGTGATAATAACAGGCTGGTCTTTCCGTAACCTATCGCCTGAAAAAATACTGGCGTCATCAAAGAAAAAACTACCGGAAGAAAGCTGCTTCCAATAATCGGAAAGGCGATCTTTCCAATCGAAAGTACCTCTGTCGTTTTAGAAAAGACACCTATCATCTCCTGTGGAAATCCGATAAATACAACCATTCCAAGCAGCATACAAACCGCTGATATGAAAAAGGCGGTATTTACCGTTTTTCTGCACCTGCCGTAGCTATTTCTAGCATAATTGTAACTGATTATCGGCACAATGCAGGTCTGCAAGCCAAACAGCGGAATAAAGAAAAAGGTCTGCACCTTATAATACAGCCCCAGTACCGTAACCGCTGCATCGGAAAATCCTGCAAGAATCATATTTAATGCTACAATGTATACCGTATAAAGGGCCTGCATTAAAATAGAAGGATACCCCAAAAAAAGCTGTCTCCAATGCCGTATCTTCTTTTTTCATCCAGTATTCCTCTTTTACACATTTTTTCTGCAAGATTCCCATCTCTTATTTGTAACCTTTCTCCCCTGTTAGCCTTGTACTTTTCTGTCAAAACAGGTTTCCTTGTCTTTTTCTGTAATGGCACGAATTACTTTACAAGGATTGCCTACTGCAACCGAGTTATCTGGAATGTCCTTTACGACTACGCTGCCGCCTCCGATCACTACATTGCTGCCAATCGTCACACCTGGCATCACCTGCACACCGGCTCCAATCCAAACATTATCCCCTACTGTAATCGGATAAGCATATTCCAGTCCTTGATTTCTTCTGTCAAAATCAATGGGATGGCCTGCAGTATGAAAGCCACAATTCGGGGCAATAAACACATTATTTCCGAACGTAACCTTTGCACAATCCAGAATAACGGTGTTATGATTTGCAAAGAAATTTTCTCCAATCTCAATGTTATATCCATAATCACACCAGAATGGAGAAACAATATAAAAGTCCCCATGAGTCTTTCCTAAAAGTTTTTTCATCACTTTTTTCTGTCCTTCTACATCTGAGGGACGAAGCTGGTTGTAATCGTAACATAAATCCTTTGCCGCCACACGGTCTGCACTTAATTCCTCATAATTGGCATCATATAACATCTGTTTTAACATTTTTTCCTTCTCTGTCATAAATAATTCTCTCCATTACATTCCATTTTCGTTTTCTCAATCCTAAAAATAATATATCTATTGGCAAATGTCAATTCCTTATAACATCCGCTTCCCTTTTTACTTTTGATAATGAATTTGGCAATTATCTGAAAACAAAAAAAGAACCCATACAAGGTCTGGAAATCCATTCCTTATAAGGATTCTTCGTCTTACAATAATCCCAATTTTTCAAATGCCTTCTGCAAGCCATCCTTTTCCACCGTATCGGTGATATAATCTGCCATTTCTTTTATTTCCGTACCACCATTTCCCATCGCTACACCATAGGAACAATACTCCAACATAGGAATGTCTATCTTTGCATCACCAAACGCAATGGTTTGTTCTTTTGTTGCACCAATGTATTGCAACAATACATCTATGGCATGGGCCTTCGTTATATTTTTTACCCCCATATCGCCAAATAGTGCTTTTTCGCCGACGCCACCCCATGTTCCATGCTGAAGATTTGGAAAGCGTGCCATGGCATCTGTATGATTCTGATATGTTTTTAATACATAACTTATTTTATTTAAGTCATCCCGATACAATTCGCCATCAAAAATCATTTCCGGGAATACATCACGTGCGGTCAGATGGGTAGCATCTCTACCCTTTTGTGCGCTGTATGCCCGAATTGCAGGCAATGCTTCCGTCTCAAATTTTTCGCTGGCAAACAATCCATTGTTACTTTCCAGATAAAATTCCAGATTTCTTTCATGAAGCCAGTCTACGATTTCTCGACATTCCTCTTCGGTGATTTTCTGATGCATCACAACTTGATTCTGATATTCTACATAACTGCCGTTTCCGCCAATCATGCCGTCAATGCCAATGTCCCAGATTTCCTCGTATACCTCTGCCCGACTACGCCCAGTACAGATAAACACCAGATTTCCCAATTCTCTCGTTCTTCGGATTGCTTCCACTGCTGATTTTGGCAAATGATTTTCATAGTCCACCAAAGTACCATCCACATCTAAAAACACAATCTTTTTCACACAGCCACCTCCCTGCCCGCTTGTTAATCAATCAGCCCTAATTTTTGCATGGCATAGGAAATTCCATCTTCGTTCACAGGCTTTGTAACAAAATCGGCTATCTTTTTTAGCCCTTCCCTGGCATTTCCCATTGCTACACCTACTCCGGCATACGCAATCATATCCAGATCGTTTGGTCCATCTCCAAAAGCAATGGTATCGGCTACATCCATATGCAACTGTTCCATATATTTCTGCATTCCCAGAGACTTATTGATATTTTTTACAGTAATTTCTCCACTGTCCTCTACCGGGTCCTCAAAACTGGATGCTGTAATATCACAGGAAGCTTTCAATGCCCCGGCAACTTTTGCAACCGGCCAGGAAGAACGGTAATACAACATTTTTTCAATGTTTTTGTATGCAGACAAATCTTCTGTCAGCTCGTAATCTCCCATAATGCGTGCAATCATGTCCATGCCAATTCCCTGTGCCCTGAATTTATGCAAAAGATACGTTTCACATTCCTCACTTAAAATCAGATTATGTTTCGTCATAGCGGCTACCACACCACCTGCTTTGGAAATCACATCTACTGCCTCTTTTATGGTATCTTTCTGCATAAAATGTTCATAGATTACCTGCCCGTTTTGCTCCACATAAGCTCCCGCTGCTCCTACATAGCCGTCAAACAACTCAAACAGTTCGGGATATACCTGATATTTTGACCTGCCGGAACAGATCACCAGTTCATGCCCCTTTTTACGTGCCTGACGCAACGCACTAAGCGTCGAGTCAGGCATATGTCCCGTAAAATCATACAAAGTTCCGTCTATATCAAAAAACAAAACCTTTTTCATAGTTCTAAACTGCTCCTTTACAAAACCTCTCCATTGGTTTCAATTACTTTTTGATACCAGAAGAAGGAATCTTTCTTTCTACGTTTCAAATCACCGGTTCCATCGTCATACTTGTCCACATATACCAAACCGTAACGTTTTGCCATTTCTCCGGTTGATGCAGATACTACGTCAATCCAGCCCCATGGAGTATATCCCATAAGGTCTACCCCATCCTTCACAGCCTCTTCCATTTCTTTAATATGCTGACGCAGATAGTCGATTCGATAGGTGTCGTGAATACTTCCATCCTCTTCCAGTGTATCATACGCACCGAGACCATTTTCCACAACCATAAGTGGGATTTGATAACGAGCATACAATTCATTTAAGGTATAACGAAGACCCTGTGGGTCAATCTGCCATCCCCAATCACTGGCTTTCAGATATGGATTTTTCACACCACTGATTAAGTTTCCACCTGCTGCATTTTTCTCCTTATCAGCCGTAATGCAGCTTGACATATAATAGCTGAATGTATAAAAATCCACTTTACCTGCAAGGAGAATTTCGTCATCCCCTGCTTCTTTTTGAATGGTAATTCCATTTTCTTCAAAGAAACGTTTTGCATAGTATGGATAGGCACCTCTTACATGAATATCCGAAGCAAACCAGTTCATATTTTGCATTTCCTTCTGACAGGCAATCACATCATCTGGATTGCAAGTCATTGGATACATGGTTGCAAAAATACACATATTTCCCATCTTAAACTGTGGATAGTTCTCATGGGCATATTTTACAGCCATGGCACTTGCTACAAATTGGTGATGCAATGCCTGATACCGTTCCTGCTTATGATCCGGAACTTCTGTAATCGGACCTTCATATCCCTGTATCGTGCCAAGAGAAAGTACAGAACCCATTGGCATTGTACCAGAATTGATTTCATTAAAGGTAAGCCAGTATTTTACCTTATCCTGATAGCGGTCAAAAATTGCTTTACAATAATTCATATAATACGTGATGCATTTTCTGGATGCCCAGCCATTGAACTGTTCTACCAGTGCATATGGCATTTCATAGTGAGAAATGGTAACCAATGGCTCAATTCCCACTTTATTTAGTTCGTCAAATACCGCATCATAAAAGGCAAGTCCCGCTTCGTTTGGTTCCTCTTCCATACCCGTTGGGAAAATTCGAGTCCAGTTAATCGACATACGAAATACTTTAAATCCCATTTCATGAGCAAGAGCAATGTCTTCTTTATAGTGATGATAAAAATCGGTTGCTTCCCGACTTGGATACAGCGTACCCTCCTCAAAATCCTTTGTAATTCTCTTTGGTGTTGTATGAGAGCCATTGGTACAGTGATCAGATACAGAAGCACCTTTTCCATCTACGTCCCATGCTCCTTCATATTGGTTGGCAGCAGTTGCACCGCCCCACAAAAAATCTTTTCTAAACACGCTCATACTGTAACCTTCCTTTCTATACTGTTCTTTTGGAACTTGAAAAACTTAATCTATTCTAAGACCTATTGTACAAAATTTATATACCAACGCAAGGCACGCTCTCGCTGCCCGACACTCGTAGCGGTACATAAAGCACCAAAATACAGTACCAAAGTACCGACGGTGTCAGAAGCACCTTGCTTATGATATATAAATTCGCACAAGTGAAATATAATATTTTTAGAGTTTCGCAATTACCTATATATCTGTTTTGTCCCTATCACTTATCTAAACTATAGTATGTGAATCAGCATATCTCCAGAAGCTACCTCCTGTGCCTCTGTTGGAAGCACTTCTGCATAATCATTTGTATTAGCTATAATAACCGGAGTGGTTAGAGGGTAACCCGCCTCTTTAATCTTTTGCATGTCAAATTCTAACAATAGGTCGCCTTTTTTCACTCTGTCGCCCTGTTTCTTTGCAGGTGTAAATCCATCTCCGTTCATTTTTACAGTATCCATACCTACATGAATTAGGATTTCAACCCCTGCGTCCGAAGTAATTCCAATGGCATGTCCCGTTGGGAAGAAGGTAGAGATTTCTCCATCTGCTGGTGCATACACCTTACCTTCCTTTGGTTCAATGGCTACTCCTTTTCCCAATGCTTCTGATGCAAATGCTTCATCTTTTACCTGTGAAAGTGGAACTACAGTTCCATTGATTGGTGCCACGATTGTTTTATCTGTAGTATTGTTTCCAACTACGCTGTTTTCTTTCCCTGTTGTTGCATCCTTTTTATCATCTTTATAGAAAACTAATTCTAATACAAATGCTACAATTACACAGATGATTGATACAACGATTCCAATAATCATAGGATGAATATCCTTTGTATCTGGGCTAATGAACATAGTATAAGAGAATACACCCATACCAGCCATCTGATAATCCTTTACGCCCAATGCACACAATACTGCACCTGCTATACCAGCTACCGCACACGTTCTGAAAAATGGTGCTTTCTTAGGAAGCGTAATACCATAAATAGCTGGTTCTGTTACACCCGCTATACCAGAAATAATTGCTGGTGGACAAAGTCGTTTTAACTTTGCATCTTTTGATTTTACCATAATGCCAAGACAAGCTCCTGTCTGTGCAAAAGTTGTACCAAGCATTGCAGTAAGAATAACCTCACCGATCAGTAATCCATTTCCGTCTACCAATGTCATATTGGAAAGTGCAATTGGAACAAGTGCCCAATGTAATCCGAACATAACTAAAATCTGCCAGAAGAAACCAACCAAGAGTCCCATAAGGATTGGACTAAATGCATTGACAGACTCAAATGCCATTCCCAGATACTTTGATATTTCAGAAGTTACTGGTCCGATTACTAACAATGTCAAACAAATTGTAATCGTACAAGTAATCAATGGCACTGCAAATATTTTAATGGCATCTGGAATATATTTTTTATATAATCTTTCAAACCATGCCGCAAATGCTACCGCACAGATTACTGGAAGTACGGTGCTTGTATAGTTTCCAGTAGATGGTGCGATTACGGGAATGCCAAACAATCTGGAAATGTCATAGGTTCCATTATTTAACATATATGGCGAAACCAATGCCAGTCCGATTACCAGACCTTCCATCTCCGGCAGCTTAAACTTCTTTGCAGCCGAAAAACCTAAAATAACTGGAAGGAAGTAGAATGCTACATCACCTATACCGTATAGTATATTGTAGGTTCCTCCCGCACCATTTACTAAGCCAATTGCTTCAAATAAGGACATAAAACCTTTTAAAATACCGCAGGCACACAACACACCTAAGAATGGTGAGAACACACCTGTAATAATCCCTACAAATGCATCAAATAATCCCTGTTTTTGTTTTGGACCATCCTCCGCTTCGTCGTCCCCCGCCTTCAGAGATTTGCTTTCTAGATGACCTACCGAAACAACCGAATCAAATACATCTGGTACATGATTTCCGATTACAACCATGTACTGTCCGCCCGACTGTACTACCGTAACAATTCCATCCGTATTTTTTAGTACATCTGTATTTGCCTTCGACTCATCTTTCAACTTAAATCTCAATCTTGTTACACAATGTGTGATACTGGTGATATTGTCTTTACCACCTACATTCTGGATAATAATTCTTGATAAACCATCATATTTACTAGCCATAATGTTACCTCCTTTCGCATACACCGTATACCCTTCACCCTACTTGTTTAAACAAGCATTTTTTCTATCCTTATCGTAGCACCTTGTTTAAACAAGTTCAACTATTTTTGATTACTTTTTTCATTTTTGGCATTCTGTTTAGAAATAAAGCTAGGATTTGTATAAGATGCACAACTTGTTCAAACAAGTTATACATCTCGAAAGAACCATTTGAAAATATTAGGAAATTAGCATATAATCACCTATAGAATACGCAATTATCGAAACGATGCATGGGAAAACAGGAGAAACAGATATGGCAAAAACAAAATATAATGAAATCTATCATGATTTAAAAGAGAAAATAGAAAACGGACAGTATGATTATGCAGATATGCTTCCATCCGAAAATGAACTAACTCAGGTATACGATTGTTCCAGAAACACACTAAGACGTGCTTTGGCACTGCTGACCAGAGAGGGCTACACCCAACCAATCCACGGTCGTGGTGTTCGTGTCATTTATACCCCTCATAAACAACACGATTTTATTTTAAATTCTTCTATTGAGGGATTGTATCAGGTTGCCACGAAAAGTGGTTTTAAGGTTACCAATCAAGTGATTACTTTTACAGAAATGATCGCAGACGAACGACTGTCGAAAAAAACGGATTTTGAAGTGGGGACAGAACTGTATTTTATCCAACGATTGCGTTCCATTGATGACATTCCTAAGATGGTGGATAATACGCTGCTCCGAAAAAGCCTGATTCCAGGACTGACAGAAAAGGTGCTGCAAGGCTCCCTGTTTAACTTTATCGAAAAAAAGGTAGGTATGCCTATCCGTACCATAAAAAGAAGTGTTACTGTCCAAAGGGTAACACCATTTGATGAAAAATATTTAGATTTGGATGATTACAACTGTCTTGCCGTCATTACCTCTCATGTATTTAACAATGACGGCATCCAGTTTGAATATACCGAATCGAGAAACCGACCGGATTTATTTGTGTTTAACTCGGTTATTACAAGACGGTAATTACAAGCCTTTCACACTCTGGCAGGGAACCTTTCCCTGCTATCTTTTATCCGCGTAATTACAAATCTGGATGGCTGCTCCATTTTTCATCCATTCAAATCCATGTTTTTCGTAAAATGCTACATTTCCCTTATCTTCAGGCATTCCTTCAATATAGAGAAAGTTTTTATATTTTTCCTTGATGTATTCAATCATCTTGCCTGCAATTCCCTGTCCCTGATAATCTGGATGCACTAAAACATAATGGATCTGCGCCAACATTTCCGTATCATCCAAAACCCTTGTAAGTCCTACAAGTCGTTCTGCATCCCACACGGTTAATACAGTAGAGGAATGCATCAGTGCCTTATAAAGTCTCTGGGGATATTCTCCTGAAACCCAACCAACCGATTGAAATAAGCTCTGCACCTGCTCCTGTGTAAATATTTTTTCTTCCGTAAATTTCAACATTTTTTCTCCCATTCACCTCTTTTTTGTCCATTATACCTTTTCTACCATTCGCATTACCTTTGCAGGATTTCCTACCACGATAGCATTAGCTGGCACATCTTTTGTTACCACTGCTGCGGCTCCTACAATCGCATTTTCACCAATCGTTACCCCCGGAAGAATGGTAACTCCTGCACCAGTTGGTTATATTCCTCTGTGTAAGGCATTGTCGTATTAATCTTAAAGCATAGTTGCTCACTCCGCTTTGTTTCCTCCCAAGTTTCTTTTAGTTCTGGTGTTGGAACACGTAAATCTACTCTTTCCCATTCCATTTTACATTCCTCCTGTGATTTTTTAATTTTGTTTATCAACTATATTTAATGAACACGACTTTCCTTCAAACTGTCCTCTCTATTCCACACACAATCATCTCCTCAATAAACTTCGTGTAGCTTTTTCAGCCAAATAATAACTATTTATTGTAATGCTCAGATACAACCTACTTTACCAAATTACACCTACTATTTTGCCGCTTCCAATCGCTTTTTTGTTTTTCTCACCTCCATATTATATAATATTTCACCAAGAACGGTTTCATAACAAATATGTCACCATATACCCTTATCCATGAGCTTGGGCTCTCTATTTTTTCTTTATTTTCACTTTTCCGTTCATTCAATATTTGAAAATCATTACACTTTTTTTCTATAGTCCGGCATTCAATATCATCATAGAAACAATAGAAAGCCCAAATATCTATTATTAATTTTGATGTTACATCTGCCGTATCCCTATTTCCCCATTCCTCTTCAAAATTCCATTTCTCTTTAAAATCCCAATTCTTCTCCCATACTAGACGATATAATATATACTTCTTCTCTAAATGATCTCCAAATTTTTTGTTCTTATATGCATCTTCTATTTCACAAAAAAGACTCCCAGCTATATTCCATTTTCCAATCTCATAACAAAAATTACAAAATTCCACTTTTAATTCTAATGTATCTAACCCTTTATCTTCTTTGAATTCTTCAAGCATTTCCTTTGTTTGAAGAATTATTTCATATGGATAATTTAATGCAATGTACCAAAATGGAGCACATTTAGCTAAGGATAAATATGATATTATTCTTTCCGATTGTACTCTACATAGAATATCCTTTACACATCCTACATCCTTCTTCTCTCTATAACATTCTTTCAATATTATGTAAGAATCTCGTAATAAGGGATATAAATCCTCTTCTCGAATCTCACTTCCAGTAGCATCTTTGTTACACCTTACTCTCGGCCATCGAAACAAATGTGCAGTATACCACATAACATAACCTAATTTATAATCACTAACTAACTTTCCTTTAATATAAATATTTTTTCCTTCACTATTTTTATAGTCGCATAACAATGACATGCAACTATTATATATACACGCTAATCTAGATATGTCTATAGAATTTATATTTTTTTCAAATTCCTGTATACTATTGTATAAATCTTCAATCCTTCCTTTTTCTTCATTGCTGTTATAATCCTTATTGCACTTTTTAGCCGCTAAATATAATTCATCAAAATCATCTTCAATTTTACATAAATTTCTAATTATCCAATCTACAGAACATGTAGAACACTTTTCTCCATTACGCAAACAGTGACAACAATTCTCTTTACACTTTTTACATTTTTCAAAATGCTCAAATCTAGTATAATCAAATTTTTCATCACAGTCATATGTAATAGCAAAACCAAACTCTGATTTTCTTATTGTATCTACACATTTATCAATTTTTTTGTGATCTACTAGATCAATTATTAAATACCCTATTGATCCATTATTGCTTTTATTACCTTCTGAGAAAATCTTACCGCCCTTTTTCATTTTACATACTTTTGTTTTGTCATCATATATATCTCTTGAACCTTTTTTTATATCACACTTATACAATATTTCTGTGAAAAATTCACAAAGTTTTGTTACCTTATATTCACTATTTTCTCTTTTCATACCCCTATTTCAACCCCTTTTTTTTATTTCATCCTTTGTTATAATTACAGCGTTACTAAATATTTAAGAATTTTAAGAAAAGGAGAATTGCTTATGCAACCACGTATTTATAACGGAACCAATCACACAAATATCATTTATAACCCAAAAGACTGCTTTTGTGATCGTCAAAATAAACACTTTCTGCAAAAAATAGATGCCAAACCAATATTTACAATAAAACGTGACAAACCACTTAATGCTCAAGTTTCATTAAAACCATTAAATAATGCCAACAATAATTTGCCAATTTATTACGCAGATTCTATGTCCTATATATCACTTACTCCTATAGATGATAACCCAGCCAATTATGACATAATAATAGTATCTAACATCTATGCCACCCTTGCATTACAAGCCTGCTATTTAAATGCTGATTTTGTAGACCGCTTATACATTCCAATTCCATTATTTGATAAATTAGATCCAACACGTAAAATCGGTTGTGCTGGCCTTAAAAAGGTATGTAGACCACTCACGCCTCAAGAATATCTTTTTCAAATTCGTTCAGGATATATTCCAAGTATTGCGTCACTACAAACTTGCCTAGATTGGTTTTCAAACCAACCAATTGATTATGCAACGGCAGAAACACTTTCAGAAATCCAACAATATATATCAGGTCTCACATCTGTTACGCATTTTATGATTTAATGTTCCTTCAATAAAACTCTTATCCCTTGTATTGAATATTTATCCATCAGGAATTGCACTTCGATTAAAAGTGCAATTCCTGTAAACAATAATATTCAGATACTTATATTTAACAGTTTAAATAACCATTATTCCCCGAAAAAACCTACGCTTTCCCATTAGGTTTATTATTTTCAACAAATTTTATAGCTTTAAATACATACACTTATATAACTAGTATAACACAAAATAAGTGTTATCACATATTATCTTTCATAATGTGTCCACATACGAATAATCTTTACGTAGCCTTCATATTCTATATCTTCCTTTATGTGATGTTCCTCTATAACCTGAAACACTATTCTATGTTGAATATCAATTCTTTGGCTTTCTTATCTAATCCACAAGACTTCAAATTTTTTATATCTTTGACTGCCTGTTTTGTGTAAATAATCCTATACATTACCAATCCACCTCTGATTCATCAAGGCATTCAGAAATATCTGTATTTCCCCCCTCAATGATAGATTCTGCCATACCAGGAATAGACATCAGATACAGCGTTTCTTCGATAGCCTTCCAATCTTCTTCGCCAATCAACACTGCATTTTTTCCCCTAGTATTTGTAATTGTTATGGGAGTGCAACTTACATTTACATCCTGTATCAACTGATAAATATTCTCTCTTGCTTTTGTTGCTGTAATCGCTGTCATAATATCACCTCTTTTTATTTTATTATAACGTACGTTTAAACGTTCGTCAGCATTCCTATATACATCAAACATTAGACACTTGGCAAAGTATCTCCATGGAATTGTATAAGTATAGTATCACAACCGTCGGTTATAATATTAAACATAAAACTCAGTTCTTCTAAGCTGCGTATAGAGACGCTGCGCTCTTACTTTCTCTGATTTTTCCAAATCTATCTCTGCATATAAAATCTGTTCTGTATCGTCTGCTTTTTTGATTACATTCCCATTTTCGTCCACTACAATAGATTCTCCTGAGAAAACCATCTCACCTTCTACTCCAACACGGTTGCACATTGCAATGGCTACACTGCTTTGAAATGCCTGCACCCTAAGTTCCCACTCAAACATTTCTGAAGGCTCCGCTTTTGTATTTACAGTAGGAATAAGAATCAAATTTGCTCCCTTTAGAGCTTCTGTCCTTATGCTTTCCGGGTAATGTCTGTCAAAGCATACTACTATTCCAATCTTTCCAAATTCTGTTTCAAACACGTTAAAACCATCCTCCGAAGGAACATAGTAATCCTGTTCAAAAAACTGTCTTTATATCCATTGCAACACCAACCGCAATATGACCATACACCCCAAAAAGAACGCATTATATCCAAAAAATGTAACCATATATTTCTTTTGCTCTGCTGCCATACTTTTGGAATAAAAATCCAGCGAAATCATACTTGCCATAGATGCAATTGGCGTTCCAAGTCCACCCACATTCACTCCAAGCATTAAATCCATGCCATTCGAGGTAAATTTAGATAATAAAATTGCGGCTGGAACGTTACTAATGATCTGGCTTACGAAAACTCCACATACAAATTCATGCTTTGCTACTATTGTCCCAAGCCAACTCTCAATAACAGGTACTGCTGCTATATTTCCCACTATTACAAATAAAAGGATAAACTTCCCTAACAAACCATAATTAATTTTCTTTAATAACTCTGGATTACAAAGTAACAGTGTTGCAACCACAACAAGAAACGTAATCCATCCTGGCAAAATTCGAAGTACCGTTAGAATACACAAGAAAAAAAGCACTGTAAATGCAATGGTCCAAACGGTTTTATGTTTTAACTCTTTTTTTTCCTGTTCAAATATTTGTTTATCCACATGAAAAGTTTTTTTATCGAACTTTATCCACACGCATCCCATAAGTAAGAACATTGCTACCATTCCATACGGCAACAATGCCTGAAAAAAGGCTAGAAAACGCATATGATATTCTTGATATAAATATACATTTTGTGGATTTCCAATGGGTGTTAGTGTACTTCCTAAATTTGCTGCAATGGTTTCCAATACAATCAAAACAATGGCGTTCTCCTGTCTCTCTAATCGATGCAACAGGGTAATGGTAAACGGCACTGTTATAATCAGTGCCACATCATTGGTTACCAACATACTAAAGAAAAAACAGGTGCCAACCAAACAAAATGCCAGACTTCTAATATTTCTAGCTTTTGTCACTAAAAACTTGGATAGCGAATCGATATACCCTAAATATTGAAAGCCTTGCACTACTGCCATTAAACAAAACAACAATAGCAATGTTCCAATATTAATCTGACTGATGATTCTTTTATCTATTATATTCCACATACTTCCTCCTGGGTATTCAATCTATTTCTCAGTAATCCAACATTCTTGCTATCCGATTGGTTACTGTTCACACGCAATGTCATTTACTTAAGGTTTGAACTTTTAGGAAAGAGTTGCAATGCCTACATAGCTTTCCAAAATCTGCTTCCGATTGTACTGACTCCTAAAATAATTCTTTTATCTTGAAAATTCGCATCGCATTTTTATACATTAAATTTTCATAGGCTTCTTTGCTCATTTTGTCTTTTAGTACATGAAAATAATCCTGATAAATAGAACGTTCCCCTTTCGGATTACAAAAGTAAGTATCCACTCCATCAATCGGTGCATCACTGCCGAATAACATTCTCTCACTTCCATAACGGCGAATTACCTCTATGGTTGTTGCCATAGGAACCCATGTTGTATCCCCATATAAATTATCTGCCTTTCCTAATAAATCTACGGCTTCACGATTGTCCGTCCCCAGTCCCATGTGTACCATTACAAATGGCACTTTTGGAAATAACTTTGCTGCCTCATACAAATGTTTCGGACTGGCTGCCTCACATCCTCCTGTGTGAGAAACGACTGCCAAATCATATTTTTCTGCCAAGGAAAGATATGGCAACACTCTTTCATCCGTAGGTGCTACATTAGAATGAAAAGGATGCAGTTTTATGGCATAAATCAAATCCAAATTATCTGCGATCAATTGTTCCAACTCTTTTGTCACACCCTGTAAATAGGGTTTTACCCACACACATGCGCCTATTTTGTTTGGATATTTTTTAGCAAAATGCAATACCCTTTTTAAGCAACCCTCCTGCGTATTCTGCATACTATCAGGCAATAATACCTGCTGGTGTGTCATCTCTGCTGCATCTGCATTAGACACCAGCCCATAAGCAATCTGATATTTCTCCATTGCTTCTACCACCATCTGCTCATTCATTTCAAATCCTACCGCTTCCCCACCAATATGCAAATGTGTATCAATTATCATATATTTTTCCCCTTTCCAATCCACAACAAGGATTTTCCTAAAAATATTGATTTTCTAACAGTTGAACTCATTGTATCATTCACTTTGAATATTTTCAATAAGTTCTATTATTCATTTCAAAAGGACACCATTGCTTATATGACTATAAGTAATGGTGTCCTTTCTATTTTCCCAATTCTTTTTCCATAATTGTTCTGATTGCTTTAATATCCGTAAAAGTCAAAAAATTCATCCTTGATATGATAAGAATATCCCTGTTGTATCTCCATAAACAACCTTTCCTTTGTGATAAAATTCCCCATCAGTAAACACTGATGGGGAACATTTACGAACTATACTATTTTTATCCCACCTGTATAGCAAGTGGCTTCATTTACGAACTGAATTATTTATACCCCGCACCATCAGCAAGCGGCAAACATTTACTTCTACCCTTAGTATATACAGTATCCTTAAAATAATCAACCTGTTTTTTCAAATTCATCTGATTTTTTCCCTGCATCATCACCGTATACATTTCTCACCCTATTTTAATCGGATGTCGAATAACAGTTTTCCATTTATCCGGTGCTACTTTTCTTGCATCTGACAAGTAAATTTCATGATGTAATCGGTTTACACTTATGTCATTTACATAACCGTGCTGCTCTATATATTCATCCATTAATGCCACCGTTTTCGGTTCATCATCAAATGCACCTATGTGCATGATTTGAACACACAAGCCCTCATCAATAGACAGAAATTCTGTCAATGAGCAATCGAGTTTTTTCTTTTTGGATGCGGTTTCTACCGCCCACTCAAAATCCTTTTGCATAATAAAGTCAGGCAAACGAATGACAGAAATCCAGTTAAATGTAGATTTATCAGCATAGTCTATACCATCAACATTATCCTGCCACCAAAATCCTTCCAACGGGGGAACAACATAATCAAAGAAGCCCTCAATTTTATGCTCTGTTTTATAGCTCATTTTCAGAGTGTAAGCAACGGCATACAGTACACTGATTGCCCGCTGATAGGCACCGTCAACCTCATTAGGATTGCCTTTTCCTCGTATAGCAATATAGTTAGCCTTCGGAACAGTAACAATCTCTGGTTTACTCTTCGGCATATAAAATTCCTTGTATTCTTTTTTGAAATCAAAAGCCATAATTTTCTCCTTGTCAAGAATATTCGCAATCCGCTTCGCTACTTGCTCATATAAAAGCGGCACTGCGTGCCTTACGAGGTATGGGGCTTGAACCCCACACCTCGTACAAGAAAACCCACCGCCTAAAGGCAGTGGTTTTTCTTGTCCTTTTATAAATTTCTATTTATTCTAATTTACAAGTAGATCGTACCACATATATACTGACACCCTGTGTCAAGATTTATATTTTTCATAAATTCCTTTTGCCTGCTTTGCTACGATATCTTTGAGATACAAAGGCTCTATAATATCCACTTGTGTCCCGAATGACAACAAGTACCCGATTAACCATTCATCTTCTGGCATTTCAACAGATACGATTAAATCTCCATTTTCGTCTGTACTTATTTGCGTATTATCAAATTCATCGTAAACACGATATGAAATTTCTTTAGCAAAGCGAAGTACGATTGTTCTGTAAACTTGCCCTGCCATTTCATCTAATTCTGGAAAAAGCTTTTTACAAAAAGTGTCCGAAAGTACCTCCAACTCTATCATGCGAGTCAGCTTAAAAATACGATAGTCCTGTTTCTCCGTACAGTATGCTTTCAAATACCACGACATAGACTTATATGACATTTTTAACGGTTGAACAATTCTTTCGCTAATCCTTCCATAAGAATTTGCGTAGGTTATTTTCACACACCTTTGATGAATTATCGCTGATTTCAACAATTCAAATTTCGCATTGTCCGTTCCGTTATTTCCCCATTTGGAAAAATCCACTTCAAGCCAGCTTTCTGAACTGACATTAAATATTGCAGAAAGCTTTTGCAATATTTGGCGGTTGTCAATATTGTTTGTGGAATTGATGCTATGCAAAGCTGCTAGAATTTCCCGCTTTTCTTCTTCAGTAAGCACCGTTTTATCCAAGACAAAATCATTCATTAAATAAATGCCGCCATTTCGTCCTGCTTCCGTATAAATAGGAATACCTGCACCGCTTAAAGCATCAATATCTCTATAAATTGTCCTGACAGATACTTCAAACTTTTCTGACAGTTCTGGAGCAGTAGCCCGACCTTTATCAAGTAAATGATATACTATCTTAAATAACCTGCTTTCCTGCATTGTCAACCTCCCCCTTTAATTTGAAGCACTTAAACCTTTCAGCTCTTTTACTATGTATTATCCTTCAAACCGTAACACTGGTACAACATATCTGTCATTTTTTGTTTATCTATTCCTCTTATGCCCAAGGACTTTAAATCCACCGCTTCATCAGCTACTTCAGATAAAAATCTTTTCATATCCTCTGCTATTTCCAGACTGAGAACCTGCCTTAAATTTTGTAAATCCGTTGACCATTACTCCCGCAACCTTCTTTCCTGCAATTCCTCTACTGCTTCTTCAATTCTCTCATCGTTTGTATCTTCAAAAGATAAAACAACGGAAATATCATCAGCACTGTTATCCTCTGAAAATTGTTTCGGGTTGTATGCCCATAATTCAAGTCTTACCTGCTTATCCAGGTCTATCAATTCATCGGTTAGCAAGGTTTTATCATAATCTTTCTCACTAATTGCATAGGTAACAACTCGGCTTGGATTTAACATTGTTTTTTCAGAAAGTGCCGTTTCCCCTGCAAAGACCATATTTTCTGTAACTTGCGTCTTATCTATATATCCTGCCTTGCGGACAGGCGTTGTCAAATATACTTTTGCCTTTTCAAACAATTCATATCGACTATATTTTGACTCAATAAACTTATTAACACCATCCTTTGCTACAAGAAACAAATCCGTCGCTTCTAACTGTTTTGCAGCTCTGGTCAATGTCATTGCAGTAAACGGAAGTACTTTTCTGGCCTCTGAAATATACAATCGTTTTTTCTTGCTATACAGATAAAACAAAAATAACTGCTGCGTTGAGTAAACAAACCTACCCGTCAATTTTGGGGGTTCTTTCTCATCTGTAAGCATTGTTCCGATAAATGGAAGAAAAACCTGTTTATCAGTAACAAACGGTATATTATTTTCTATAAGACTTTTTCTTCGATAATTTGATACCGTTGCAAGTTTAAATATGACTGGCACATTATCAATCTGCTGTATTTTTGCAATTTGTTTTTTCAATGCCAGAAGCGTTGCAAGTTCTTCTGTTGGAATAAGCATTATACAACATTTGTTCCCAATATAGGCTGTGTGAAAATCATAACTGCCTGCAATATAAACAGGTAAAGAATCCTGATGATTCCATGCTTCATATTTTATAGAAATTCCGAATACGCCTGTAAGCATATTTCTCATTCTCCTTTTTAACTCAATTTATTTCATTTTAACTTGGCATATGTTAAAAGTAAAGTTTTTGAGTTATTTCGAATTTTTACTGACAGTTCTAGTTACTGTTCACAGGTAGGTGTGAACAGTAACTAGAACTGTCCCAAAAAGACTTTCTTACCCTTTCACATTATCGACACATCATGTCGACAATCTTGGTTAAAGTTTTATAAATAATAGTGCGGAATGCTCTTGCATATATTCCTTGATTCTAATTACTTTTTGAACTTATATTTTCCTTTTCCATGACCGGATACTGGTTCAATAATATCTGCCTGAACCAGATTGGAAAGAAGTTTTGAAGCACCTGAACCTTTCAGCTCAAGAAGTTCCATAACC
>OKRU01002152.1_pt1 | contig 18176 bp, 15 predicted proteins | sample 1601131 | NCBI WGS metagenome assembly OKRU01 (sample SAMEA3541558, study PRJEB24748) | human gut metagenome | biome: human gut; feature: human-associated habitat; material: faeces | place: China | collected 2012
CGATACTTCTGTGTGGCGTGCTGCTTGTTCCGCTGATGCGGTATCAGCATACATCTGCAGTCCGTCCGAAAGACCGATATACGGGGCAGATCCCGGATTTTTACAGCACGGTGGATGCAGACGGCGATGGTGTGGATGACCAGACAGATGTGCTCGACAATGCGCTGGCCTATGTGGATACCCGTCCAAAATACAAGAGCCGTTATTATCAGACCGGATATCCGGACGATGGCTATGGCGTGTGTACCGATGTGGTGGCTTTTGCGCTGAAAAATGCCGGATATGATCTGCAGGCGCTGGTGGACGCCGATATCCGGGAGCATCCGCAGTGGTACGATATCCGGCAGCCGGATGCCAACATTGATTTTCGCCGGGTGAGAAATCTGAAGGTGTTTTTTGCGCATCATGCAGTTGTACTGACCACGGATGTGTCCAGGAACGAGGAATGGCAGGGCGGGGATCTTGTGATTTTTGAGAAGCATATCGGGATCGTTTCGGATCGGAGGAACCGGGACGGCGTGCCCTATGTGATCCATCACAACAGTCCCTGGCAGAGCGCCTATGAGCAGGACATTCTGGAGAAACGCACCGACATCGTGGGCCATTACCGGATCTCGGAATAACACGCAGAAAAAGGCGGCCCCGCCGCGTTGTGGATGCAACGTGACGGGGCCGCTTTGCGATATAATAATGGAGAAGAAACCGAAGAAAATTCCGATTATTCCAGACCGGCCATCTGCTTGACGGCCTTCATGGCGAAGGTCAGGGTGCGGCCCATGGCAACACCGGCCATCAGGCAGGGATAGTTGTTGGCAAAGAAGCTGCCGGACATATCACCGGTGATATACAGGCCCTCCATGGGCTGGTTGTTGTTGTCCAGCGCCTGACCCTTTTCGTTGATGGCAATGCCCTGCTCGGTGGTCAGCAGAGAGGCACCCAGCCAGCAGCCATAGAAGGGCGCAGTGCGGATGGCACTCAGGCGGTAAGCGGGCTTGCCGAAATCCTCATCGTTCTGCTTGTCGTACAGCTCATTGTAGCGCTCCACGGTAGCAAGGAAGGTGTCCTTGGCAGCACCGGTAAAGCCCATCTTGTCAGCCAGCTCGTCCAGCGTATCGCACTTGAACAATGCACCGGCCTCAATAGCCTCGTCCATCTTACCCTGAATGTACTTCTCGCCGCCGTTGCGGGTCTGGGCAGAGCAGCCGATGGTGTGGAAACGTTTTGCGTCCTCCAGAATGTTGGCATCGCAGATCTGTGCGTAGACGCGGCCCGGCTGGTGGGCAGCAGCGTAGACGATATCGTTGTAGGGACAGCTCTCGTTGGCAAAGCGTTCGCCGTTGCGGTTCACCTTCAGGAAGGGCTGGGTACCGGGGTTGTACTGGCGGATCTTGCCGGGGAAGGTCTTGCCGCCAAAGGCAGTGTCGCTGTCCACATAGCCGCCATCCACGCCGGGGGCAACAACGCCGCGGTCAAACAGCATGGGAGCGGCTTCCTTGTCCAGATTGGCACCGGCCCACACAGCAGCGCGGATGCCGTAGCCCTTGTCGGCGGGGGAGTAGGAGCAGGCGGTGGTTACGCTGGTGCCCAGCGGGTCCAGCTGCTCCATCATGTAGGGGTTGCCGGGGAAACCGCCGCAGGCCAGCAGCACGCCCTTGTTGGCGTTGTAGCGGATAAAGTGGTCATCCTCGGTGCTCTGGGCGATGATGCCGGTAATGCGGCCCTCACTGTTCTTTTCCAGCTTGGCCAGACTGGTCTTGAAGTCTACATCGTAGCCCAGCTCCTGAATGTACTGCAGCAGCAGCTCGTTGCGTGCCAGACCGGACTCGCGTTCGCTTGCCATGTAGTTGTGCTCCTGCACAGGGAAGAGGTAGTCGGTATTGTGCTCGGCATTCTCTGCGGGCCATGTAGCCTCGCTGCCGGAGGTGAAATCGCACACCCAGCCGTACTTATCTTCCAGAATGCTGCGCATGAAGTCGTGCATAGCGGCAGACTCATTGATCCAGGTCTTGACGACGCGCTGGTCACACTTGCCGGAGGCGTAGCGGGAGATCTCGCTCAGCAGCTTGGCGCGGTCGGCGGGCTTTTCACCGGCCTCCATGGCGGCAGCGGAGTCGATAGCACCGTACCAGTGGCGGGTGTCCTGTACGTTGGCATTCTGCTCAATAACGCGGAAATTCAGGCCGTTCGCAGCTGCATAGGCGGCAGCGAACATACCGCCGTTGCCAGCACCCACAATGAGAATGTCGGTGTCTACGGTCTCGGTGATGGCAGCCTCGTCGATATCGGGTTCTTTGCCCAGCCAGTCGTTTGCGTCGCCTGTGGGCAGCTGCACGCTGGACACCACAGCCTCACCCTTTGCCTGTGCATAGCAGCTCTTGGCAGCCTTCATCACAGCATCGGAGGTGATGGTAGAGCCGGAAACGCCGTCGATCTCGGCAGAACCGGCAGAAAGCAGCTGCTCACGCAGCTCATCGGCAGCGGCAGCGCCGAAGGAAGCGGTCTCGCCGGAGGTGTCCACCACCACATCGGTGACAGCGCTGTCGGAGAAGGTCATGGTGACCTTGACGGTGGAGGAGATGCCCTCGGCGGTGCCCTCGTAGGTGCCGGGGATGTACTGACCGGCAGCACCGGAGGCAGTGGAGCTGGAGGCGGAATTGCAGGCAGCCAGTGCGCCGGCAGTGACACCGCTCATGGCGGCGGCAGCAGCAATCTTCAGAAAGCCTTTGCGGGAGATCTTGTTCATAGGTACGCTCTCTTTCTCTTTTCTCTTCTTATCGTGCAGCAGGGTAAAAACCACTTTGCTGAATCTTTAACAATTGTAGCGTAGAGTGACGCACTTTACAATTCAATTATGTTATATTATAATTTAGGAAATCCTAATGTAAGAAGGCGAGGACGCGCAGATGAACCAGAGTGCACTGGAAGGATTTGTGAAGATCGTAGAGATGGACAGTTTTTCGGCAGCAGCAGAGGCACTGTATCTTTCGCAGTCGGCGCTTTCGCAGCAGATCCGCACGCTGGAAGGGCAGCTGCAGTTTGAACTGTTCCAGCATGTACCGCGCCGGGTGATCCTGACCCCGGCAGGCCGGGACTTTTACCCCAAGGCAAAGCAGCTGACGGCTTTGTATCAGGAGGCAGTGCGCCATGCCCGTGCGGTGCAGCAGCAGGCAAACCCACCGGAAAGGCATCTGCAGATCGCCGGTTGTCACGAGGCGATGCGGATGTTCGTGTATGATGTGTTTTCCCTCACCAGTGACCTGTGCCTGCAATACACGCCCATTCTGGGGAAGTGCGCCAACCGCAGCGAAATCTGGCGCAGCCTGAAAAAAGGGGAGATGGATCTTTCCTTTCAGCTGGAAAGCGCAGAGTTCTACGCGCAGGGGCTTACCTTTGTGCCGCTGTTCTATGTGCCGGAGCTTTGCATCCCCATCCACCCGCCTGCCGATATGCCGGTGGGCAGGCTGACCTTGGAGCAGGCGCTGCAATACCGCTGGCTGCCCATCAAGGAGATGTACCAGACTGTCTATGAGACAAGTCTGCTGCAGGAGGGGATGGAACGCGGGGTGGAGTTTACGCCGGTGGGCGGTATCCGCAGTGCGCCTTATGGGGACCCGGCGCTCAAGATGGTCCCGGCGGTCTATTACCGCAGACCGGATCTCAGCTTTGTGCGGGTGCTGGACTGGGGCAGGGGACACCGCTTTGGCATCGTGCTGGGGCAAAAACGCGAAGATCCGGTGGTAATGGCCTATGCCCGCGCGTTGCAGCAGCAGCTGCCGTCCTTCTCGGAAAAGCTGTTCGGCCTGAAGCTGGAAGCGATTCAGGAATAAAAAAGAAACACCGCCCGGCGGTTCTCAGTTCGGAGAACTGCCGGGCGGTGTTGATAAGGGAATCATTCAAAAAGGGAAAAGTTCTTTACTCCACCACGTCCTCGAACTGGCTGTTGTACAGGTCGGCGTAGAAGCCGCCTGCTTCGATCAGCTGGTCGTGGGTGCCCTGCTCCACAATGTCGCCATCTCGCATCACAAGGATGAGGTCGGCGTCCCGGATGGTGGAAAGACGGTGGGCGATGACAAAGCTGGTGCGGCCCTCCATCAGGCGGTCCATGGCGGTCTGGATGCGCTGCTCGGTACGGGTATCCACGCTGCTGGTGGCCTCGTCCAAAATCAGGATGCGGTTATCTGCCAGAATGGTGCGGGCGATGGTGAGCAGCTGCTTCTGGCCCTGACTCACGTTGGAAGCGTCTTCGTTCAGCTCCATCTGGTAGCCGCCGGGCAGGGTGCGGATGAAGTGGTCGGCGTTGGCAGCCTTGGCGGCGGCGATCACTTCTTCGTCGGTGGCATCCAGTCGGCCATAGCGGATGTTCTCCATGATGGTGCCCTTGAACAGCCATGTGTCCTGCAGCACCATGCCGAAGCCCTCGCGCAGAGCGCTGCGGTCAAAGTCCCGCACATCGTGACCATTCAGGGTGATGGAACCGGAATCCACATCATAGAAGCGCATGAGCAGCTTGACCATGGTGGTCTTGCCTGCGCCGGTGGGGCCGACGATGGCCACCTTCTGGCCGGGCTTGACCTCGCAGCTGAAATCGTGGATGACGGTCTTTTCGGGCGTATAGCCGAAGCGGACATGGCTGAATGTCACCTGACCGTTGATACAGCCAGGGTCGGCCCGGCGGGCCGGGTCTGCCTGCTGATCCTCTTCCGGCTCGTTCAGAAACTCGAACACCCGCTCAGCGGCAGCGGCCATGCTCTGCAGCATGTTGGACACCTGAGAAAGCTGCTGGATGGGCTGGGTGAAGTTCTTGACGTACTGGATGAAGGCCTGAATGTCACCGATGGTAATGGTGCCGTTTGCCGCAAAAATGCTGCCCACGATGGCCACTGCCACATAGCCCAGATTGCCCACAAAGTTCATAATGGGCATCATCAGGCCGGAGAGAAACTGGCTTTTCCATGCGGATTCGTACAGCTTATCGTTGGCGGCGTTGAAGTCGTTCAGCACCACGGCCTCACGGTTGAAGGCTTTGACCACGTTGTGGCCGGAGTAGACTTCTTCCACCTGACCGTTCACAACGCCCAGAATGGCCTGCTGTGCCTTGAAGTATTTCTGGCTGAACTTGACCACGATGAGCACCAGCACCAGCGAGACCGGCAGGATCAGCAGGGCGATCAGGGTCATCTTCGGGCTGATGGACAGCATCATGACCAGCACGCCGATCATGGTGGTCACACTGGTGATGAGCTGGGTGATGCTCTGGTTCAGGCTCTGGCCCAGCGTGTCCACATCGTTGGTGATGCGGGACAGCACCTCGCCCACGGTGCGCTTTTCAAAGTAGGCAAGGGGCAGGCGGTTGATCTTTTTGCTGATCTGCTTGCGGAAGTCGTAGCAGACTTTCTGGGAAAGGCCGGTCATGAGCCAGCCCTGAATAAAGCTGAAGGCACTGCTCAGCAGGTACATGCCCAGCAAAAACAGCAGGATGCGGCCGATATACACAAAGTCGATGCTGCCGGTGCCGCGCAGCTTGGCGATCCAGCCGGTGGCAAGAGCCGTGGTGGCCTTTGCCAGCACCTTGGGGCCTGCAATGTTGAAGATGGTAGAAAGAATGGCAAATACAATGGCGGTAACGAGCGAAAGGCGGTAGCGGCCAAGGGTGCGCACAAGCTGCAGCAGGGTGCCCTTGAAGTCCTTGGCGCGTTCGGTCGTCATGCGTCCGGGTCTTGGCATATCACTCACCCTCCTTTTCGGTATTCAGAGATTCGAGGTCCAGCTCCTTCTGGCTCAGCTGGCTGCGGGCGATCTCCTGATACTCCGGGCAGGAAGCCATCAGCTGGGCATGGGTGCCCTTGCCCACCAGACGGCCTTCGTCCAGCACCAGGATCTGGTTTGCGTGCAGCACAGTGGAGATGCGCTGTGCCACAATGATAACGGTAGCGTTATCGGTCTGGGCTTTCAGTGCACGGCGCAGGGCAACATCGGTCTTAAAGTCGAGGGCAGAAAAGCTGTCGTCGAACAGATAAATTTTGGGGTCCTTGGCAATGGCACGTGCAATGGAAAGGCGCTGCTTCTGGCCGCCGGACACATTGGAGCCGCCCTGTGCAATGGGGCTTTGGTAGCCCTCGGGCTTTGCGTCGATGAACTCGGTGGCCTGCGCAATGGCAGCAGCCTTTTTCACATCGGCATCGGTGATGTGCTCCCCGCCGAACTTCAGGTTCGAGTCGATGGTGCCGCTGAACAGCACGCCCTTCTGGGGCACATAGCCCAGCAGGTCGTGCAGCTGTGCCTGCGGCATATTGCGCACATTGATGCCATCCACGGTCACGCTGCCGCCGGTGACATCATAAAAGCGGGGGATGAGGTTGAGCAGGGTGGATTTGCCACAGCCGGTGGAGCCGATGATGGCGGTGGTCTCGCCGGGCTTTGCGGTAAAGCTGATGTGCTCCAGCGCATCGCTGTCCGCACCCGGGAAGCGGAAGCTCACATCGTGGAACTCTACCTCACCCTGCCAGTTTTCGTGCTCCTGCGCGGGCTTTGCAGCAGCTTCGTCCGGGTCGTTGATGGTGGCCTTGGTGCGGATCACCTCGTCGATGCGCTCCGCAGCCACACCGGCGCGGGGCAGCATGACGGCCACCATGGCCAGCATCAGGAAGGACATGACGATCTGCATGGTGTAGGTGATGAATGCGATCATCTCGCCCACCTGCATGGTGCCGTTGTCCATGGCCTTGCCGCCGAACCAGACGATCAGCAGGCTGGTGCCGTTCATGATGAGGGTCATAAAGGGCATCATGGCAACCATGGCACGGTTGGTGAACAGCTGGGTGCTCATCAGGTCTTTGTTGGCCTTGTCGAAGCGCTCCTCCTCAAACTTTTCACGGCTGAAGGCACGCACCGGCATGATGCCGGTCAGAATCTCGCGGCTGACGAGGTTCAACCGGTCCACCAGCTTTTGCATGATCTTGAACTTGGGCATGGCCACACTCATCAGGAAGAAGATGAGCAACAGCAGAACGGCCACATCCAGCACGATGATCCAGGAAAGGCCGGTGCTGCTGTTCAGCACATGCAGCACGCCGCCAATGCCCAGAATGGGCGCATAGGCCACCATGCGCAGCAGCATGACGCAGACGAACTGCACCTGCTGGATGTCGTTGGTGGTGCGGGTGATGAGAGATGCGGTGGAAAAATTCTCGATCTCTGCATTGGAGAACCCGATGACGCTGGCAAAGGTCTCACGGCGCAGGTCGCGGCCAATGGCGGCGGACACACGGGAGGCGAGGAAGCCCACCGCAATGGACACAGCCACCATCAGCAAAGTCAGGCCCAGCATCTGGCCGCCTACGCGGTAAAGGTAGCGCATCTGCACATCGTGGGCAATGCCCTGTGCCTCGTATTCCAGCTGCACCAGCAGCATGGACTGGCTTTTGAGGTTCTCCATCAGGGTATCATCCAGACTGGCAAAAGCACCGGCCAGCTGCTGCTGGACAGCTTCGCGGGTGAAGCCGGGCATCTGGCTCATAGCGGCAAACTGGGCGCATACGGTGTCCAGATCTTCGGCAGTGGGGGTGACGGTCTCGCCATCCGTGGTGGTGCTCTCAGAGGATGCCGCCTGCATGTCAGCAAGGCCGGTCATGCCCATGGTGTCCTGCCCGGCGGGGGCGTTCGCTGCCTGCGCGGCGGCCATATACAGCACGATGTCCGGCGTGGTGACGGCATCCTCCAGCGCGGTGCGCTCGTCATCGGTCAGGTCGGTGCGCAGCTTCAGCACGCCGTCGTCCTGAAGATAATACCCGTAGGCGTTCTGGAGCGCATCAGCGTCCTCTTCGCTCATCAAAAGCGTGAGGGCGTCCAGCGTGCTCTGGCGTATCGTTTCCGGCAGAGGGCTTTCAATGCCGCCCTGCTGGATGCCGGTGTCCACGATCCTGCTGGTATAGTCCGGCAGCGAAAGATCGCAGTACGCCTGCACGAACAGCAGCGCGAACACCACAAGACAGACGGCCCAGTGCCGGGCCAGCTGCTTGAAAATTTTCGTCATAGTTCGGTTCTCCCTTCGTTGTTTTTTGCTTCACGGGAAGCGTTTTCCGCAAGGATGGCATCCATCAGTGCGCCGCGCAAAGTATTCATCTGCTGCACCTGCTCCGGTGTCAGCCGGGCCATCACGCAGGCAAAATAATCGCTGAGGGCATCTTCACACCGGGCACAGGCGGCGTAGCCCTCCGGTGTGATGCGCACCAGCGTTTTGCGCCGGTCAGCCGGGTCCGCTTCGCGCAGAACAAGGCCGTCCTGTTCCAGCTGGCGCAGGCTGCGGCTGATGGCCGGCAGCGGCTGGTGTGCCTCCCGGGCAAAATCGGAAACATACACCGCTCCGTTCTGCCCGCGGGTACTGATCGTGTGAGCCAGACCCTCCAGCATGGGAAAGTGGCACTTGGGACAGCCCCGCAGAGCCGCCTTCATGCCGGCCCGGGATGCCTTGCTCAGCCGTCCCAAAAAATGGCACAGACCGTGAAAGCTCGCGGCGGCTTCGGTCTCGTTCAACATTCTATCCCTCCTCATTGCAAAATGCTTAACAGCTGTTAACTATTAACGCCTGACAATAATATTCCTCCCGCACCCAGAATGCAAGGGCAGTTTAGGATAATTTTAAAAAAGTTCACAAAAAGGGGAGGGCGGCAGAAAGCCTGAACCGCCCGGCAGCAGCATAAATAGAATAAGAAACATTTCTGCGGGAGGGGCGGCGGCAGTGGAACAGAACCTGACAAGAATTTTTACACTTTTTGGCGGCTTGGCACTGTTTTTATACGGCATGGATGCGCTCAGCCACAGTCTGAAAACAGCGGCAGGCAGCCGCCTGAAAAGCCTGCTGGCCGCTGTGACCGGCAGCCCGGTGCGGGGCGTGCTGGCGGGGGCTGCGGTCACGGCGGTGCTGCAAAGCAGCTCGGCAGTCACGGTGATGGTGCTGGGCTTTGTAAGTGCGGGCCTGCTGACCCTGCGGCAGGCGGTCCCGGTGATCTTTGGCTGCAACATCGGAACCACCGTTACCGCACAGCTGCTGGCCTTCCGGCTGGAAGATGTGCGCGGCCTCGTGCTGCTGGCCGGGCTGCTGCTCTGCTTTGCCTGTGCAGGGCAGAAGGGCCGGGCTATTGGCCGGGCGGTGTTCGCCTTTGGCCTGCTGTTCGAGGGCATTGCCGATATGGGCACTGCCATGGAACCGCTGGCGCAAAGCCCGGTGTTTGTGCACTGGCTGAGTCGGGTGCGGCAGCACCCATGGCTGGGACTGCTGGCGGGGCTTGGCATGACCCTGACAGTGCAGAGCAGCTCGGCTACCATTGCCCTGCTGCAGAACTTCGCAGCCCGCCCCGGGCTGGACGGCAGCAGTCTGTTGGGTCTTGCGGGTGCGCTGCCGGTACTGCTGGGCGATAACATCGGCACCACCATCACGGCAGTGCTGGCATCCTTGAGCGCAAGCCGGGACGCAAAGCGGGTGGCTGTGGCCCATGCAGTGTTCAATCTGACCGGCGCGGCGGTGTTCTGCGCCGGTCTGCCGTTGTATGTGCGGCTGACGGCTGCACTTTCGCCCAAAGGGCCGGAGCTTGCCGTGATCGCCCGGCAGATCGCGAATGCGCACACCTTGTTCAATGTGGTGTGCACGCTGGTGTGGCTGCCGCTGACCCCACTGATGGTGCGGTTTGTGTGCCGCCTTGTGCCGGACCGGGCAGTGCGGTAAGTTTTTACTGGACAAACATACCAATTGCGCATATACTGAAAGGGATGAAACCTACTGCAGAACAAAAAGGAAACATTGCTATGCGACAGAAAATCGGAAGAGTGTGTATGGTGCTGGGCGCGCTGCTGATCCTTGCGGCAGCAGCCCTGCTGGCCTATAACAAGTGGGATGCATCCCGTGCAGACAAGGCCTCGCAGGAGGTGCTGGGCGAGCTGGAGCAGACCCTGAACGCTGCCATTGAGGAAAAAGCAAAATCGGATACCGTGGCGCTGCAGCCGGAGCTGGACCCCACGCAGGAAATGACCGTGACCGAACTGAACGGCTGGGATTACATCGGCTATCTGTCCATTCCGTCCATCGAGCTGGAACTGCCGGTGATGAGCCAGTGGAGCTATGCGGGCCTGAAAATCGCACCGGGCCGTTATTCCGGTTCTACCTATGCGGATAACATGGTGGTCTGCGCCCACAACTATGCAAAGCATTTCAGCCCCATCAAGTGGCTGACCGAGGGCGCGCAGGTCTATTTTACGGATATGGACGGTATGCGCTGGACCTACGAGGTCTCCTATGTGGAAAACCTGCAGCCCACGCAAATTGAGGAAATGACCGAAAAGACGGAGGAGTCCGATGAATGGGATCTGACCCTCTTTACCTGTACCACCGGCGGCAGCGCCCGGTGCGCTGTGCGGTGCGTGCGGACGGGTTACCCGGCGCTCACAACGGAGACCGCAGAATAAGATGCAAAAAATCCCCTGTGCACTGGCACAGGGGATTTTTCATATCCGGTATTCAGTGGACGGTGCCCACCTTCACAGGGGATTACTTGCTCTGGATGTACTCGTCAATGGCCTTTGCAGCAGCCTTGCCTGCGCCCATGGCCTTGATGACGGTAGCAGCACCGGTGACGGCGTCACCGCCGGCGTACACGCCCTCGCGGCTGGTCTTGCCCTCGTCGCCCTCGGTGACGATGCAGCCGTGCTTGTTGGTCTCGAGGCCCGGTGTGGTGGAGCGGATGAGGGGGTTGGGGCTGGTACCCAGGCTCATGATGACGGTGTCCACGTCCATCGTGAACTCGCTGCCCTTCTTCTCGATGGGGCGGCGGCGGCCGGAAGCATCCGGCTCACCCAGCTCCATCTCGATGCAGGTCATGGACTTGACGCAGTCCTGCTCGTCGCCGTTGATCTGGACGGGGTTGTTCAGCGTCTTGAAGATGACGCCCTCCTCAATGGCGTGCTCCACCTCCTCGTGACGGGCGGGCAGCTCCTCCATGCCGCGGCGGTACACCACGTACACCTCGGCGCCCAGCCGCTTGGAGCAGCGGGCGGCGTCCATGGCCACGTTGCCGCCGCCGACCACGGCCACGGTCTTGCCCTTCAGGTCCATGATGGGCGTGTCGCTGTCCTCGCGGTAGGCCTTCATCAGGTTGATACGGGTCAGGAACTCGTTGGCGGAATAGACGCCCTTCAGGTTCTCGCCGGGGATGTTCATGAACATGGGCAGGCCCGCGCCGGAACCGATGAACACAGCCTCAAAGCCGTACTCCTCCATCAGCTCGTCAATGGTGATGGTGCGGCCCACCACGGTGTTGGTCTCCACCTTGACGCCCATGGCCTTCAGGCCGTCCACTTCCTTCTGGACGATGGCCTTGGGCAGACGGAACTCGGGGATACCGTACACCAGCACGCCGCCGGCCAGATGCAGCGCCTCGAACACCGTGACCTCATAGCCCTTCTTGGCCAGATCGCCGGCGCAGGTCAGACCCGCGGGGCCGGAGCCGCTGACGGCCACCTTGTGGCCGTTCCACTCGGGCACGACGGGTGCGGTGTGCACGTTCTCGCGGTGCCAGTCAGCCACAAAGCGCTCCAGACGGCCGATACCCACGGGGTCGCCCTTCTTGCCGCGGACGCAGTGCATCTCGCACTGGCTCTCCTGGGGGCAGACGCGGCCGCACACGGCGGGCAGGGAGCTGGTCTGGTGGATGACCTGATAGGCGCCCTCATAGTCCTTTTCCACGATCTTCTGAATAAACTCAGGAATGCGCACGTTGACGGGACAGCCGTCCACGCAGGGGTGGTTTTTGCAGTTCAGGCAGCGGGCCGCCTCGTCCAGCGCCTGCTCCTCGGTGTAGCCCAGGGCCACCTCCAGGAAGTTTTTGTTGCGGACATTGGGGTCCTGAGAGGGCATTTCGTTCTTGTCCAAACGCATATTGATCTTAGCAGCCATCTTACTTTACCTCCTGCTTGAACAGATTGCAGACTTCCTCGTGCTTATGCACCTCGAAGTCGTGGTACATCTGGTTGCGCTTCACCGCCAGATCCCAGTCCACCTTCTGGCCGTCGAAGTCGGGGCCGTCTACGCAGGCAAACTTGGTCTCGCCGCCCACGGTCAGGCGGCAGCCGCCGCACATACCGGTGCCGTCGATCATGATGGGGCTCATGGAGACGGTGGTGGGCATATTGTAGGGCGCGGTGGTCTTACAGACGAACTTCATCATCACCATGGGGCCGATGGCGAAGATCTCGTCGTACACATTGCCCTCGTCCAGCAGCTCCTTCAGCGCCTCGGTGACCAGACCCTTGCGGCCGTAGGAGCCGTCGTCGGTGCAGACCTTCAGCACGGAGGAGACCGCCTTGAACTTATCCTCCAGAATGACCACGTCCTTGCTCTTGAAGCCGACCACCGCGTGGACCTCGGCGCCGCAGTCGTGAAATTTCTTCAGCACAGGATATGCGATGGCGCAGCCCACGCCGCCGCCGACCACGCAGACCTTCTTCTTGCCCTCGGTCTCGGTGGGCTTGCCCAGGGGACCCACGAAATCATGCAGGCACTCGCCCTGCTGCTTGTGGCTCAGCTTCTCGGTGGTGGCGCCCACGGTCTGGACGATGATGGTCACGGTGCCCTTCTCGCGGTCATAATCATGGATAGTGATGGGGATACGCTCGCCGTTCTCATCCACACGCAGAATGATGAACTGGCCCGGCTCTGCCTTTTTGGCCACCATGGGTGCCTCGATCTCATAGAGGATCACAGTGGGCTTGAGCGCTTCTTTCTTGACGATACGGTACATACATCACGGCTCCTTCACTTTGTATTTTGCGGCGGAACAGCCGCCGTCGGTTTCCGTTCTTTCTATTGTATCATTCCACAGAGAAACCGTCAATTATCAGATATTCTAAATCCCGGGAACAAATGGAAAAACCGCCGCTCTTTCGGGCGGCGGTTTCGTGTATCATTTGGTCACGCGCAGCAAACACTTGACTTCCGTGCTGCCGATCTTAATGGTCAGTGTAGTCTCACCGCGGCTGACGGTCTTTACCGTGCCGTCGGCGGAAACGGTGGCGATGGAGCTGTCGGCGCTGCTCCACGCGGCGGTCATGTCGGTGCCCTTCACCGTGAAGGAGCAGCTCAGGCCCACCGGCAGGGATATGTCGAACGTGCCGTCGTTGGGCTTGATGGTCGTGCCGTATTCGCTCTCCAGCGTCAGCTTGCTGACGTCCACGCTGCCGGTGCTGGGCTTGTTGCTGTTATTGGGCTTGGTGGTCGTGCTGTTGTTGTCGGGCGTATCGGTGCCGTTATCCGGCGCGTCGCTCTCATCCTTGACGGTGACGGTGCAGGTGACGGACTCGCCGTTCACCTCGGCGGTAATGACCGCGTTGCCCTTGGTCAGAGCCGTCACCTCACCGGCGGAGTTGACGCTGGCCACGGTGGGTGCGCTGCTGCTCCACTCTACGGTGTCCTCCGTGCCGTTGACCTTCAGCTCGTCCTTCTCGCCCACATTCAGCACCAGAACGGTGCGGTTCAGGGAGATAGTCGGCGTGACGGGCGTGTCGTCAGGCTTGTCGATGGTGTCGTCGGGCTTGTCCACATCGGTAATAGGGGGCTTCTCGCCAGTGATGGCCTCCTTGATCTGGTCGCCGAAGATCAGCCACACCACCAGCGCCGCCAGCAGGATCAGAACAATGACGGCCACGGGGCCCAGGACGCTGGGCGTTTTGCGGCGGCGGCTCTCGGCGGCGCGGCGGCCACGGCTCTTCCGCAGCTTACCGCTGTAATAGGCCTCGTCCTCCTCGCAGAAGGGGCAGGTCTTATAGCTATCGGAGAACATCTCTCCGCACTTGGGACATTTGATCAGACTCATTATGAAAAACCTCCATACCGGGCATTGGATTTACATAATACATATCATACTCATTTTTGTGCCGCCCGTCAACTGCATTTCGAGGAAATTCATCCTTTTTTTACAACACTTCACGCCGGCACTTGCTTTTCCCGGCCGCGCTTCTTATAATAGAGCCAGAGAAATGCGGGGAGGCGCAACTATGAACACCATCTTCATCGGCATCGCCGGCGGCACCGGCAGCGGCAAGACCACGCTCACCGAGCACCTGGCTGCACGCTTCGGCAGCGACATCAGCGTGGTACACCACGACAACTACTACAAGCGGCAGGACAGGCCCTTCGCCGAGCGCTGCCTGCAAAACTACGACCATCCCGACGCCTTCGACACCGACCTGATGATCGAGGACCTGAAGGCGCTGAAGCGGGGCGAGACCATCCACTGCCCCGTGTACGACTACGCCATCCTCAACCGTACCGACGAGACGGTGGAGATCAAGCCCACCAAGGTGGTCATCGTGGAGGGCATCCTCATCTTCCAGAACAAGGCGCTGCGTGACCTGTTGGACATCAAGATCTTTGTGGAGACAGACGCTGACGTGCGTATCCTGCGCCGCGCCCTGCGGGACGTGGAGGAACGCGGACGGTCGCTGGAGTCCGTGGTAAATCAGTACCTGACCACCGTGAAGCCCATGCACGAACAGTTTGTGGAACCCACCCGGAAGTTTGCGGACATCATCGTGCTGGAGGGCGGACACAACCTGGTGGCGCTGGATATGATCATGCAGCGCATCGCCGGACATATCAAGGAGAACTGACATGGCAAAGGTCCTACGGCATATATTGGCTGTCCTCTGCCTGCTGGCGGCGGTGTTCTTCCTGCTGCCGCTGGGCATAGGTATCCTGCACTTCGGCATGGTCTGGCCGGCGGCGCTGCTATTGCTGTGCGCCGCGTGGCTCACATGGCCGGACTTCTTCCGCCGCTTGCTGCGGCCAAAATGGCTTCGCGCGCTGGTGGGCTGCGTGATCGCCGTGTGTATGACGGCCATTCTGGTAACGCTGGGTAAAATGGCCATGGCCGCTGCGGACCGGCCCGCCGACGGACAGGACTGCACCGTGGTGGTGCTGGGCTGCCAGGTGTTCCCGGACGGCCACCCCAGCCTGATGCTGCGGGGCCGCATCAACGCGGCCTATGACTATCTGACCGCACACCCGGACGCCCTGTGCGTCGCCTCCGGCGGGCAGAACGGCAGCGAACCCATCAGCGAGGCCCAATGTATCCGTGACACGCTGGTGTCCATGGGTATCGCGCCGGAGCGTATCCTGCTGGAAGACCAGTCCGCCTCCACCGAAGAGAACCTGGCCTTCTCCGCCGCGCTGCTGCGGGAGAAGGGCCTGTCCACGGATGTGGCCATCGCCTCGGACAACTTCCACCAGCTGCGTGCCGCCGTCTGGGCGGAGCGCAGCGGACTGACACCCCATTCCGCCGGCTGCGCCAGCCCCTGGTTCCTGACCGCCGGCTACTGGGCGAGGGAGACAGCGGCACTGCTGTACATGGTAGTCACCGGCAGCTGAACGAGCGTTTCCCGGGATTCCGCAAGTTAGTGTATGCTAACTAAAAACCTTGAATTTCCACGGAAAATGGGGTTGATTTTTTCATTTTTCATGGTACAATGTGTTTACAATCTTAATGGAGGTACTTACTATGGCTTATCAGATCGGTTCTGCTTGCGTGAGCTGCGGCGCTTGCGCTGATGCTTGCCCCGTGGGCGCTATCTCTCAGGGTGATGATCGTTACGTCATCGACGCCGGCGCTTGCCTGGACTGCGGTTCCTGCGCTGACACCTGTCCCAACGGCGCTATCAGCCCCGCTGAGTAATTGAACCAAGCACAACGATGAGGAAAAGTGACCGGCGGTGCCGGTCACTTTTTTGTTGTATCCCCCCAGGTTTTGTATTACAATGGTATCATCATGGTATCATCATGGTATCATCATGGTATCAACATGGTATCAACGCAGTGTCACCATGATATCATCCGCCGATAAGGGCAGACACCCCTTTGTCAACGGATAGTACAGCTATGTGCAGAGGAGGAAGCGGCATGGAACACTGGGATGAGCTGTGGCCAGGCGGTTTTCGCTTCCGCTTTGACAACAACGTGTTCAAGCCCTCCACCGACACGTTCCTGCTGGGGGACTTCGCCGAAGCGCGGCGTGGCGAGCGCGTCTGTGACCTGGGCGCCGGGATCGGCCTGCTGGGCCTCCTGCTGCTGGCGCGGCAGCAGGAACTGCACATCACCAACATTGATATCGACAGTGCTGCCTGTGCGCTGGCGGAAGAAAACGCCGCCGTCAATGGTCTGGAGGACCGCGTTGCCGTGCTGCGGGCCGACCTGCGGGATCGGACAGCTCTGCCAAAAGCTGGGAGTTTCGACCTGTGCGTGGCCAATCCGCCCTATTTCCCGCCCCACACAGGACGGGTGGCGGAGGGAAGCCGGGGCACGGCCCGCTCCGAAACCGCCTGCACCTTTGACCAGTTGTGTGCTGCGGCAGCGTATCTGCTCCGCAGCGGTGGACGGTTCTGCCTGGTCCACCGGGCGGAACGGACGGCGGAGCTGATGGACGTCCTGCGCCGCCACCGGCTGGAACCGAAGGTGCTGCGCTTCGTGCAGAAGGACGCACAGACGCCGCCGCGGCTGGTGCTGCTGTCCTGCCGCCGTCACGGCGGGGCCGGACTGGCGGTGCACACGCCGCTGCTGCTACAAGCAGACGGCGGCGAAAGCGGCGAGCTGCGCCGCATTTATTTCAAGGACAGGGGGTAATTCCCAATGGCAGGTATCCTGTATCTGGTGGCCACGCCCATCGGCAACCTGGGCGACTTCTCGCCCCGCGCCGCAGAAACGCTGGCCCAGGCAGACTTCATCGCGGCGGAGGACACCCGCGTCAGCGTGAAGCTGCTGAACCATTTTGACATCAAAAAACCGCTGGTCAGCTACCATGAGCACAACCGCGCTGCGGCGGGACAGGCCATTTTAGAGCGTCTGCTCTCCGGCGAAACGTGCGCGCTGGTCACCGATGCCGGCACCCCGGCCATCAGCGATCCGGGGCAGGAGCTGGTGGCCCTGTGCGCCGAAAACGGCGTGACGGTACAGGCCATTCCCGGCTGCTGCGCCGCCATCGCCGCCCTGGCCGTGTCCGGGCTGGACACCCGGCGCTTCACCTTCGAGGGCTTTCTGCCCTCCGGTAAAAAAGAGCGCCGCGCTGCCCTGGAGGAGCTGACCGGCGAGGTGCGCACCATGGTGTTTCACGAGGCGCCCCACCGCCTGCGTCAAACCCTCGCCGACATGGCGGAACTGCTGGGTGACAGGCCTGTCGCCCTGTGCCGTGAGCTGACAAAGCTCCATGAAGACACGGTCCGCACCACACTGGCCCAGGCCGCAGCCTTCTACCGGGACAACGAGCCACGGGGGGAGTACGTTCTGGTGATAGCGGGCCGGGAGAAGCAGAACCTGCCGGCCCTGACGCTGGAAGAGGGCGCAGCACGGGTGCTGGCCCTGCGGGACGGCGGCATGAAGCTGAAGGAGGCCGTGCGTCGGGTAGCGGACGACACCGGCCTGCCCCGCAACGCCCTGTACGATACCGCGCTGAAAGCATAAGACGAAAAAAACAGTGCCGCCCCAGTGGGCGGCACTGTTTTTTCTTGTTTTCAGGTCTTTTGCAGCTCGCGCCTGCACTTGGCGCAGATATTCTTGCCGCGGAACGCGGATATATCCTTGTTGCCGTCGCAGAACACGCAGCCCACATGGGCGCGGCGCAGCACGATGCCGTCGCCCTCCACGCTGATCTCCATTGTCTCACGCTCGCCGATATCCAGCGCGCGGCGCATTTCGATCGGGACCACGATCCGGCCAAGCTCGTCGACGCGGCGGACAATACCGGTAGATTTCATGTCCTCTCCCCCTCTATGCAGTAATAACAAAATCCCCGCAAATTTTATACCTGTATTTTAACATATTCAACGAAGCATGTCAACAACAATTCGAAACGTGTCGAGAATTTTTGCAAATAACCGCACAGACCGCCGCGTAGACTTCTCCCGTAAGGAGGTGCGCGGTGTGGTGATGGGGATATTCTGGACGCTGATGGTAACGGTGTCCCTGGTGTACGGTGCAGTCAGCGGCCGTCTGTCGGCGGTGACAGCGGCGGCACTGGAGGGTGCCGCTGCTGCGGTGGAGCTGGTACTGGTCATGGCTGGGGCACTGTGCCTGTGGTCCGGTGTACTGGAGCTGATGCGGCGCAGCGGCATGGCGGCGGGGCTGAGCCGCCTGCTGCGCCCGG